>ODAI011053694.1_pt1 | contig 11207 bp, 15 predicted proteins | sample 1539321 | NCBI WGS metagenome assembly ODAI01 (sample SAMN02144231, study PRJEB22623) | gut metagenome | biome: sheep rumen | host: Ovis aries | place: New Zealand
AAGTAGCTCTTGCTATTTGGTTATAATCTACTTTATCATCCATTTTTATATTTTTTGAGTGGACTTTAAGTATTGATTCACGTCCTAATAAATCTGGTAATTCTACAGGTACTCTTCTATCAAATCTACCTGGTCTTAATAATGCTGGATCAAGTACATCAGAACGGTTTGTAGCAGCCATAATGATTATACCTTCATTAACACCAAATCCATCCATTTCAGTAAGTAATTGATTAAGTGTTTGTTCACGTTCATCATGTCCTCCACCTAAACCAGTACCACGTTGACGACCAACGGCATCAATTTCATCAATAAATATTAAACATGGTGCGTTATGTTTAGCTTGTCTAAACATGTCTCTAACACGGCTTGCACCAACACCAACGAATAATTCTACGAAATCAGATCCACTTATAAAATAGAATGGAACATTAGCTTCACCTGCAACAGCTTTAGCTAACAATGTTTTACCAGTTCCTGGTGGACCCTCAAGTAATACTCCTTTAGGAATTCTAGCTCCAAGTTTAGTAAACTTTTTAGGATTCTTTAAGAAATCAATAAGTTCACTAACTTCTTCTTTTTCTTCTTTTAATCCAGCTACATCTTTAAATGTAGTTTTATTATTTTCATCACTTAATCTTGCTCTACTTCTTCCAAAATCCATAGACTTATTAGCACCATTCATACTTCTAGTTAAGAAGAAGAATCCAAATCCAACTATTAAAACTATTGGAAGTACATTTACTAATATAAGAAGTAAAGTACTAGATTCAGGATCTACATTTGTTTCTAATTTAAAATTATTTTGCGTATTAGCTGTATAAATATTAGAAATAACTGAATCAGTTAATGGAACTCTTATAAAGAATGATTCATTATCTTTATATCCATTTAACTTACCAGAAATTTCATATACAACACTTCTATCTTTAGGAGTAATTGACATTTCTGTTACATTGTTTTCATTAATAGCTGTTAATAATTCATTATATGTAAGAACATGTACATCTTTATTTAATACTCCAAAGAAATAATAAACACCTAATATTACTATTACCAAAAATAAATATGGTAAAATACCTCTTTTAACTGTATTTTTATTCATAATCTGCCTCCTCTAATAATATTTAATAATTATATCACATTTTTCTTGTTTTGTCTTATTAATTGCACTTTTCTTTAAACCAGGTAGCCACACTATCTTATCACTACTATCAACAACTACTGGCCATTTTTCTCTATCCTTCATAGGTATCTTAGCATCTATTAAAATATCTTTAATTTTTTTATGGCCAATGGTACCTTTTAAACTCATCTTATCTCCAAGTTTTCTAGTACGAACATGAAGTGGTAAAACTATGTCACTACTATCTAATCTACATATATCATTACCATTACTATCACATTCTTTTAAAACTTCTAAATGTTTACCATTAGGAAGTTCAACATAATTAGAAAGCTCAATATTATAACTATCTTCATTTTCGCCTTCTCTAATTACTTCAAGTAAATTATATGATTTAGAAATCTTAATATTATTAGGTAAATAAATATAAGAATTCTTTTTATTAGAAGCAATTATCTTCTTAATTAATTCAACATGTCTATCATTAACTAAAATTAAATCATCATAATAAATACTTTCTAATAAATTATAAATAATCTTATTTTGAAGTAAACTTGGTAATTCTAAATATTTAGTAATATCTAACTTATTATCTTTATATATATCTAAAAATTTATCTTTTACTTCATTATTAATATAATCATCATATTCATAAATCATCTTACTAAATTTTAAAAACTTTTCATGTACATTTTTATCTTCTTCTTTTAAGAAAGGTAAAACTGTATGTCTAAATCTATTTCTAGTATATTTATCTTTTAAATTAGAACTATCTATAAAGTATGGAATTTTATGTTTAATATCAAACTGTTCTATTTCTGATTTAGTAGCATAAATTAAAGGTCTAACTAGTTTATAAGAACCTCTATCTATTAAACTATTAAATCCACCATACCCACGTAATGTAGATCCTCTTACAATTCTCATTAAAACCGTTTCCATCAAATCATCACCATGATGAGCAGTCATTAAATAATCTGCATTATATTTTTTTACTAATCCATCAAAGAAATCATATCTAATAGTTCTAGCTTCATTATGAAAATTATCATCACCATATTTTTCGATTTTCATAGCTTCAAATACTATATTATTCTTTTTACAATACTCACTTAAAAAAATAGCTTCATCCTTACTCTCTTTTCTTACATTATGGTTAACATGTGCACAAACAATTTTAATATCTCTTTTTTTTTTAACTTCCATAAGTAAATATAAAAGAGCCATAGAATCAGGGCCAGTTGAAACACCAACAACAACTATATCATCCTTTTTTAATAACTTTTTTAAATATTCTAGTGCTTGCTTCATCAAATCACTCTTTTCCAACAAATATAATAACACAAAACAATACAAAAAAATAGAGATTTCTCTCTATTTCTAACACTTGTTAACGACAAACTGTATAATATAAAGTCTGACCAAGCCAACTACTTATACCCCATTTAAGTTGTAAATAATTGCTACCAAGATTAAACGATGTCTGTTCAGAAAAAGATCTAAGTATAACTACGCTCTCAGTATTATTAGGCTTTACAGTATAAAACTGTGTAGCATTGATAGAAGAATTATAGTACCAAAAAAATCTAGCACCACTTACATCAGTAGCAGTAATAGAAAATAGACTTGGTCTATAATTTACAACATTATATCCATTAGTACTATCATTTTGAGTCCATACATGACTACCATTAACACACTCTTCTACATGTGAACCCAATATTCTTGTACCATTAGCTTTATATGCAACCTTGCCTATTGTAAGATCATTTGAAACATCAATAGTAGAATCCGATATATCTATAAATTTATCAGGAATTTTATTAATTATTATATTACTATTAACTATTTTATTATTGGTTAATAAAACCTGATTTGATTTAGTAGGAGTAACTTCAACAATTCCACTATAACTAGGTTTAACTTTAGTATATAAATCATCTATTTTATCTTTTACAGAAACATTAGCTGAATACTCTATTTTATCTGCTGTTACTATAAATTCAGCAAAAACAGTAATACCACTAAATATAATTCCACCAAGTATAAACGAAAGAAGATAGTTTTTAATATTTTTCATATAATCACCATCTCTATTATCAACCTAATTTTATCATCATTAAATTTTTTTGTAAAGAAAAAAAGATTACTCTTCAGGTAATCTAAGAATAATCTCTCCATCTTTTGAATACATATATTTTTCTCTAGCAAATCTAGCTACATAATCTGGGTCTTCCAACCTATCAACTTCAACCTTTAACTCTTCTTCTTTTTCTTTTAAAGCAATGATTTGCTCTTCTAATGTAGCTTTTTCTTGATATTTAGCAAGTATTTCTACCCAATAATTACCAACCATGACAAATATAGCGCCTAATAAAACTAAGCAAATAGGCAAAAATACAAATATACGAACTTTAGCTTTTTTTACTTTTCTTTTAGTCGCCATATATATCCTCCTCCAATATAATTATAATTAGCCAAATCTTAATAATCAATAAAATCAAATATAACTTTTAAATCTTTACATTATTTGTGTCAATCCATTAATTTATTACCAAATATAAAACCAATAATTAATAAAATTAAAAAGTATATATGAAATATACCATCATTAATATTTTTTAAAATTAAAAAATATAAGATAACTATATCTAATATAAAAAAAGCAGTTAGCATAACTTTATACCATAATTTACTCTCAAAAAAATACTTATACTGTAACTTCAATATATACGAAATAATAATTCCATAAATAAAAGATATTATTAGAACCTTAATTTGTAATGATAATGTCATTATTTAAATAACCTACTTATAATACTTGCTTCTTTTTCTTTCTTCATTCCATCTTCTAAATAACTAAAAGATTTTAATAACCCTTTTATAGATACATTGCCTTGCATAGTATCAAGTTTTAACAATTCAAGATTCTCACCCTTTAAAGCTAAATAACCCATCACCGTTTCCATCAAAAATTCTGTATCATCAAAACTTTCTATTTTTTTTACTCCTGTAACCAATATATTTTTTCTTTCTAATATATTTATACTATGATTATAACTACCAACATTATTTTCCATGTATTGCCTCCTATTAAACTATATGCATAAAAAAAAAGAATATTATATAAATAATATTCTTTACTGATAAGTTATCCAGTTTTATTAGCCACTTTTGATTCATCATTTGGTATTGTCTTTTCCATTTGTTTAAATAATGTTTGCATTATAGTATTTATTTTATCAAACTGTTCTTGTGTAAAAATTTCTTTATTATCTTGAATTAATTGATAACAATCATTTAACTTTGATTGAAGCTCAGTTAATTTTTCTAAATTATCTGGTTTTGTCTCTTTAAATTCTTTAATTAAAGAATTAATTAAGCTTACCAAAGCTTTTTTATCAATTCTCGCTTTTTCTTGAATCGGAACAATACTTCCAATCACATCTTTAAATTCTGATTTCTTATGCGCTAAATTAACTAATAATTCCTGAGCTTTTATAAAAATCGGATCATTAGCACCAGTATTCTTAGCAATATCTAAATATTGATGAATAACCGGCTGTAATAAATTAAAAACATCCCTTTGATTCAAATTAGGCATAATAACCAAATTATCAATTTTTTTACATTCTGTTTCAAAATCTTGTAGTGCTACTTTTAAATCCATATATCTTCACCCTACTTTAATTTAATTATATCAAAAAAATGAAAAAAAGAAACATAAAATACTTCTTTAAGAAATAACAATAAAAGCAACTGCTATTAAAACTAATACAATTATATTCATAACTAAAGTTTATACTACTCTGATAACTACCCATAAAAAAGAACTACTATGTAGTTCTTTAAGTCCATTATTCTTCAGCAGATTTTACATCTTCTGCTTCATCGTATGCTTTTAGAATTGCGTCTTCAAACATTGCGCGAACTTCTGGATTGATTGGATGAGCTATATCTCTATACTCACCAGTAGGAGTTTTCTTGCTAGGCATAGCAATAAATAGCCCTTTTTCTCCTTCGATGATTCTAATATCATGAACTGCAAAGCTATCGTCTAATAACACAGATGCTATACCTCTCATTCTAGAACCTTCTTTTTCAATTTTGCGTACATTTACAGATGTTATCTTCATATGTATCCTCCTTTAGTCCATAATATACCCATTTTAATCAAAAAGCAACAGTTTTTTTTAAATTGTATCATTTTCTTATTTTTTGACATAATTAAAGAAAAAACTACACCCTCAAGCAATTTGTCTATTTTATTAATAGTTTGTGTATTAAAACATCACTATAACTAAAAGATTTTAATATATCATTATCTATTACCCTTACAATAAATATAGAAGGATATGTATCTACAATAATACCCGAAAATTCTTCAATCTTATTTCTAGAACCATTAAATCTAAAATTAAAAATTTTCCCTTTCGATAAATTTATCTTATCTTTTACCTTTTCTATATTCATCTAGGATACCCCACAAACATGCATCCACTTACAGCTACTCCACCTATGCCATCACTGCCAAACTTTGTTTTACTTAAAATATCAATTATATCAATTACTTTATTTCTATCATATAAGGCCACATATGAAGCAATTATAGCAGGATCAAGTGCATGAATATTAATACGTTTAGGACTAGAAGCAAATGTAGCACCTGCTTTTATTAATTCCTCATAATTACTTTGACATGCCCCAGCTATTATAATTAGCTTATCCTGGTTTTTTTCATAACTCCTAGCTTCTCTTACAGCATCTATAAAATTTTTAGTATTTTTATAATTATCAACATCAGCCATTTTTCCTTTTTTCCTATAATATGCGTCATGACCAGTAATAACTACGATATCAGGATTAAGTTTTTCTAAATATTTTTTTATTTCCCTACTAATATCATTTTCTTTTAAACATAAACCATAAGACATAATATTAAGCTTCTTATAAAAATTCATACATCTATTTAAATAACCTTCATCGCCATCAATGTGTAGAATCTTTCCTGGTAAATAAAAAAATTCATTTCTATCTAAATTAAAACTTTTAGTAACATTAGTAGTAATATTATCGTCATCTATAACATTGTCATTTTCAATTTTATTTAAATCATCTAAATTACTATCTGCTTCAAGTCTTATATTAATACCTTTCAGATATGCAATATCGTCATTAATCCCGACTATTTCAAAAAAAGTATCATTATTATAAGACTTTCTTGTAACTATATCACCTAAATTAAAAAGCATATGTATCACCATAAGAAACATATGCTTATATTTTATAAATTATTACTAATATCAATAAAAACTTCTATAGGAAGAGCTTCAGCTCTAACTGATAAATCTAAATTATATTTTTCTAAAGTTTTAGAAATATTATTCAAATCATAATTTTTTAAATTATTTTTTAATGTTTTTCTTTTAAACTTAAAACTATCTCTTACTAAATCAAAAAATAATTCCTTGTTTTTAACATCATAATTTTCTTTCTTTTTATTTAAAGAAATAACCATACTATCAACATTAGGTTTTGGAGTAAATAGATTTCTACTAACACTAAATTCTTTTCTAATATCAAAATAATAATTTAAAAATACTGTAATTGACCCATATTCCTTATTTTTAGGTTGAGCGCTAAATCTATCAGCCACTTCTTTTTGAATCATTATAACAACCTTTTCCATATTTAAATTTTCTTCTATTAATTTTAATATGATAGGTGTAGTTATATAATAAGGTAAATTTGCTACTACATATAAATTAGAATAATCATAATTATTTAAATCTTCTGCTACATTACGATTCATAAAATCATCATAAATAATATCTACATTTGTAGCACCCATCAATTTTTCATCTAAAATAGGTTCTAATGATTCATCTATTTCATAAGCTAAAACTTGTTTAACATTAGGATTTTCAGATAATAACTTAGTCATAATACCAGCACCAGGACCAATTTCTATGACTAAACTATTTTCTTTTATATTAGCACAATCAACTATTTTTCTCGGAATAGTTATATCATTTAAAAAGTTTTGACCATATTTCTTTTTAAAATTAAAATCACGTAGTTCCATAAAATCACCAATATAACTTTATCACAAAATAAAAAAAGTAGCAATCGCTACTTTTTTATTGTAATTTTGTTGTTAAATCATCTAATGCTTGTTTTAAGTTAGTAACACCACTAGCATTAGCATTAGTATAACCAACTTCTGAAGCATTATATGTTATATTTTCAGATACAACTTGTCCATTAGCATATACATTTACAGTAATCTTAAATGTTTTACCATTATATGGATAATTTGTATTAGTTTGAGCTGCAGTAAATGTTCCACCTGCTTCCTCACAGTTTTCTGCATTTATTTCAACATTAGCAGCTAATGCAACACTACAAGAAGCAGGAGTTACAGTTTCTACTGGAGAAAAATCAGTATTAATATCAATCCATGCTCTCAAGCGGAAATTCTTAACATATTCTTGCTCCATATTAGCGGGAACCAATCCTGTATATAAAATTCTTTCATTATATCTACTTGCATAGCTAACATCAGAAAATTGTTGTAATACATCACTTCTAGTAGCAGCATCAGCAGCATCAAAAAACTTAACTGGAACAACTTCATTATTTGATTGATCAGATAGCCATACTTTAATAACTTTAGGATCCAAAGTGGAAGAATCATCTACTCTAGCAGTAATAGTATATGGTATAGCCATAGATTTACTAGATTTAGCGGTTACTCTAAAATCAAAATAATTATTTTCTCCAGTTTGAGCTTTACCTTGTAAATCACTCATAGGCATAGCATCAGATATAGAAATACCACGTCCACCAGCATTATTTTCTGTGTACATAAATTTTACACTACCTGCTTTTATTACATTTGTAGAATCACCAGACTTTGAATAACTAAAAAATGCATAAGTTACACCTGTAATAATAGCAAGTACACCAAAGACACCAATTGCAGATAACAGAAGCTGTTTTTTCTTATTCTTCATAATAACACTCCTTTATCATCTATAATTAAAGTATATCACATACCCTAATATTTTCAAGTTTATTTTTTTTCAAAAACACTTAAACCAGTAATCATCAATAATATATTGGAAAAAGACAAAGTATATAACATAAAACGCATAGGTGCAATCATATCTGAAAAATAGTTAAAATTAATATTGTAACCAAGTCTAATAACCATAATCATATTTCTATCATTAAAGGTTCTATAAATACTAAAAAGTAACATCAAAAACACTAAACAACAAGTAATATTATAAAAAGTACATTGATTAACACTTTTTTGTTTAAATACAAAATTAATACTAAACAAGATAAATAATAAAACAAATGGAATAAAATTAGAAATACTATCAATTAGATCTTTTCCTAATCTATTATACATATTAATAATAATATAAAATGTAAATACAAAACATACAAGCAACATTATAACTTTTAAAACATTCAATAATCCATTAATTATCTTTATCATACTAAACACCTGCTTCCATCTTATACCATTCAGATACATATAAAACAAGTTTAGCAACACGATTATAGGCATCCATTACTTCATAAAAACCATCTCTAGTATTATCCTTAACAGAGCTAGAAGCAATTGATGTATTATAATAATAACTACTATTATTTAATAAATCTTTTTTTAAATAAGATGTATATGAAGTTAATAATGAATCAATATACAACTTAGTTACATCCCTATTATTAAGTAAATAAGTACTACCAAAAGATTCATCAATTTCAGTTAACCAATACAAATTAGCAACAACACAATTATTTAAAATATCATTTTCATATGATTCTCTTAGATTATAAACATCAATAATTGTAATTTTATTTTTATTACGTATATTATTAATTGTTTCATTATTAAAAGCTGCAACACAATTACTAAGTCTTTGAGTAATTAATTGCATATTACTATTTGATACATTTCCTTTATAACTATTAGGCTTATAAGAACTAAGATTAGATTGAACTTTAGATAAAGTTTCATCTATTTCAACACTTAAATATTCATTATTATAACTTGTAATATAATCTTTTCTTAATTCATAATAATGGTACAAATTAGCAAGTATATAAAAACTTGCGAAAGCGAAAACTAAACCAGTACAAACATAGCAGATAACTTTTAAATACTGTTTTAAGAAATCCATAATTTAATCCTTTCTATTCTTTTTCTTTAATAGTTTTACCTATTTTTAAAACATCATTACCAATTATTAATAAACATGGTAGAACAATTACCAACATCCATCCAATAGGAGTAGTTAGAAATAATTGTAAATAACCAAGTAAAGGAATTCTTAAATATACTTTTCCTAATACTTCTTCAGGTCTAATTAAAGCAAAATCTTGTGTATTATTATGATCACCTTTAGTACGATAACCTAAAACTTTAGATTTCGTTTCAGAATCCTCATAAACAATACCGACAATTCTATGTGTTATAGGAGTTCCTTGTGTTTCTATATCTTTAGATATAAATGTAATTATATCATTAACTTTTAATTTACTATGATCTACTCTCATAGTAACAACAGCATCACGTACATTAATAGTAGGTACCATACTATCACTAATAATAACATACGCACCAAATAGTGGTGATCTTGTTTCACCTTTACTTTGAGCTATCTTTTGATCAATAAAATATGCAATAAACATGATAATTATTAACCCAATAATAGCTAAAATTGAATATAAAAGTATTGATGACAACAAGTTAATAACTTTTTTACTATTATTAGACATAGTATCATCCCCTATTCTAATCTTCTACATTAAGAATAACATATAACAATAAATAAGTAAAATAAAAAAAAGAGAAATTTATCTCTTTTACAACAAATTAATTATTACCAACAGCAGCTACATTAACTTTAACTTTAAATGTAGTTTCACCTATTTCTTGGCTTGTAGCTTTACTATCTAACCACATTCTTAATCGAAATTTTTTTCCATATGCTACTTCACCAGATTGTACTTTACCAAAATAAATAGTTTTACCCTCTAATAAAGTATTTGTAGTATCTTGAAGTTCAGCATATGTGGGTGTTACCGCTCCACCAGTCATAGGAGTTTCTATTTCATTAGCACCATTAAATTCAGTTAAATATATTTTTACAAACTCTTCTTTCATAGTAGAACTCTCTTGTTTCATTGCAGCAATTTCATAAACTAAATCAGTACTTGTAGTAGAAGCAGTAACAGTAAAATCAAAATATTCTTTTGGGCTTGATAATAACTTACCAACTGCATCAAGAGTAGGTAATGCATCAACTATATTAATACCATTACCATCACCTTCACCATCACCAATTTCAGCATCAGAATAAGAAAAAACTATTCTACCTGTCTGAATTACATTATTAGTAGTACCTCTACCCAAATAAAAGAAAATAGCTGTACTAAAACCTAATAGCATAGTAATTATAGATAATAATAAAACTACCAAAATTGCATTCTTTTTATTCACACTAATCACCTACTTGTTCAGCAGTAACATCAACTTTTAATTTGAAGAATTTATCATTAAAATCTTCAGATGTTTCTTTAACCCACATTCTTAATCTATATCGATCACTATGATTATTAATACCCTTATTTAGCTTAGCTTGATATAAAACATAGTAATCTATTCCATTTATTCTTTTAGTTTCTAAAGTATCAAAAGTAGTTAAAACCAATTCTTTTTCATAACTACCAGATATTGATGTTAAATACATTCTAACTTCTGAATTATTTAAAGTAGAAGTCTTATCTTTATTTATTAAAATTTTGTACACTAAATCATGTTTTTTACTGGTAGCAGTTATTGAAAAATCAAAATAATTACCTGTCCCAACTAAAACTTTACCTTTTTCATCTGAAATAGGAATTGCATTTACTAAATTAATTCCACTTCCTGCTTTATCTACATCTGAATAAGTAAATATTATTTGATCATCAGCTGGAATAGTACTAGTTTCTTCTGGAGAAGTTGTAGGTATTGGACCAGTTTCAATTTCCTGTTCCTCACCAGAACCACCTTTATAAA
>ODAI011573874.1_pt1 | contig 11207 bp, 15 predicted proteins | sample 1539321 | NCBI WGS metagenome assembly ODAI01 (sample SAMN02144231, study PRJEB22623) | gut metagenome | biome: sheep rumen | host: Ovis aries | place: New Zealand
TATATAGAAGAAAATAAAAATGTATATGACCCAAGAAAGATAATACAATCAGGAGAAACAGCCCTAAAAAATATAATAAAACAAAAACTAAACCTTTTAAAGTAGGTAAAAATCACACATTATTAATAAAAACATAAAATAAATCGGAGGTAAAACTATGGAAAAAATAATAATTGAAGGAGGCCATCCATTAACAGGAACAATAAAAATAAGTGGAGCAAAAAATAGCGCAGTAGCCCTAGTACCAGCATCACTTCTAGCAGAAGATACAGTAACAATAGATAATATACCAAATATATCAGATATTAATGCACTAAATGAAATATTAGAATACCTAGGAGCAACAGTAAAAAGAAACGGCGAAACAATGGAAATAAATCCAAGTACAGTACAAAATAAAGCAATACCAGAAAATCAAGCAAAAAAACTAAGAGCATCATACTACTTTATGGGAGCCCTACTTGGAAAATATAAAAAAGCAGAAATGTATTTTCCAGGAGGTTGCAGCATAGGTGCAAGACCAATAGACCTACATCTAAAAGGATTTGAAGCGTTAGGAGCAACAATCAAAACAGAAGAAGATAAATACATAATAGAAGCACAAGAATTAATAGGAACAAATATATATCTTGACTTTGCATCAGTAGGAGCAACAATAAATATAATGCTAGCAGCAACAAAAGCATTAGGGACAACAATAATAGAAAACGCAGCAAAAGAACCAGAAATAGTAAACGTCGCAACATTCTTAAACCAAATGGGAGCTAAAATAACAGGAGCAGGAACAAGTGAAATAAAAATAACAGGAGTAAAAAAATTACACGGTTGCTACACAGAAGTAATACCAGATAGAATAGAAGCAGGAACATACATAATAGCAGGAGCATTAATAGGTGATAACTTAAAAATAGATAACATAATACCAGATCATATAGAATCATTACTTCTAAAATTAAAAGAAATGAAAGCAAATATAAAAATAGAAAAAGATCATATAATAATATCAAAAAAAGATACACTAAAAAAAATAAACGTACAAACACAAGTTTTCCCGGGTTTTCCAACAGATCTACAACAACCACTAACAACATTACTAACCCAATGCAATGGTACATCAATACTAGAAGAAAATATATATGAAAATAGATTTCAAAATGTGCAATATCTAAATCAAATGGGAGCTAACATAAAAATAGACAATAAAATGTTATTAATTAATGGCCCAACAGAATTAATTGGAAAAGAAGTAGAAGCAACAGATTTAAGAGCAGGAGCATGTTTAGTATTAGCAGGACTAATAGCGCAAGGAACAACAAAAATAACAAACATAAAATACATACTAAGAGGATATGAAAATATAATAGAAAAACTAACAAATGTAGGAGCTCATATTTCCTTAATAGAAGAATAAAATAAAGTAGATGAAAATCTACTTTTTTAAGGAGGAAAAATGAAAAAAATATTAATAGTAGGAATTATAATATTAAGTATCTTTCTTATATATTTAACAACAATAGATAAAAAAGTATACTATCTAGCACTAGGAGACCAAATATCACTTGGAATGACAAAAGACGGATACTATGAATTAAGCTATACTAACTATATAAAAGAATATCTAGAAGAAAAAGGTAAACTAGAAACATACATAGACGATTACCTAACACAAGGATATAGAATAACAGATATAATAAACGATATAAATAATAATAAAGAAATAGAAGAAACAAAAAAAACACTAAAAAATGCATTAATAAAAGCAGACTTAATAACAATATCAATAGGAACAAACGACATAATAGCAAAAATAGACAATGAGAATAAACTTTCAAAAATAGACTATAATAAATTATATAAAAACATAAATGATATAACAAATGATTTAGATAAATTATTAAACCTAATAAGAGAATACTGCAAAGAAGACATAATTTTAATAGGAATATACATAAATACAAATAACGAAAAACTAAACGAAATAATAAATAATGCAAATGAAAAATTTAAAGAAACAGCAAACAAATATAATATCACATATATAGATCTATTAAATACATTAGAAAAAAAACAAGAACTAAATATATACCTTACAAAAGAAGAATACAAGCGACTTGGAAATACAGCAATAGACATAATTAATAACAATTTACTAAAATAAAAAATAATGATATAATAACCTTGGAGGTATGAAATGGAAAATAAAATTTTTACAAAAGTATATAGTTGGATGTTTATAGGACTACTAATATCATTCATAACAGGATACTATGTATCAACAAATCCAAACATGACATATAACATATATTCAACAAATCTGTATTGGATTCTAGCACTAATAGAAATAGGAGTATGCATCTGGTTATCAGCAGGAATATATAAAATGCAATCAATGACAGCAAAAATATTATACTGCTTATATGCAATACTAACAGGACTCACATTATCAGCAATATTTATTGTATTTAAAATGAGTTCAATAATATTAGTATTTGGAATAACATCTTTAATGTTTGCAATAATGTCATTAATTGGAAAAATAACAAATATAGATTTAACAAAACTAGGAACAATATTATTTATGGGGCTTATTGGAATACTATTAGCATCACTACTAAATATGATATTAGGTTCACAAGCATTTGACCTTGGAATAACAATAATAGGAATAATAATATTCACACTATATATAGCATATGATGTACAAAAAATAAAATATATAGCAACAACACTAGAAGAAGAAAAAGCAGGAATAATATGCGCATTCGAACTATACCTAGATTTTATTAACCTATTTATCAAACTTTTAAGATTATTTGGAAAAAACAAGGATTAACCCCTTGCTTTTTTAAAAAAAACTTGCTATACTAAACAAGTAAATTTCTATGACTTGAAATAAAGTCATGGCGGAAGGAGAGAATTATGAAAAAAGACATACATCCAAAATATATGGATACAAAAGTAACATGTGCTTGTGGAAATACATTTACAGTTAGATCAAACAAAAATGAACTACACCTAGAAGTATGTAATAAATGTCATCCATTCTTTACTGGACAAAATTCAGTAACAAGAAAAACAGGTGCAGTAGATAAGTTCAACAAAAAATACGGTTTGGATAAGTAATATCAAAAAGATATTACTTTTTTTCTAAAATATATTGACAAGTACACTTTGCATAAAGTATAATCTAAATGACAAGTGAACTTGGCAAGGAGAGAATTATGAAAAAAGAAGAGATTTTAGAAGCAAGTAAAAAAGAAAACAAAAAGAAAGATATCTATGCAATAGAAGTAGAAGCAAAATCAAGTCAAATAGCTGGTATAAGTATGTTGATTCTAGCATCCGTATACTTTATATATGAAATAATAACAGGAAAAGGACAAAATCCAGCATTTTATTCATTAATTACAATATATGAATCAATACTATATGGATATAAAGCAATAAAAATCCAAGAAAGAAGAAAACTTAGTTTATTCACATCAGTAATCTGGGGACTACTAACACTAATGCTTATTTTAGAGTATTTTAAAGTGATTTAATGAAGAATAAATTAGTATTAAAAAACAAACTAAAAGAAATAAGAAAAGAAAAGAATATATCCCAACAAGAATTGGCAGACATGGTAGGAGTATCAAGAAATACAATTAGTTCCCTAGAAACAGGACAATATGAACCAACTGCAAAACTAGCACTAATTCTTTCAGTTGCACTAGATAAAAACTTTGAAGATATTTTTTACTTCTAAAAAGCAAAAATAATTTGCTTTTTTTTGAACATATGTAACCTTGATTTTATAATACATATCTATTATAATATAATAAGATAAGTGGTGATTAAATGAAAAAAATTGGAATAATATTTATAATAATAATATTATCAATAACAATGTTTTATTTTGAATTAACAACAGCAGGAGCAAACGAAAAAGAACCAACAACCCAATATAACGTTTACCTTGATGGAGAACAAATTGGAACAATAAAATCAAAAGAAGAACTAGAAAAATATATAGATAATCAGAATGAAGAATATAAAAAAGAATATAAAGTAGAAACAATATACGCACCAAATGGACTAGATATAAAAGCAAGCGTAGCATATAGTGATAAAATAGATTCAGTAGAAAAAATATATAATAAAATACAAAAGAAAAAACCATTTACTATAAAAGGATATCAATACACAATAACATCATCATATGTAAACAATGACGGAGAAGAAACAGAAGAAACAAATGAAACTGAAGAATCATCAGATCAAATAAAAATCTATGTATTAGATAAAAAAATATTTTCAGAATCAATAGAAACATTTATAAAAACATTCGTTGGAGAAGAAACATATCAATCATATAAAGATAAAAACCAAAAACAAATAGATACAACAGGTTCGATAATAGAAAATGTTTATGTAAAAAATAATATAACAGTGAAAGAAACAAAAATACCAGTAACAGAAAAAATATATGATAAAGCAGACGAATTATCAAAATTTTTCCTATTTGGTCCAGAAGAACAAAAGTCAGAATATACAGTATTAGACGGTGATACCATAGAAACTGTATCATTCAATAATAAAATTAGTGCACAAGAATTCTTACTATCAAATCCATCATTTACAAGCACAAAAAATTTATTATTTCCAGGACAAGTAGTAACAATCGGAGTAACAAACCCACAACTTCAAATAGTAGTAAAACAATACACAGTAGAAGATGTAGAAAGCACATTTAAAACAGAAATAACATACGATGACACAAGAATAAAAGGAGATAATGAAACAATACGAGAAGGAGAAAACGGACTAAATAGAATAAGTAAAGAACTAGAAATAACAAATGGAATAATAACAAACACAACAACAAAAAATATAGAAGAACTAAAACCAACTATATCAAAACTAATGGTATACGGAGAAAAAGAAATACCAAACGTAGGAACAAAAAACTGGGGATGGCCTACAAATCAAGGATATACAATATCTTCACCATATGGATGGCGTGTAGACCCAATAGATGGATCACGTTCACTACACACAGGATTAGATATAGCTGGAACAGGATTAGGTTCACCAATATATGCTGCAGATAACGGAACAGTAATTAAATCAGAATTCAATAATGCTGGATATGGAAATTATGTTGTAATAAATCATAATAATGGATATTATACATCATATGCACATATGAATGAAAGAGCAGCAAACATAGGAGATACAGTCGCAAAAGGTCAAGTTATAGGTTACGTTGGACAAACAGGACGTGCAACAGGACCACACTTACATTTCGAAGCATGGTATGGAGGAGCACCATTCGCAGGAGGAGAAAGATTTAACCCATTTGACTTATACAATTAAAAGGAGATATTATGAAAATAGGAATAGCATGTGATCATAGAGGATATGAAACAAAAGAAGAACTAAAAGAATACTTTAAAAATAAATATGAAATAATAGACTATGGAACAAATTCAAAAGAAAGAGTAGACTATCCAAAATATGGAATACTATTAGGAGAAAAAGTAAGAGATAAAGAAGTAGAATACGGAATAGCTATATGTGGAAGCGCAATTGGTATATCAATAGCCTGTAACAAAGTAAAAGGAATAAGATGCGGAAAAATTAATACAAAAGAAGAAGCAATACATGCAAAACAAAATGACTTTGTAAACGTAATTGCAATATCGGGCGAAGCATTACTAGACGAAAACATAGAAATAATTAATGCATTCCTTAATACAAAAGAAAATACAACTGACCCGGCATACAAAAAGAGAATAGAACAAATAGAAAGATACGAAAATGAGCGCTAAAACAATACTATATATGGTAATAACACCACTTGTAATATGGGCACTAGAAAGTATAAATATAACAAATGTGTTCAAAAAAAACAGATACTATCAAGCACGAGCACTATACTTAATACTATCACTTTCACTATCATATTTAACAGTAAATTTCGTATATGATTTCTTCATGTATTCAAAAATAATATAGTTATGAACATACATAACTATTTTTTTTGAACATAAAACCAAAAGAATATGAAATAATTGTACACTTTTGAACATAATTAAAAGCAAAAATATAAATACTTATACACTTATGAACATAAAAACTTTTTTAGACAAAAAAATAAAAATCAAAAGAATAAAATTATTATAGGTGACTATAATGAAAAAATTTATATATTTAACATTAACACTAATAATTTTACCAATAATAACAACGCAAACATTAAAACAATATAAAACAAACATAAAAGAAAATAACTATATTTTTGAAAAAAATACAATAGTAAGAGTAAAAAGAAACGAAAAAAACAAAATAGAAAAGATACCATTAGAACAATACCTTATAGGAGTACTTGCAGGAGAAATGCCAGTAAGCTATGACATAGAAGCACTAAAAGCCCAAGCAGTAGCAGCACGAACATATACATTAAGAAAAATGGAAAACAATAAAAACAATTCATACGATGTAATAGACACCACAGACGATCAAGTATATTTAGATAGCGAATATTTAAAACAGACATGGCAAAAAAACTATGATACATACATAAAAAAAATAAACCAAGCAATACAAGAAACATCAGGAGAATATCTAACATACGATGGAAAAATAATAAAAGCATTCTTCTTCTCAACAAGTAGTGGAAAGACAGAAAACTGTAAAGACGTATTTGGTGAAAATTTACCATACCTAGTTAGCGTATCATCAACATGGGATGAGAATTCACCATCATATGCAGACACAAAAATATTTGAAAAACAAGAATTCTACGATAAATTAGAAATACCATACGAAAAAAAACTAAATATACAAATAGAAAGAAATGAAACAAATTCAATAAATACAATAACCATAAATAACACAAAGCTATTAGGAACAGAATTTAGGCAAAAACTGCAACTAAAATCAACAAATATAGAAATAACACAAAACGAAAACGAAATAATAATAACATCAAAAGGATTTGGTCATGGAGTAGGAATGAGTCAGTACGGAGCAAAAGAACTAGCACTAAAAGGATATAAATATGATGAAATACTAAAATATTACTATAAAGGAATTGAATTTAAAAAAATTTAAAAAAAACGTATAAAAATAAAATATATGTCAAGACTCTTAATAGAGGTGAAAAAATGACACAAAGAAAGGTAAAAAAACAAGCACTATATCTTGCATATTCGCTAGGAATATTACTATTAGTAAGCATATTTGCAGTAACAGAAATAAAACTAAATAAACAACAACCAGAAGAAAACGACTACGTAAACAAAACTATATTCGAAAACAATGTACCAGTAGTAGCAACCAAAGAAATAATCGCAAGACCATACACAGACAAGGCAATAACAATAGCTACAAACTACTATAACTCAAAAGATGATCAAGAAACACAAAAAAATTCATTAATACTTTATGAAAATACATACTTACCATCAACAGGAATAGACTATAAATCAGACTATGACTTCGACGTAGTATCAATATTAGATGGAATAGTTATAACAGTAAAAGAAGATCAAACATTAGGAAAACTAATAGAAATAAAACACAAAGATAACATTATAAGTACATATCAAAGTCTAAGCGAAATACTTGTAAAAGAAGGAGACGAAGTAAAACAGGGAACACTTATAGGAAAAAGTGGAACATCAAACATACAAAAAGATATGGGAAGCCATCTACACTTCGAACTAACAATCGATTCAAAAACAGTAGATCCAGAAGAATACTATGATAAAGAATTAGGTAACTTATAACTAGTTCTTTTTTTAAGACAATCACATATTAATTATTGAGGTGATTATTTGGACAATATAGAAAAAAGAGTCCTAGAAGAAGCAAAATACATACTAGAAACACAACAAACAGTAAGAGAAATTGCTAAAATATTCAAAGTATCAAAAAGTACAGTACATAAAGACTTACACGAAAGACTAATAAAAATAGATAAAAAACTATCATTAAAAGTAGACAAAATACTAAAATACCATATAGATATAAGACATATAAGAGGTGGAGAATCAACAAAACAAAAATATCTAAAATTACTAAATTAATAAAAAAAAACAATTATATATGATATAATATAAAAGAACAATAGAGGAGGGTAGAAAAATGTTTGCAAAAGATATCGGAATAGACTTAGGAACAGCAAACGTACTAATATATATAAAAGGACAAGGTATAGTACTAAATGAACCAAGCGTAGTAGCAATAGACTCAGAAACTAAAAAACCACTAGCAGTAGGAAGAGAAGCAAGAGATATGCTAGGAAGAACACCAGGAACAGTACACGCAATAAGACCAATGAAAGATGGAGTAATAGCAGATTTTGAAATCACAGAAGTAATGTTAAACCATTTCATAAAAAAAATAAACGGAAAAGGTTTTCTATCCCGTCCAAGAATACTAATTTGTTGTCCCTCAAACATAACACAAGTAGAGAAGAATGCAATAAAAGATGCAGCAGAAAGAACAGGAGCAAAAAAAGTATTTTTAGAAGAAGAACCAAAAGTAGCAGCAGTAGGAGCAGGACTAGATATATCCGCCCCATGCGGTAATATGGTAATAGACGTAGGAGGAGGAACAACAGACGTAGCAGTACTATCATTAGGTGGAATAGTAAACAGTGCATCAATAAAAGTTGCAGGAAATGTATTTGATAACGATATAGCAAAATATATAAAAGATAAATACAAATTATTAATAGGCGATAGAACAGCAGAAGAAATAAAACTAAATATCGGAACAGTATATCCAACAGAAAAAAAAGAAAAAATGGAAGTTAGAGGAAGAGACCTAGTAACAGGACTTCCACACACAATAACAATAACATCAGACGAAATAGAAGAAGCACTAAGAGAAAGCGTATATATAATAGTTAATACAGCAAAAAATGTACTAGAACAAACCCCTCCAGAACTATCAGCAGATATAATTGATAAAGGAATAGTAGTAACAGGAGGAGGAGCACTAATAAAAGGATTCGACGAACTTCTAGCACACGAATTAAAAGTACCAGTTTTCGTAGCAGAAAGTCCACTAACATGCGTTGTAGAAGGAACAGGAATACTACTAGATAATATACACTTAATAGATAAATAGTCAAAAGACTATTTTTTTTGTATAAAAAATAAAAAAAACACCACCATAAAATAGGTGATAGAATGAAAGAATTTATAACAATAATAATAAGATGTATAATCGCACTATCAGTACTATTTACAATAACAAAAATACTAGGAAAAAAACAAGTATCCCAACTTTCATTATTTGACTACGTAATAGGAATATCTTTAGGAAACTTTGCAGCAGAAATAATAATAAACATGGAAACAAAATTTTTAAACGGAATATTCGCAATGACAATGTTTGGACTAATTGCATACATAGTAGACCTACTAACACTAAAAAGTATAATCCTAAGAAGAATATTTATGGGAGTACCAACAACACTTATACAAAAAGGCAAAATATTAGAAAATAACCTAAAAAAAGTGAAATTTGACGTAAATGATCTATTAGAAGAATGTAGAAGTAAGGGTTACTTTGACATAAAAGAAATAGAATACGCAATAATGGAATCAAAAGGAACACTAAGTATATTACCGAAAGGTGATTATAAACCAATAACAATAAAAGACATGAACTTAAAACCAAAAAATCAAACCTTAGTAGCAAATATAATAATAGATTCAAAAATAATGAAAAAAAATCTTAAAAACATGAACAAAACAGAAGAGTGGTTAGAACAACAACTTAAAGAAAAAGGGTACCCAAATAAGGAAAAAATACTATTAGCAACCCTAGATACAAATGAAAAAATAACAATATATGAAAAAAATAATCAAGAACAGTCAATAAATATATTAGAATAAAAATGTAAAAACTTTACAAATAAACACATAAAAAAACATTAAAAACAATAGAACAATAGACCTAGATACTTTTTTTTGATAAAATAAAACTAGGTGATAAAAAATGAGACATTTTTGTGCATCAGCGTATATAATTGATCCAAGTACACTAAAAATACTACTAGTAAAACATAAAAAATATGGTCGATGGGTACAACCAGGAGGACATATAGAACACAATGAATTTCCAGAAGAAGCAGCAATAAGAGAAACATTTGAAGAAACAGGTCTAAAAATAAAACTCCTAGGAGAAAGATTTCCGAGAGAAGAAGATTTTATAAGACCACTTGGAATACAAAAAAATAGAACAGAAACAGGAATACACATAGATTTTATATATCCTGCAATACCACTAAACCACAAAGAACTAGTAATAAGTGATGAATCAACAAATATAGGTTGGTTTTCAAGAGAACAATTAGAAACATTAAATGTTTTTCCAGATATAAAAATAACAATGGACTATATCCTAAAAAAATATTTTAACGAGGTAGATTAATATGATTCTTTGGAGTAACATACTAATACCAACAACGTCAATGATAATAACAGTATTCGCAACATTGTATACAGTTAGTGAAAGAGTAAAAAATGAGAATAGAGAAAAACATAAGCCATACATAACACTAAAAAATATAGAACAACAACAAGAAATAGACGAATACAAATATTATTTGACACTTACTGGACGAAATTATATAGAATATCAAAAAAAAGAATTAAATAAAACACAAGAAAATAAACACATACCAGTAACATTATTGCTAGATAACATAGGATATGGAGTTGCAAGCAACATAAAATTTTATAACCTTCTAACAGGAATAGAAATAAGAGGAACACAAACACCATCAAAAGATAAAAACCAAAAACTATTTACAACATTTGATATAGCCTCAAATCAACAAAAAATAGTACAAGCAAAAATAATAAACACAAAAAAAACAACAAATGAAATAGAAATACCAGATCATTGCAGAATACTATGCGTATATCAAGACTTAAATGGAAATATATATAATCTAATAATATGTATAAACATAAAATCAAATGATTCATATGATTTCTTCACATACCAAAGAACATCACACAGTTATCAAAAATGGATAAAAGAAAACAAAAAACAATATAAAAAAATAATGAAACAATACAAAAAATAACCATATGAAATACATATGGTTTTAATTAATATTAGACAACTTCTTAATCTTCTTAATATACTTTTTTTTATTATTGTTACCAAAAATCGAAATAAGAACAATCGCAATAATA
>ODAI011708409.1_pt1 | contig 11207 bp, 9 predicted proteins | sample 1539321 | NCBI WGS metagenome assembly ODAI01 (sample SAMN02144231, study PRJEB22623) | gut metagenome | biome: sheep rumen | host: Ovis aries | place: New Zealand
CCGTGCCTTCAGTGGTTTTGACCAGAACGTTGCCGCTGAAGCCGTCTGCCACCACGACATCATAATTTCCGCTCAAAAGGTCGCGGCTTTCCATGTTCCCGACGAAATTGATCTCGGGAGTCTCGGAAAGCAGTTTGTAAGTGGTCTGTCGGAGCTCGTCACCTTTTTCGGCCTCTTTCCCGACGTTCAGAAGGGCAATCCTGGGCTTGGAAACATTGTACACATTCTCCATATAGAGAGACGACATGATGGCGAACTGACGCAGATGTTCGGGGGTCACTTCCACGTTGGCGCCGCTGTCACATACACCCACCAGCCCGCCGTCCATGGTGGGCAGGATAGGGCAGAAGGCAGGACGAATGACGCCCCTGAGCCGTCCTATGCGGGTAAGTGCGGCCGCTACGAGCGCTCCGGTGGAACCTGTGCTGACCATGGCGGCGACGCTGTCGTCATCGCGCAGCAGGCGTATTGCCTTGACCATGGAACTGTCGCGTTTCAGACGAATGACATCGGTGGGCCTTTCGTCGCATCCGATGACTTGCGGAGCATGCAGAAATTCGATTCTGCTTTTGTCGTAGTCGCGGGTGCCAAGCAAAGCTTCGAGCACCTGCTGGTCGCCGCTGAGTATCAGCTGCAGATCGGGGAACTGCCCGAGTGCGGCAATCGCGCCGTCAACATTGGCTTGGGGGCTGTGGTCCCCTCCGAAACAATCTAGAACAATCTTAATCATACCAGTTTCTTGACGAAGGCGCGGCGTCTTTTGTGGACCGTGCGCCCGAAATGTTTCCAAAGATTCTGAATATCGTAATTGTCTTCCAGGTTGAGGTTGGTCTCGGCGTACTCTATACCGTCTTCGCGGAGCATTCTCATGAGAGCGGCTGCGAATACGGCGCTGATTCCCATGTTGAGATAGTCCGGATCGACACCTACCAAGCCCAGGTCAATGACCCGCGGCTTCCGTTTTGCCTTGAGGAAACGCAGCAGCATGCCGGGGGTGATGTGGCCGCCGGAAGGCCGCAGTGCATCGATAATGCTCGGGAAACAAATGCCGAAGGCCAGCATTTTGTCATGTTCGTCCAGGATTACGGCGACATAGCGCAGATCTACGATGAACTTGAAACCGTCTATCATCTGTTTCTTCATGGCGTCCGTAAAAGGCACGGTCCCGTACAGCTTGTCGTACGATTTGTCTATGAGCTCGAAAAGCCCGTCAGCATATCTGTCTATAAAATCGCTGACGTTTTTCGCCGGCCCCAGGTGTAGTTTGTAGCGTTTCATTACAAACTCGCCGAGCTTCTCCAGATTGCCGTCGTAGCCTTCCGGAACGGTGAGTTTGCTTTCTGTCCAGTCCACCTCTTTGGTATAGCCGTTGGCCTCAATGAGCTTTTGATAGTAAGGGTAGTTGTACTGTTCCTCAAAAGTGGAATACTCTTCGAACCCTTCTATCAGAAGTCCCTCCCGTTCCAGGTCGGAAAAACCCAACGGGCCGTGTGCTGTGTCCATACCGCGGGATTTGGCCCAGGATTCCACTGCCTTGAAGAGGGCGTCTGCGACTTCCTGGTTGTCTATGGAATCGAATCTGCCGAACCGCACCCGCTTTTCTCCGTTCTTCTGGTTGGCCGCTTTCTGGATTATTCCGCAGATGCGGCCCACGATACTGCCGTCGCGGTAGGCGTTATAGTAAATGGTCTCGCAAGTGTCGTTATAGATGTTTTTGCTGCCGAAAATGGACATTTCGTCAGCATATAACGGCGGGCAGAAATAGGAACATCCCTTATAGAGCTTAAGAGGAAAGTTTACGAATTCCCTTTGCTCTCCGCGAGTTATGACTTCCTTTACTTCGACCATGATTTATCTGTGCTTTCCATGGAAGCAGACACCCAGGCCGTTAGGCCCGCAGTGGCTGCCTATTGTGGGATTTACCATGGTGACGAAGATGTTCAGGTCTTCGCCGAATTTGGCGCGGAGCTTGGCAATAAGTATGTCAACCAGTTCCTGGCAGTCCGCATGGCCGATTACGATGCGGTGGTCTTTGACGTTTTCGCCAAGTTCTTCAACATATTGTACCAGACGGTTGATGGCTTTGTCACGGCCGACTTCCTTGCCAATGGATACCATTTTACCCTGTTCGTTAACATAGATTATGGGACGTATCCCAATGAATGATCCCATGGTGGCGGCAAGCCCGCTTACGCGGCCGCTGCGGCGGAAAAACTTCAGGTCGTCGGCAATAAAATAAAGCGGGAACTTCTGCACTTCTATATCGGCCCAGGCTTTGACTTCCTCGGGGCTTCTGCCGGCTTTGAAAAGGTCGCCGATTTCCATGACGATATTCAGGGACTGGGCAGAGATACCCAGGGTATCAACATCCCAGAACTTACGCTCGGGGTACTTGGCGAGCAGATTCTTTACGGCCATGTCCATGTTCGAAAAAGTGTTGGACATGCCGGAAGAGAAATGGACATAGAAAATATCGTTGCCTGCTGCAAATTCCGGTTCGAAATATTGTACATACACTGCTTCGCTTACGGCGCTTGTGGTGGGAAGCGTGCCGGCGCGCAGCAAATTATAGAAGGCCTTGTGGTCAAAATCCTGGCTGTCAACATATGGATGGTAGAGCTTACCGTCCACTGCATAAGGCATAGGGATGACTTTATAGCCGTACTCCTTGGCGATGGCCGGAGTTACGTCGCAATCGGTATCAGAAAATAGTGTCAGCATAATATGTATATGTAATCATAAACGGCTTGTCCGCCGTAGTTGTATATGAATTCAGTTGTTGGATATTTTTCGCTCAAAGTGCGGCATAGATCCTCGGCTTCCTGCTGGGGTGCGTCTTCGCCGCCGAACATAATGACCACATCGTGTCCGCCGGCGCCCAGGGACTCGAGAAGGCAAGCGGAAACGTCGCTGCGGGTTTGCCCGCTGCAAAGGATCTCGCTGCGGTGGAAACCGATAAAGCCGCCCTTGTGCACTTCGACTCCGTCTTTGACAGCGTCGCGGCTGGCAGGGGAGACCAGTCCGCACTCAACTCCTGCGGCCGTTTCTGTGGCGGCTTCGGCAATCTGGTCGGCATCTCCGGACGATGTGTCCATGGAGGCAATAGCTACATAGCCGGCGCCGATATCTTTTGTCGGGATGACTATGATTTTCGCGTCGGTGTAAAGCTCGGCGGCCTGACGTGCCGTCAATATGATGTTCGAGTTGTTGGGAAAGACGAAAATCGTTTTGGCGGGGACGGCGGCAAAAGCAGTGGCGAAATCGGACACGGAGGGGTTCATGGTCTGACCGCCCTCGACAACATAGTCGGCGCCAAGTTCTTTGAATGCCCCCACAAGGCCATTCCCATTGGCGACGGTCACAATGCCGAAGTCTTTGTGTTTTGCCGGAACCGTCTGGGGAGCAAGCGTGGAGTTGTGATGCTGAAGCGTCATGTTCTCGATCTTGATCGTAAGGAATTCACCCCATTGCTGGCATTTGTTCAGTATCTCCCCGGGAGTCTTTGTGTGGACATGGACCTTGATGATAGTGCCTTCGCGGAAAAAGACCACGGAATCACCCGCTCCGAGAAGGTAGTCCTCAATGACCTTTTCGTCAAAGCTGGAAAGGTCCACTTTGCTGCTCTGCAGACGAAGCAGGAATTCAGTGCAATAGCCGAATTCCAGTTCGGTGTTTTCGTCAAAGCTGGAAAGGTCGATTTTGGCTGCAGCCTGGGACATTTTTTCGACGCTGGCTTCTTCGATGCCCAGGAGGGCGTCCTGAAAACCATAGAATATTTGTAGAAGGCCTGCGCCTCCGCTGTCAACTACTCCGGCATCCTTAAGCACCTGGAGCTTCTCCGGGGTCTTTTCCAGAGAGCCTTCCATTGCATGCGTGAGGGCGGAAATGTAGTTTTCCATGGACTCTTTTCCGTGAGGGGCGGCCTGATCGGCGCCTTCGCGGACAACTGTCAGTATAGTTCCTTCTACCGGATTGGAAACTGCTCCGTACGCTTCCTTGACCGCAGCGGCCATGGCGGCTGCAAAGCCGTTGGTATCTGTGTCCTTAAGGCCTGCCAGCCCCTTTGCCAGACCGGCAAAAATCCTGGACAGTATGACGCCGGAATTGCCGCGCGCCCCGAGCAGCATGCCCGATGAGGCGGCATTGGCTATTTCACTTAAGGATGCTCCTTGAAGCGGCGAGGCTTGGGCATAGCCGGCCTCAAGGGTTAAACACATATTGTCGCCAGTATCTCCATCCGGAATAGGGAAAACATTCAAGTCATTGACGGCCTGGCGATTCCTCCCCAGGCGAGCACAACCCTGCGAGAGCATTTTAAGATATAAATCTCCGCCGAGGTTGTAGGTTTGTACATTTTTGTTGTGCATAATAGGCCACAAATATACTAAAAAAACGTATATTGCCGGACAAACTAAAGACTATGAAACTGCTTCTGTTACTAATTGCCTGTATATCAGGCCCCGATTTCGAGACTGCCGTGCTTTATCTCAGCGGAGCCTCCACCATGGAAGAACTTGACGAAAGTGTGCTGGACCGTTACCGGACGCTTGAGGCGCATCCTCTGGAATTAAATCTCAGCTCCAGGAGCAAAATGCTGGCAAGCGGATTGATGAGCGCATTCCAAGTCGCATCTCTCATCGATACAAGGGAAAGGTCCGGCGACATTCTGTCTTATACCGAACTGGCTCTGATAGACGGATTCGGCCAGCAATACGCCGAAGCGCTGAAACCGTTTACCCGCCTGAACTCTTCAGGACCTCCCGGCAAACGCTACTCCCGCAAGCTGAAGCAAACTATGATGTTACGCGGGGCGCTTAAGACATCGGGAGACGGTGCGCCACAGTACTCCGCCGGCATTAAGTACAAAGCTGCAGTCGGGGAGTCTGCCGAGGCCTACTTTTCTTTGCGCAACTCGTATTCGAATTCGGGATTCGGTCCGGCGACATTGAGCGGAGCTTACTATGGACGTAAAAGCTTGGGCAAACTTGTGCTGGGACATTACAACGCCCGCTTTGGCCAGGGGCTGATAATGTGGAGCGGATTCTCTCTTCAGCCCTGGAGTTCGGTGCAGTCTTTCAGACGCAACGGGAGCGGGTTTTCCGCAAGCGGATCTTTCAACCCGTCTCACTGCGGTGTGGCGGCAGATTTTGATATCAAAAGATGGACTCTGGCGGCGGCTTACTCGTTTCCGGATAAAATGCCTATGGGGTCTCTGTCTTACACTGGAAGAAAGTTTTCCCTGGGCCTGAATGCAATGCGCGGAGCGATAAGCACCGATTTTAAAGTAGGATTCCCCGGTGTCTCTCTTTGGGGCGAGTTGGCATGGAGGGGGAGCCTGGCCGCAGTTGCAGGTTTGATTTGGATCCCGAATTATGGATCGAAAGCAGGAGTCATGGGCAGGTGGATTGAAAATGTACCCGAACTGGCGGCGGGCTATGCTTCAAATTCCCTGGAAACCGTTGTCTATGCGTCTTCCAAACAAATGAGACTGCTTTTCAAATATTCGCCATCATTTAACGCTGGTTCTTGGACTTTTGATCCGGCGTTGCGTTTAGCTGCAGCCAAAAGGGACAAGTGGAAATATGAAAGCCGTGGAGAAATGCGGGCCGGCTTCCGGGAGTGGGAAGCCAAATGCCGTCTGGACGTTGTATATTGCAACAAAGCATCCTGGCTGTTTTATGCCGAAGGAGGGAAAGGCGGGGGAGCGCTAAGATGCTGGCTTCGCTGGACGCTATTTAAAGTCGAGGATTGGGACGGGCGGATATATGTGTACGAAAGGGACGCTCCAGGGGCGTTCAATGTTCCGGCTTACTATGGAAAGGGCTGGTCAGTGTCGTTTACAGGTGCGTGGCGCCCTGGCCGGAGACATGGCTTTTATTTCCGCTTGTCATGCCTCGAATATCCCTGGATGACAGAGAGAAAGGATCCGAAATATGAAGTGAAACTACAGTATCAGCTTAGCCTTTGATGACGTTGATTGTCCGGCCATCGACACAGACGTTTATGGGCAGTTTGCCTTCGATCTCTCCATCTAGTTCGAAGATGTCTTCCGAACTTTCGTCGAGCGGCTCGATGAGCAGGTTCTTGCAGCGTCCGGAAATCACTTCGCCGGAATCGTTTATGCTTCCGTTGAAAAGGCGCGGGATCTCTTTGAAAAGTTTGTAAATAGATATTTTAGGTACAATCATGTAATCGATTATACCATCGTTTATTTCGGCCATGGGAACCTGCCTCATTCCAGACCCGCTGTAGCGGCCGTTTCCGAGTGCTATCGAGTAGCAGGATCCTTCATAGACAGTCTGTCCGTCGGCCGTGACTCTCACGGATATTGCGTTAATGTGCGTAATAGTGTAGCGGAGGGCGTTGAGGTATATCATTTTCCCTCGTTTGCCGCCTTCTTTCTGGAAGTTCACCCGGTGGCAGACGTGGGCGTCGAATCCTGTGCCTCCCACATTGGCCATATAGCATATTGTGTCCCCTCCGCCTGAGACTCTGACGATGTCCATGCTTCCGCGGGAGCCAGAGGCTATCAGATCCAATACTTTGTCTATGTCGTTGGGGACGTCGAGCGACTTTATCCAGTCGTTGCCGGAGCCGATGGGAAGGACGCCAAGGGTGAATTCTTCCGTGGGAGTGCCCGTTTCGTCACAGTAACGTGCAATGCCTTCAAGAGTCTCGTGCAGGGAACCGTCTCCGCCTACGGCTATGATTTTTCTGTATCCTTCGGCGGCGGCTTCATGCGCCAGTACGGTTGCATGGCGCTTGTGGTCTGTCATCGCTGTAACGAAGGGGATACCGAGTTTTTCGAGTTTTCGCTCTGCGGGAACCCACAGAGTCATAGTCTTGCCGGAGCCGGCGCGGGGATTGACTATGAAGTACCATTCAGATTTAACTTCTGTCATAGTGCAAAAGTAATAATTATTTCGTATTTTTGCATACTATGGGTAAAGTAATAGCTATTGCCAACCAGAAGGGAGGAGTGGGCAAGACCACTACGGCCATCAATCTGGCCGCGTCTCTTGCAGCGCTGGAGAAGAAGGTCCTCATTATTGATGCTGACCCTCAGGCCAATACGACTTCGGGCCTGAATTTTTCGCCGGATGATGACTCGCACCGCACACTATACGAACTCATGGAGGGTTCGATATCGGTTGAAGACACTCTGATACAGACAGAGATGGACGGCCTGCACATGATTCCTTCACACATCAATCTGGTCGGTATCGAGATAGAAATGATCAATGAAGAGGACAGGGAATCGGCTCTCAAGAAAGCAATCGCACCTGTCCGCGACAAGTATGACTACATTATAATCGACTGCTCGCCGTCCCTCGGCCTCATCACCGTAAACACTTTGACTGCCGCCGACTCCGTGATTATTCCGGTACAGCCTGAGTTTTTCGCCCTGGAAGGTCTCGGCAAGCTGCTTCAGACTATACGTATCATCCAGAACGGGCTGAATCCTTCGCTTACCATAGAAGGATTCGTTGTGACCATGTTCGACGGACGCACCAAAGTTCACCAGCAGGTCCTGGCTGAACTTCGGGAGCACTTCAAGGATTTGGTATTCAAAACAGTAATTCAGCGTAACATACGCCTGAGCGAGGCACCTTCCCACGGAAAGCCGGTGCTCCTGTATGAGATTTCTTGTACCGGTTCGTCCAACTATCTTAACCTGGCATCCGAATTGCTAGAGCGTAACGGCGATAAAACTGCGAAAGTATGAGTGTAAAAAGCAGGGGACTTGGAAAAGGGCTGGAGGCTCTTATGGGCAGCGTGCCGGGCGCCGATCAGCTTCGTAAGCCGGTAGGTTACATAAATAAGCAAGTTGCCGGCTCGTCGGCTTCTTCCGATGCAGATATACTTCGCATCCCCATGGACATGGTGGATGCAAATCCTTTTCAGCCCAGAATCAATTTCGACCAGGAGGCGTTGGAAGAGCTCGCTGCGTCTATCCGCAGCCTCGGGCTTATCCAGCCTATCACTGTGAGGAAAACCGGTGACGGCCGTTATCAGATAATAAGCGGAGAACGCCGCTTCAGGGCTTGCCGCATGGCCGGAATGTCCATGATACCGGCATATGTGCGTGAAACCGGAGACCAGGGTATGCTGGAGATGGCCATTGTGGAGAACATACAGCGTCAGGACCTCGATCCGGTGGAAGTGGCGATGAGTTACCGCAGGCTCATAGACGAATGCAACCTTACGCAGGAGCAGATGGCCGACAGGGTGGGGAAGAAACGCGCCACCGTGGCCAATACCCTGCGCCTGCTGAAGCTGCCTGTAAAGGTTCAGCATGACCTTAAAGTGGGCCTTATTACTACAGGCCATGCCAAAGTTCTGCTGGGAGTCGAAGATCCTGAGATGCAAGAAACCCTCTGCGATGCCGCAATCACGAGAAAGCTTTCCGTAAGGGAGCTTGAAGAGCTTGTCAGGGATATGATGTCGGGAGGGCATAAACCAAAGACTCCGAAGGTGGCAGAACCTCTGCCTGAGCAGTATAACCGTCTGCTTTCATGCATAGGCAAGTACTTCAACCGGGATATTTCGGTACGCAGAAACTCTTCGGGGAAGGGCAGCATTACTGTCCGCTTCGATTCTGATTCCGAGGTCGAGAAGTTTTTGAAAGCCCTTGAGGACCTGGACAAGTGATGAAACGTTTTCTGCTCATCATATTTTTTGCTTGCCTTGCAGCGAATGTTTCGGCTCAGTTCAAGTCCGAGGCGTTTCAGCAGTCGTACAACGACGATAAAAACACGATCAAAGATTCTACCGACGTGATGTTCTCTTTTAAAGAGTATTTCGCCGGTCTGCAGCATAAGCAGGAGCTCAAAATAGGCACGATGTTCGCCGGCTCCCTGCTCTGCATAGGTGGAGAGCAGATTTACAACCGTCAGTATTGGAAACTTCCTATAGTCTATACTTCAGTGCTGGGGCCCCTGGGCGCCGGAATCTATCTTAATACCCAAGGGAAACACGATGCAGCCAAGTATTGCTTCCTCGGTGCAGGCATTGCTTACTGGGGCACTTTGATGGACGGCGTCATCAGCTATAAGTCGCCGACTTATCCGCTTCCGGGTAGGGCCACTCTTTACTCCTTGCTGCTTCCCGGTCTGGGGCAGGCATATAACGGAGAGTTCTGGAAGATTCCGATCTATCTCGGCGGTCTTGGCGCCGCGTACTATTTCTACGATACGAACAATATCAACTACCAGCGTTACCGCCGCATCTACAAAGAAGCTACCAATACGGAAGTGGCTTATACCGGGCCTATCACCGCCGAACAGGCGTTGTACTACCGCGATGTATTCAGACGGTATCGTGACTACTCAGTACTGGCTATCGCACTGGTGTATCTGCTCCAGGTCATAGATGCCAATGTGTTTTCCTACATGCACGATTTTGAAATCGTGGATGATATGGCTATGTCGGTGAAGCCGACTGTCATTATGCCCGATACCCAATTGGCTTTCAACCCTTCGCCCGCCTTCGGCCTGAGCGTTGGTTTTAAATTCTGATGATATGCGCCGGGCTCTCCTTTGTACTCTTTGCATATTGTTTTTTGCAAGCTTTTTAACTGAAGCCCAAGTACTTCCGTTTGGCAAAAGCAAGACGCTCGAAAAAGAAAACGAAAAGCTTCGGCACAGGGTCGATTCCCTCCGCGCCATTGTGGACAGCCTTCGCTCTGCGGCCAAAGATTCGTTGATACTCGAAGAGTACGAAGATGATTATGAGCTTGTTCCGGCAGAATCGCCCAGACCGATGGATTATACGCCGGAGCTTACCGACAGCTTGCTTGCGCTATGGTACAGGAGCAATTTCGGCAGAGTCTCCGCCATGCCCGCCTTCGACATGGATTCGGTGCACCTGACTTCAACTGTCAGTGATTCAGTCATGATATCACGGCTGGCGTCTCTGAATCCTTATTTTACTCTTCCGTTCAATGATGTGGTGAAGAACTACATGATCCTGTACTCCGAAAAGAGAGGGGAGGCAATGGAGCAGGCCATGGGCTTGAGTTCGTATTATTTCCCTATCTTCGAGGAAGTCTTCTGCAAGTACGGTATTCCATTGGAACTGAAGTATTTGGCGGTGGTGGAATCCATGCTCAAGCCGACCGCGACATCTCGTGCCGGAGCTAAAGGTTTGTGGCAGTTTATGTACAGGACTGCGCGTTCATACGGCCTTCAGATTGACTCTTATGTGGATGAGCGCATGGATGTAGAGAAATCCACCGATGCCGCGGCCAGGTACCTGAAGACCCTGCACAACATGCTGGGCGACTGGGCGTTGGCCGTCAGCGCGTACAATTGCGGAGCAGGCAATGTGAACAAGGCCATAAGGCGCGCAGGCGGCCGGAGGGATTTTTGGTCAGTGTATCCGTATCTTCCTTCCGAGACCAGGGGATACCTTCCAGCATTCGTGGGTGTTATGTATGCCTTTGCGTTCAGCAAAGACTATGGCATACAGGCGGGGCCCGTGGGCGTGCCCGGCCAGATCGATACCTTCCAGGTACACAGGAACCTGCATTTCAAACAGATAAGCGAGGTTGTGGGGGTGCCTTTCGAGGAACTTCAGTATCTTAACCCCAAGTATTATAACGACATCATTCCGGGAAATGCCGGCGTGTGTTCGGTGAACGTGCCTTATAAGTGGAGCGCTGCATGGCTGTCCGCTGAACCGGATTCATTGTATTCTCACAACGCCAAGATCTATTTGTCCGAGCAAGTGATGAAGGATATATCCGAAGGCAAACAGAGCGGCGGAAAAGAAGGGTCGCGCACCTGCCATACAGTAAGGAGCGGTGACACTCTGAGCCATATAGCCCGCCGGTACAGGGTGAGCGTGAAGCAGCTTATGAACTGGAATCATCTGCGCAGCGACCGCCTCAGCATAGGGCAGAAGATCTACATCTACTGAGCAGGCCATTCAGAGGCCATAGTGGAAATGAGGGCCGAAGCGTTCAAATGCCGCTCTGTCCAATGTCTCCCTGTCTTCGGGATGCGCTATCGAAATCAACAGACGGGCTCTTTCCTGCAGACTCTTTCCGTATAAATCGACAGAACCGTATTCAGTCACGATCCAGTGGGCTTCGGCCCGCGGAGTTACGATACCGGCTCCGGGCTGCACCACGGGCACGATCTTGGCCGCACCTTTGCGTGTCCGGGATGCCAGGGCAGTTATCCTCTTGCCGCCATTGGACAAGC
>ODAI011784856.1_pt1 | contig 11207 bp, 8 predicted proteins | sample 1539321 | NCBI WGS metagenome assembly ODAI01 (sample SAMN02144231, study PRJEB22623) | gut metagenome | biome: sheep rumen | host: Ovis aries | place: New Zealand
CTGACGTCCGCTTCGTCCTTTTAATTGGTTATCTATCCTTACAGAATCGAACAAATCTGTTCCGATAACCATAAGACCACCATTAGCAAGTGCATCTTCAGAAGGTTTTATATCTGTTCCTCGTCCTGCAACACTAGTTGAAAGAGTTATCGTATTCCCAATTCCTGCTTTAGCCACTAACCACGCCTCACCTTTAGTCGTTCTGGCATCAAGTCTGTTAAACTGCAAATTTCGTTCTTCCAGAATATTTGCTATATGATCAGAACGTTTCAAGTTTAAACAACCTATAAGAGTTGGCCTGCCTGCATTCATGTTCGATTGAACGAAATCTGCTATAGCAGCATCTTTTTGTTCTGCCGTATGGAATCTTCGTAATGGCTTATCATCTCGAATCAAAGGCTTGTGAGTAGGAATTGTTGCACATTTTAAGTGATAAATATTAGATAGTTCCTTTCGGGCAGGCATGATAGTACCAGACATTCCAGCTATCTTATCATACAGCCTAAAATAATTCTTCAAGGAAATGACAGCAAGTCCATCAAAGTCTAATTGCACTTCAACGTTTTCCTTTACTTCTATAGCGGTATGCAAACCGTGCTCCCATCTACTATTATCTTTTGCTCTTCCTGTGTTTTGGTCTATTATTTTAACTTTTCCATCAGCAACTATATAATCCACATCACGCTCATAGACGGTAATAGCATGTAGTAGTTGAGATAATACATTTTGTGTATAGATTCTCTGAGAAATATTATTCTTTTCTTGTTCACTTAAAGAATCAAACTCCGCTATTTCATATGTCCGCTTAACGGAAAACAGGTTCGGCATATCTTTCTTTTCGGCTAACCACTTCTCTCCTTCCTTAGTGAATTCTGCTTTCTTATTCATTATGGAAGAGGAAAAAAGAGACGAATGGTTTTCTAATGAAACCAATTCCTGAACGATTGGAAAATTCTCTTTATAAACATCCTCCTCTTTGTAATAGTTTCCACCTCCTACAACGTGTGGCGTTTCTGCATCATCAATCAATATGGAATCAAGTTCGTCAATTATAGCAAAAGAGTGTTTAAACTGAACGCACTCATCAGAACTTGTGGAAAGATGATCAAAAAGATAGTCAAATGTAAATGAGGAGTTTGTCCCGAAAGTAATATCAGCTTGATAGGCTTCTTTCCGTCGTTTGTCTGTACGTGAATAGTTCTCAATACAACCAACGGTAAGACCGTGAAACATATAAATTGGACGGGTTGTCTCGAAGTCACGCTTTGATAAATAATCATTGGCTGTCATAAGGTGTACACCGTCATGAGATAGTGCATTTAAAGCTACAGGAAGAGTGGCTACTAGCGTTTTCCCCTCTCCTGTTGCCATCTCAACGGCATAACCATAGTGGAGGAGTATTCCGCCTAGCAGTTGTTCATCATAGTGAACCATATCCCATTGAAAAGAGACACCGGCAACGTCCCATGTGTTTCTGTAACATGCCTTACCATCTTCGATTCTAACAAAATCATAATCCTCTGCAAGTTGTACATCATAGTCGTTAGCAGTAACGACTACATCTCCAAGAGAAAAGCGCCTCGCTGTTTCCTTTATTATCGCATACACTTCTGTCAGGTATGTATTCAATGCACGTTTAACACTTTTCCTTTTACTGATATTGGATGAAACTCTGAGTAATGCTGAGCGCAAGTCATCATTAGACATCTCGCGTAATTGAAGGAATCTAAGATTAATTTGCTCAACTAAAGGCCAGAACATTGCTGTGACATCATTCATATTTTACAAAATCATTATTTAGAGCAGTAATCATCATGGTTCGTCCAGACTCTGGACATATAACTTCAGTTCTAAGACTGCCATTTACATCAAGATGAATAGAGAACTGGACTATAAGATTTTCGTTTGATACATTCTGAGCAACAGGCATGAGACTTTCCTCCTTTATTAATTTCCATGTATCTCTGTTATTTGGTGAGCCATAAATCAGCCGACAAGGAAACTCTTTTTCATTCACACTATCCATATAGAAAGTTACAGATTCCGATTTGTACGGTATTTCTTGCCCCTTTTTGATAAAAGTAGCAAAGTCTCTCTCTCCATTTTCATCAACTTCTATTCCAATGCTATACTTAGCACGTGGGGTTTTCTTTGTTTCGATTATCTGAACTGTTGTTGTTGGCTTTATCTCCCTATGGATCGGAAGATTATTGGTTTCACAAATATATTCAATCTCAGCATTTATCTCCCTATAGTCAACATCATCGCGTTGTTCGATATCACTCCATGACAGACGAGGAGCTTCTTTCTTCAAGGGAATTAATTGGGTTAGTCTGGAGAATTCTTCCTTGTATTCTTGTATTACGGATGGGTCGTCTGATATAACAATGTTTTCAATATTTCTGTTTTCAGCATAATATGTCCAATTATATGAACCAGTTATAATAGCCTTATCATCAACTATGCAAAACTTATGATGCATAAAACCACACTCCGAACTGGCCAATCTAAAGCTCCCTCCTTTTTCAATAAAACGATTGAAATCTGGAGCATACTCCATAAAATTGGTAGGGTTGTCTAACAGGACAAGTTCAACTTGGACATTGCGTGATAAACAATCAAGTAACTCTTCAAAAAGTTCATTGCTTGTGAACCATGCCATAGCGACACACACATTTTCCTTTGCTTGCTTCAGAAATGGTATAATTTCGCTCCTAATATTACTGAAATATGCTTTTTCCATATGAAGTTATCTATTTATTTTTCTTACTTGATATTTTTGCATAGGTAAAAAAATAACAAAGAGAACTTAAGACAGATCAAATTCTACTTTCCCATCTTTTCTGATATTGATGACTTTTACAGAAACTGTTTCGCCTTTGGAAAATGATGATGGTTCTTTGCCCTTTTTTCTTAACTGCTTTATATGAACTAAGCCAGCACCACACCCATAGACATTTACAAATATGCCATAGTCTTGTACTCCACCTACTTTACCTTTGTATTGTTGGCCAACAACAAATTCTTTACTATCCTTCAAGTCTAAGAACTTTGATTTCTGTTCTCTACCTTCTTGATAGAAAAGCTTGAAATGACCTGGATTATTCTCGCGAATAAAGGTGTATGTAGGTTCTGCCAAGATATTACCGGAAGAATCACACAATCCATACAGTTTGGGGTATTGATCAGCCTTGCAATATTTAACAATCCCCAATGACAAACTTTCGAACTCCGAACTGTATTCTGTTGGTAGTATTAATTTCCCTTCCGAATTAACAATACCATATTTGTCATCTTTACTAACTATTATTAGAGAATCATTCATCTTCTCAACAGAATCATATACATAATCAGATAATGTAATATCTAAATCTTTACCTATGGCATATTTCCCTGAACACTCACTGGCAACAATATCCCCTAAAGACAGGCATTTTTTAGTAACTGGTTGGTTTCTGTCATTGAGTTCAATTTGGTAATTGGATGAGAAAATGACAGTCCCTGTATTATCAATGATGTCTTGTGGATCTCTCTGAACATATTGATTCACTCCACTTACTTTATACAAGTTACTCCCATGATAACTTTGCCCTAGTTGGTTGGTGTGTTTAATAATAAAATGTCCTTCATCAATAACAGTTATGATTTTCCTGGATGAAAGAGGTAACAGCACTTTTCCTGAGAGGTCAATAACACCTTGTTGATAGCCGGATATAATAATGTAGAAATGATTGCCTGCTTCAAGAATGTCATCGTAGATATAATCTGTTATGATGGTTCTTTCATCAGAACAAAGAGCATATTTATCAAGCATCCTTGCTTTAAAAACCCTTTCTCCGGAACCGGAAAACGTAGGTGTTATTTCTCCTTTTTCATCAGTAACAAGTTCTTTATATACACAATCATAAAGGACATCTCCATTTCCCTTATAAATTCCATAGCATTTGCTAGCTGATGAGTAATAATAAATGCTATTGCTGGTTATCTTCTCCACTTTCCATGTATCATTAGGGAGCTTAACAATATTAGAAAATTGTTGTGGAATAATCTGAGCTCCTTGATGGTTAACGACCCCCTTGGTAATACCATGCTGGATAACAAATTCATTTGGGGAAAAGCAATCGGTAATAACATTGTAATTAGGTACATTTGACAACAAGACCTGTCCTTTCTTGTCGATTAGACCTATTTTCCCATCCTTCTCAACCAAGAAATAATTATGATCGAAAACTTTTAATGAATCATATGAAAAATCGGTCAAGAATTGTTTTTTGCTATTTGCTAAAGCATATTTGTCCATTTGATGAGCAGCCAAAAAGTCTTCCGTCAAGTCCTCAAAAAATGGACTGAGGTCTCCTTTTCCATCAGTAAATAATGAGAAATATTTGCATTCTACCAATATAGAACCGTCGTTTTTGTAAATACCATATAGTTTTTTACGTTGGCCATCCGAGCCAATTTCATCACTTTCTTTTGTTAGCTTAATATTCCCATTGGGGAGCAATTCTACTGTACTGAATTCAACAGATACAATAATATCTCCTTTAATGTTGATAATACCATACAGTTTCCCCTTCTTGACTTCGATTAATTCTTGGTTAAGAAAAACAAATGATTCACTTAGGCTGGATGTGAAAATCGACTTTCCGAGTTTGTCAAGAATATACTGACTGAAACCTTCCTCTGCCAAATAGAACCCATTAGCCAGGGGAAAAATGTCATCATACTCATGTTCTGTCAAAAGGCAGCCTGTTGAGTCGCACAGTGCATATTGATCCAAATAACGAGACTTGCTGCAATAGTCATCGATTGGAATTAATGACGTTCCGACATCCCCAGACTCTGTTAAATCAAGATTATCGTATGCACACTTGACTATCTCATTTCCTGCAAGGTCTATTATTCCGGTTTTACCTTTGCATGTGACCAGTATATTCCCATTGGGAAGGGGCTTCATGCTGTTATACGCCCGATCCGTAAGGGGTTTACCATCTTGATCAAAAAGAGCAAATATTCCAAAACAGTTCTTGATGCATTCTCCATTGTCTAACCTTTCGGATGATAAATCAACATTTCCTTCTTCGTTTTTTACCATTTCCGAGGAAATGCATGGAAAGATAATGCTACCTGATTTGTCCGCAAGACCATACTGATAAGAAGTTTTCCATCCGTTTCTAATTTTCTGACTTAATATATAATTCCCATCAGGGCATGGTTCAATAGAATTATAGCCTGTTAGCATTTTTGTGAGGTTGGAGTTATATAGGGTTCCGTTCCTCAGCAGACAACCATTGGGCATTCTCTCTATCTCAACTGTATCTAACGGCAATACAAATTCCAGGTTATTATCCATTAGGCCATAACGTTTTAAACTGTTATGAGTTGCCTCAATGAATAAATAATTGTCTGAGAATCTCTCAATTTTTGAATAACTAAAAGGAACAATACAATTACCAATACCGTCAACGATTCCCCAAAGCAATAGCCTTTCAGCGATAAACTTCCCTGGTAATACTTCTGAGATTATTTTTGTCTTAACATCACTTAAATCCGACAAAACAGTTTTTGTCCTTCCGTCATATTTGAAAATATACTTATCCTCGTCTTTAGGGGCTATCTTTGCATATAAAGGTTCAGCAATGACAGTGCCATCACTTGATAGGACACCCCATGTTGTATCAGGATATTTTATAAAAACAAAATTTCCATTAATCTTTTTTATGCCTTTAATTTGATAATCTAGAACCTTTTCACCATGAACACTGTATAACTCTGGCAGATCACGAGGACTTTCATTACACACTATGATAGTAGGATTATCAACATCTAACCATGATAGTTTGTCGTATTTTATATCGAACACACGTTCATTTCTTAAATTGATGACGCCTCTTTTACCCCTCTTGTTCGCAACAACCGCAAGGCCGTTTCTAAAAGGCCATGCCATCCCGTATTGCGGTTTTATGAATATAGTGTCATCAGCCTTATAGCCATATTTGTCATCAATCTTTATTGGTTCCGGAACGACCTGTCCTGCCAACACATTGGATAGAATATTTTCTTCCTTTTCACGAATGTTTTTCTTGTCCTGTGCCGCTTCAAAACGCTCCTTTCTTTCCTCTATTCCTTGGAAAATCTTACTCCAACGATCCTCTTTTGCTCGCTCCCAATTTTCAATCAGTTCGCGTTTGTGGGGATCTGCAACCTCTTTAAAGTCATAGTCGCAATTGTGGAAGAATGCATCTTTCTTTATTGCATCAAATGTAAGCTCAGATATATCTATTAGTTTGTGATGCCATTCGATCTTAACTTCTTCCCCTTGTATTACGGGAATCTGCCAGTAGCAGTTTAGCATTAGCCGCCCTCTTTTTATCGATTCTTCCTGTGCATACGTGTACCCCTTTTCAGCAAAAACGGGCCTTTGAGGTTTAGAACTGTCCTTATCATCATCTGTTCGATAATAGTCCTCACTGTCAAACACAAAGATGTTTCTTCTATGTGTATAATACACATCCTTCTCACACATTGTTTGATTATCTATCGAGAAATGAGGGAATACCCATAGCAAAAAAGAATTCGCCATCCGATAGAAAGAGTTCTTTTCGACGATACTACTCAGGAACGTGTTATACATCAAGGTCTCAAAAACTAGTTGATTTCCGTAGAAATCCGAAGCTACATCGGGCTTGTGCCAGTGAACATCTTCACCGTAAATATTGATTGTGGGATATGATTCGATTTTACTGAATCGTTCATCCATTGACAGCACTTGCATCAGTTTCTGACACATATCTTTATGTTGCTCACTCTCTTTGAATTTTCCATACCAGTTAATAGTCGATCTAACGGGATCCACAGCATCGCTACTGGTCTTTAATGGACAATCATCACCATTCGAATAATGGGAAAAGAAATAAGATTTGTATCGTCGTGAAGCATAATGCCTGGAGTCAAGTCTTAGAGGTTGGCCACAAACAGCACAAACATATTTGTATTTACCACTTTTTTTTGCAAGACTCTGGAGTTCCTTTAACTCTGTAAGTTCAGCCTCGGTCATTGTGTCAAGCATGTTGGCATCAATGAACTCGCCAGATTCAGCATCTATCAAGTCAATAATTGTTCGTTGCGTGGCTGCATCCGAATACTCTTGTTCTCTTATAATGGTGTTATGCTGTTCGTCCATGATTTTCGTTTATGTAACTAATTTGCCCTGAATACCAACCAAGGAACGATGTCTTTCCATTTTTTCTGGGGATAAGTTAAAGGATCCCCAATATCGTGTCGCATACCATCTATAGTACGGAAATAGACATAGTCTGCACCTCCAGTAATGTATATTGCATCAATAAAACCATATTCTCTGAGAGCATCAGCGAAATCCCAAAGCGTTTCCTTATGACGGGTGGCAATGTAATAGAGTTGATCACCAATACGCCCAATGGCTCGACGTTCCACCTTACCATGCAGGAAGAAACTGCTTGGAATTGTGCCGTTACTGACGAGGATGAACTGACGGAAGAAGGAACCTCCACGTTCCTGAACATAGTCCTTTACCTTCTCGCTACGTGATATGCCAATAACACTATTGCTCCCCAACATAGCCATATAGCCAAGACGATGTGTATCACTCTGGTATTCTTTGCCATTTACAACGAACGAACCTATATAAGTGCTGTCGGCTTTAAAGTCGGCAGAGCGGCAATAGAGATAGACGGAGGGATCGGCAGTATCTGGTTCCTCAAATTCAATTGATGCCTTTAATCCGTGAATGGCGTAAAAGTCCATTGCCACACCCAAGATGCTGTCGCTGATCATCACAACTTCAGGCTTTTCCTGCATGGCTGGCCGCTGAAGCTTCTCGATATTTTGCTCTGGTGTGACAGAAACAGATATACCGATGTTATAATAGTAATTCCAGAAATAATAGCCTGCGAGGACAGCAATCATCAAACAACCAACAGCTATCAATGCAAGGAATCGCTTCAGCCACTTCTGTTTTTTGGAAGGGGCAATGACCTTAGTCACAGACTCTTTTGCCTGTGGCTGCTCATCTCGTTCGATGATGATGATGGGCACTTCAGGTTTCTGCATGTTTATATCATCCATTGTCTACCCCTTTCTCGTTTTCTAGTAATTCCTTCAGCTGCTTCAATGCGTCTCGAGATACTCCAATTGGTTTGATGTCGCCCTTTATCTGCTGGCCAGAGAATATCAAAATCTGTTCTGTTAGATTAATGACATGGATATAGCGCTTGTTGACGATGAGACTTCTACCAACTCTGGCAAACATGTTGTTTTGCAACTGTTGGAATACCTCGTCAAAAAAATGAAGCTGGAATGTCATCTTGCGACTCTTGCCATTTGTCAGTACAAGGTCAGAATAGTTGCCATCGGCACGGACATATACAATTTCATCCGTGGCGACTCGCACCAATTCGGTGCTGGTAGATATTCTGAGCCATTCCATGCACTAACTGGTTTAATTTTGCAAATATACATAATTTTGCGGAAAATATCGAGGATTCTACATCTTTTTTAACTTTGTTTACTGACAAAAGACCAAAGTAGTAGTGATTTCTGCTCTTTGTTGACGAGTGACCACAGATAATTCATTCCCCTTGAAGAAACAGTAACGCATCCTTTACAGCTGGCACGATGAAGAGGAATATACTTTTTCCAACACCACTTGTCTACCCAATAAGAACTATGAATCATCAATCCTCTTACGTAGGAAGACTGATTATCCAAATCCATTCCCTTTAGTCGAAAGCTGCGTTTAAGGCTATTGCCATGTTCTTTAGTGACCCAAAATCGTCCCAAGGAGGAGCATTCGCTTCCGGGCTTATAACTGAAAACAGGTCGTTCGTCAGTACTTCCACCTCCAGGGCCGTGCATCACATAAGTGCTGGCAACAATCTTTTTCTGATGGAAATCCCAGACAAACAGGCGTGGTGTGCCAGATGGGATACCATAGTCCACGAACAGGGCATAGTGCTCATTCATATTATGACGCTTTGCAAAAGCTAATGCCTTCTCCGCACGTTCTTCAATCGTTTTGTATTCTCTGCGGTCAGGCCATTCAGGCAGACCATAACATTTCCATGCCCAGTGCAATCCGAAGATGCTGATGGCCAAAAAGAGCATCAAAACAATCGTGACGCAACCCCATTTCTTTTTTCTTTTCATTCCTCATTTTCATTTGATACTGCTGTGAGTACCGCAATGGATACACACAGCAGTATGATTTCCACATAGACCATCATAGATATTGGTTGACTAACCTTTTGATAAGCCTTGTCACCTCACCTATAGACGCTTTCTTGTAAAGTTTCCCTTCTACCTTGTCCACCACTTCAAAGTTTGTAGACTTGATTTTCGAAGCATCACTCATGTTGTAGTCGCTAGCTTTGCAAGGAGAATACACCTCGCATTGCATCCCGCTCTTCTTGTAGTAGATGGTCAGCGTACGCCCGTCGTTGAATTGCGTTGTCTGTTTAACCACAATGTTTGCTGGAACTTGGTCTGTTACGCTCTTTTTGTTAGATTTCGCACTAACCGGCGTTGATGCAATCATGCTCATGAGCACAATCATCAAGGAAAATAAAAACTGCTTCATAGATACTTTTTGTTTCGTTTGACAATGCAAAATTAATATGTTTGTTCAATCTGGAGAAGAAAAAAACGCTGCCTTGTATGAACCTATGGGATTATTGTATGAGTCATTATATTTTGAGCACACTTCTACAGTATGAGCATAACGAATTCTTACCTTTGTATCGAGGATGCCCTTTGGCCGCTTGCATTAAGCATGAAGGATCGTCCTTTGGGCAATGGTTATATGTGAAGTAAGTGTGAATGAACTCATGGCATACTACCTTCCAGAAATCTTTCCTGTCTTTTACCCTGAATGTTGAAGCAACACAGGCATTGCCTGGAATAAGGCTCAGTCCTTGTACGCCCCAATCCTTCTTGCCGTGTATGTTGCAAGAAATATCCTTATGAGTCAATCCGATATATATGTTATGCTTGTTGGCATCTGCCGCCATTGAACGAATCATTTTATCTGCTCTATACCTTGTCTTACCATCATTCATTAGTGTATCAGACAATGGCAACGAAGGGTGTACTTCATAGTCCAATTCCACACCGAATATCTCTTCGATTTTTTTAGTTAATTCTTTCCCCAACTTGTTAGCCTCGCGCTGGCTGAAGTTACCATATGGTTGGAGGTGTATCGTCGGAGGGCATAAGCATTTGGCTTCGACCTCACCATAAAGCCCATTGCCTTCACCACGATTCTTTGAACAACTCGCCATACATAATGCGGCACATAACAAAAGTATTTCTATTTTCAATCTCATAGTCATATTTCAATTCGTTATTATCCTAATTAGAAGTGTTTCAAATCAGTGGCTTTATAATGGAATACAGAGAGTATCAGATTGTCAGCGTCCTCATCCAACAAAAACCATGGAGAACGGAAGGGATTCTCAAAATTGCGCATCACATGGATTTCACGCGCAGGTGTGTTCCCTTCTGCCAGAAGATATGCTTTCTTGCCATTTTTATTGATTGCCACATCAACTACCATTACTGCATGGCCGTATTGCTGTCCATAACGGGCAGGATAAACAAATACATCACCGGGCTGCATATCAGCCAAACGTCTCGTTGTCATCTCCCGGCTCAACGAGAAGGTACTGGCAACTCCATAGAGATTCCGAAGATAACGTTCAAATGACTTGCGAGAGCTACCGCCTCCATAGCTCATCGTCTTCCCATTTACATTCTGAAATCTGATACGGCCATATTGCTTTGTGTTAAAAAGGTATTCGGCCCTTAACCGCATACATACGTCAGCACATTGCTCTGCATTCGACAGCAGCGGCAAATCTATCACGGCATAATTCAACGATTGGAACCGTGCTTCACCACCAGTATAGAGCAGAACTCTTGAACCTCTTCCTTTTAGAGGAAGGCTCCGCAGGAAGTTTGTATAAGTCACATCGTCGCCATTAATACGCTCATATCCCCATGGTTCTGGAATGTCACCTATGGTCTGATAGTTATTGGGATTGCTTGTTTTACTACCATAGAGAATCCATATGGCAAATCCACCAACGGCTATCGCTGAGAGGAAAGCTCCGACAAATGTCCACTTTAAAATCTTCTTCATCATACTTTTATAGTTTATGATGCAAAATTAA
>ODAI012177161.1_pt1 | contig 11207 bp, 10 predicted proteins | sample 1539321 | NCBI WGS metagenome assembly ODAI01 (sample SAMN02144231, study PRJEB22623) | gut metagenome | biome: sheep rumen | host: Ovis aries | place: New Zealand
TATACAAAATAATTGTGACTTAGAGCACGTAAAGGATAGGAAAAGAGCGTATGTGCGCCTTGATTTCTAACTTTTCGGGGCAATTTGTTCACATTTTTATCTCGACTGGCTTATAATTCGAAAATTTTATCTAAATTTGCAGCCGATGAGACACCTGCTGACCGTCATGCTGTCCGTGCTGTGTACTGCTGTCTATGCGCAAATGCGCATCAATGGCAGGCCGGTGGTCTATGACTATCAGGCTAACACCATGATGGTCACTATACCGCAGCAGCACTTCGGCAGCAGCCGGACATACACCGTAGAGCTGGACGAAGGATGGTCAGACCTGCGCATCAACGGCAGCAAGGTGAACGGCAGCTATTTCTTCCGCAGCATCGCCGGCGGCAAGACATACCCGATGACCATCCGCAACCGGGATATGTATGTCATTACGTCCAGCATCACGTTCACTTTCCTGCCCATCGTACACCTGGAGGGTGACTTCGGCTACGACTACCAGCAGGCTACCGTCAGCGTGTATATGCCCGACGAGGCATCGAAAGTGCAGCTGACGGGCAAGATAAAATGGCGCGGCGGTACCACCAATGCTGTCGACAAGCACAAGCGCAACTACAAGATCAAGTTCGACGACGACGTGCAGTTCTTCGGACTACGCAAGGATGACAGCTGGATACTCGATGCCGGACAGGCCGACCTCTTCCGACTACGCAACCGCATAGCCACCGAACTGTGGAACGACATGGCCCGCAAGCCCTATTATGCCGACCAGGAACCCGAGGCGCTGTCGGGCGTGAGGGGTAGGGTAGTGGAACTGTTCCTCAACAGGGAGTATCGCGGCATCTACTGTCTCACCGAGGCCATGGACCGCAAGGAAATGAAGCTGAAGAAGGTGGACAAGAACACGGGCGATATAAGAGGCGTGCTGTACAAGGGTGAGAGCTACGGAACTACCCTCATGTACCAATGTCCGGCTACCTACGATAACCAGAGCGAGACATGGGAAAACTTTGAAGTGAAATACCCGGAGCTGGACGATGCACCTGAGACTGATTGGAGCACGCTATGGAACGCCATCCATTTTGTAGTGAACAGCAGCAACAGCGAGTTCATAGCCCATGCTGCCGAATACTTCGACCTGCCGGTACTGATAGACTATCACATCTTCATGAACGTGCTGAACGTGTTCGATAATGACGGCAAGAACATGTACTGGGCTGCCTACGACCAGACCAAAGACAAGAAACTCACGCTGGCCGTATGGGACCTGGATGCCTCCGTCGGACAGCAATGGGTGAACGATAACGTGCCGGGAACCAGTGGCCCATGGTCGCCCGACTACGCGAAAAAAGTCTCCATGAATGTGTACGAACGGCTGATTCGCCTGAACGTTGACAATTTCAACCAGAAAGTGATAGACCGCTATCACGACTTGCGACCCAATCTGCTATCTACTGACCAGCTCACGGCACGCTACATCAGCTATTTTGATGCCGTCAGCCTCAGTGGTGCTGCCGCCCGTGAAGAGGCCCTCTGGTCTGAAGACACCGACATCAAGGGCAGGGAGCTGAACTTCGAGTCGGAAATATACTATATCACCTACTGGTTGGCGCGCCACATGCAATATCTCGACGAGCATGTCTTCAAGCCCACCACGAACCCCACAGACGGCATACGCGAGGTAGAAAACAGCTACGATACACCCACATCGGCATCCGGCTTCAACACGCCTGCATCAACACCCGTCTATAACCTGAACGGACAAAAAATAAACCGTCTTGACGGCATGCACAAAGGCATATACATCAAAGACGGTAAGAAATACATCGTCAGATAGGGTAGGGGTGTACGCTGACAGTATAGGAGGCAGCGCTGACAGTATAAGGAGGCAATGCTTACAGTAAGGGGAGTACAGCCTCCATAAGACCCACCCTCAGCTCAGCTCCAGCATGCGCTCGATGGGTTTCACGGCCTCACGAGCCAGCTCGGGGTCAATCTCTATCTGCGGCTGTTCATCGACCAGACAACGGTACACCTTCTCCAGCGTGTTCAGCTTCATATACTGGCACTCGTTGCATGAGCATTCCAGGCCGCTCTCGCTGATTTCGGGCGGCACGGGGATGAATTGCTTATCGGGACACGTGCGCTGCAGCTCGTGCAAAATACCGGCCTCTGTGGCCACGATAAACTGTGTGGCAGGGTTCTGTCGTGCCTCGCGCAGCATGTCTGCCGTGCTGCCCTTCACGTCGGCCAGCGCCAGCACAGGGCCCTTACACTCCAGATGGGCCATCACCACGGCCTCGGGGTACTGCCGTTTCAGCTCCATAATCTTCGATACCGAGAAGCGTTCATGCACATGACAGCCGCCATTCCAGAGCAGCATCTTTCGGCCCGTCACCTCGTTGATATAATTGCCCAGGTTGTAGTCGGGACCGAAGATGATCTTGGCATCCTCCGGCAACTGGTCTATCACCTTCTTCGCATTGCCGCTGGTCACCACCACGTCGGTCAGCGCCTTCACGGCTGCCGTGGTGTTGACATACGACACCACCATATAGCCCTCATGCTCCTGCTTGAACTTCCTGAGGTCTTCTGCCCGGCACGAGTCGGCCAGCGAACAGCCAGCCTCAGGGTCAGGACAGAGCACCGTCTTCTCCGGCGACAGCAGCTTGCAGGTCTCGGCCATGAAGTGTACACCACACATCACCATCATCCGCGCATCCGTCTCTGCAGCCTTGCGGGCCAAGGCCAGCGAATCGCCCACGAAGTCGGCCACATCCTGAATGTCGCCCACAGTGTAGTAGTGTGCCAGGATGATGGCGTCTTTCTCCTTGCACAAGCGGCGAATCTCTTGTTTCAATTCTTCAGTTTTCAACATCATATCATTTTTTTATTTTCTATTTTTTTTCTTTTCAAAAAAGAGAAAGAATAAGATGATAGGGTGTTGATATGTGCAAAACTTTCTGCCCGTTTTCTTGCCCATTTGGCTATCCACATCGTACTGTGGCTTATTCACACCCGCTGTTTATTTTTATCCGCTGACTGTTAGCGCGATAAGCATCTTATCCACATTCTGCTTTTTCGGTGCAAAATTAATAAGTTTATATCTTTTTCCTGCAAAAAACGGTGGAAAAGTGTCTGATAAACCTGCTTTTTATGCCTTCTATCCACGCTTGGGGTGGTCGCGCCATGGCTATTCACTATTTATTCACTACTTGTCAACTCATTATTAACGGGGTTTTCCACATGTTTATCCACACTTTTTATGATAAAACATTTCATGGCTTAGGTGTCGTATTTTTTTTATTAGGAAGTATATACAATAGGACAGGAACGATGTGTAAATTTTATACATCATTTCTGTCTTATTGTGCTCCGATAAGCGTGTTAGGGGTGCGGCTCTTTATAGCACTTCTATTTCTTCGCTCTTTCTCTCATAGATTAAGATTTTATCGCGGTTAGCACTCTCTGCGGCGTATGGACGAAGCGAACCTTCCTCCACCAAATCGACTTCGCGGCCAAGCAGTTCTTGCAAATCCATCAGCATGCCGCCATGAGTGAAAAGTGTGAAGGGCTTGCCGGAACGGTCGGGCACGAAAAGAATGTCAACGTCACTCCGTGGTGTCTCCTCGCCTCGAGCGAAGGAGCCGAAGAGCCATGCCTTCAGGACGGGCTGGGTCTTGAAGTAGTCGGCAATCGTTTTTTGCATTGTCTGGGTACTCATAAGCAATAAATGTATTAATGATGTCGCAAAGTTACAAATATTTTCGGAGATTTGCTACATTTTACCGAAAAAACTATCTCTGTCTCTGCAAAAAAAAAAACACGTTTCTTTTGTTTTGCGCTCAACTTTTCGTAACTTTGCAGCATGATGCGAAAGATAAGAACAATCGAGATGAAACGCCTCACGGTAGAAGAGTACCGCGAGGCCGAGAAATTGCCATTAATCGTGGTATTGGACGATGTGCGCTCTATGTATAATATAGGCAGTGTGTTTCGTACCTGTGATGCTTTCCGCGTGGAGGCAGTCTATCTGTGCGGCATCTGCCAGACACCGCCATCGACCGAGATACACAAGACGGCGCTGGGTGCCGAAGAGAGTGTTTTTTGGAGATATTATAACACCGCACTGGAAGCTGTAGAAGAGTTGCAGAATTTTGGCTATACGGTGCTTTCAGTAGAGCAGGTGGAACATAGTACCAAGCTGCATACGTTCGTGCCTCAGCGGGCACGGAAATACGCTGTAGTGATGGGCAACGAGGTGAAAGGCGTACACCAGGAAGTGGTGGATGCCTCCGACGGCTGTCTGGAAATTCCTCAACTGGGTACCAAGCACTCCATGAATGTCTCCGTCACCGCCGGCATCATCATCTATAAGTTTGCCGAATCGCTCATGCTGCGATAGCTTTATCGCTGAAATATATTCCATCACTGCTATCGGCAAGTTTTTATTCCGTTTTTCTGCTGCAAAAATACTAATTTTTGCCGATACCGGCAAAAATTAGTATTAAAACTTTCAGAGAATTGTTTCGACCCTCTTGCAATATCCTGACCAATTAGTGCGCCTCCAGCCAGTTGCTGCCGAAGCCACTGTCTGCCACGAGGGGCACCTGCATGTGGAAGGCGTTCTGCATTTCTTCGAGCACGATGCGCTCCACCTGCTCTTTCTCGTCGGGATAGACCGAGAAGTTCAGTTCGTCATGCACCTGTAGTATCATCTTGCTACGGATGGCCTCGCGCTGGAAACGCTCGTGGATGCGAATCATGGCCACCTTGATGATGTCGGCAGCCGTACCCTGGATGGGCGCATTGATGGCGTTGCGCTCGGCAAAGCCGCGCACGGTAGCGTTCTGCGAATTGATGTCTGGCAAGTAGCGGCGGCGCCCGAAGAGGGTAGTGACGTAGCCCTGACGGCGAGCCACCTCCTTCGACTGCTCCATATACTGATGAACCTGCGGGAAGGTGTCGAAATAGCCGTCAATGAGCATCCTGGCTTCCTCGCGGGGTATGTCTAACCGCTCGGCCAAGCCAAATACCGTGATGCCATAGATGATGCCGAAGTTGGCACGTTTCGATTTCGTGCGTTCGTCGCGTGTCACCTCTTCGATGGGTTTCTTATAGATGTTGGCAGCCGTAGCGGCATGCAGGTCCTTGCCTTCGCGGAACACGGCTATCATGTGCTCGTCGCCCGAGAGATGGGCCATCACGCGCAGCTCTATCTGGCTGTAGTCGGCCGAGAAGAACACACAGCCGGGCTCGGGTATGAAGGCCTTGCGTATCTCCTTGCCATCCTCGCCACGGATGGGGATGTTTTGCAGGTTGGGGTCAGACGACGACAGGCGACCTGTAGCCGTGATGGTTTGGTTGAACGAGGTATGGATATGTCCTGTACGGGGATTAATCAGTTTCGGCAGCGCATCGATATACGTGCCTATGAGCTTTTTCAATCCGCGATGCTCCAGGATGTCGGCCACGATCTCGTGCTTGTGCTTTAGCTGTTGCAGCACCTCTTCCGACGTGACATACTGGCCGGTCTTGGTCTTCTTGGCCTTTTCTACTATCTTCAGTTTGTCGAACAGTATCTCGCCCACCTGTTTGGGCGATGCAATGTTAAACTGCTCGCCGGCCAGCTCGTAGATGCGCTGCTCTATTTCCTGCATGCGCTGGGTAAACTGCTTAGAGGTCTCGGCCAGCGAGGCCGTGTCGAGACAGACGCCGTTCATCTCCATCTCGGCCAATACGGGCATCAGCGGCATCTCGATGTCGTAGAAGAGTTTTTCGCAGTCATACTTCTTCAGCTCAGGCTCCAGCTTGTTCTTCAGCTGCAGGGTGATGTCGGCATCTTCGCACGCATACTCATAGACTTCGCTGGGCGGCAGGTCGCGCATGGTTTTCTGTTGCTTGCCCTTGGGGCCTATCAGCTCATCGATGTGGATGGTCTTGTAGTGCAGGTAGGTTTCGGCCATGTAATCCATGTTGTGGCGCAGCTCGGGCTGAATGAGGTAGTGGGCTATCATCGTGTCCCACATCGGGGCATTGAGCACGATGCCATAGTTGCGCAGCACCTCCAGGTCGTACTTCAGGTTCTGACCCACCTTCATGATGGTATCGCTCTCGAACAGCGGACGGAAAATATCGACCACTCGCTGAGCCGTTGGCCGGTCGGGTGGGGTAGGGATGTAGTAGGCTTCATGTTCGCGCACCGCGAAGCTCATGCCCACCAGTTCGGCATCGATAGGCGACGTGGAAGTGGTCTCTGTATCTAGAACGACGATTTTCTCTGACAGAAGAATTTGGCAAATTTTCTGCATATCTTCCTCATTATCAATGAGCTTATAGTCGTGAGGCACCGTTTTTAACGTCTCAAAACTCGAGAATTTTGGCTCGCCTGCCTCTTCGGTCGGAAATTCTGCAAAGAGATCGAGTTGTTGATTAGCAGGCTTTACGGTTTTTTCAGTTTTTTTAAGAATCTTGTTCGTCAGGCTCTTGAACTCCAGTTCTTCGAACAGTTGGCTCAGTTTTTCTTCGTTGGGGGCAGTCACCTTCAGTTGCTCCATGTCGAGGGTGATGGGCACGTCGGTCTTGATGGTGGCCAGGAAGTAGCTCAGCCGGATGTCATCGACATGCTGTTCTATCTTCTCGCGCATTTTTCCTTTCACCTCTGCCGTTCGCGCCAAGAGCTGTTCCACCGAGCCGAACTCGTTGATAAGCTTGGCGGCGGTCTTCTCGCCCACACCGGGACAGCCGGGGAAGTTGTCGGCCGAGTCGCCCATGAGTGCCAGCAGGTCGATGACGGCGTGTGTCGATGGAATGGCATATTTTGCCTTCACCTCTTTGGTGCCCATCACCTCGTAGCCGCCGCCATGCTGCGGTCGGTAGATGAACACGTGGTCAGTGACCAGCTGGCCATAGTCTTTGTCGGGTGTCAGCATGTAGGTCTCGATGCCCCGGCGTCCTGCCTCCGTGGCCAACGTGCCTATCACGTCATCGGCCTCGTAGCCCTCTGCTTCGAGGATGGGTATGTTCCATGCTTCGAGCATCTGCTTGATGATGGGCACTGAGCGCTTGATGTCTTCGGGGGTGGCTTCGCGCTGTGCCTTGTAGGCCGGGTAGGCCTCGCTGCGGAATGTGGGGCCGTGGGGGTCGAAGGCCACGCCCAGGTGGGTGGGCTTCTCCTTGGTGAGCACTTCGTGCAGGGTGTTGACAAAGCCCACGATGGCCGATGTGTTCAGCCCCTTCGAGTTGATGCGGGGGTTCTTGATGAAGGCGTAGTAGGCACGGTAGATGAGTGCGTAGGCGTCTAAAAGAAACAGCTTTTCTGTACGGTTTTCTTGTTGCATATTTCGTAACATTAATTATTTTCGCGTAAAATTACTAAAAAATTTTCCAATATCACGATATTTTCATTACTTTTGTATCAAAATTCTTTGCTTATGGATTATTTATCGCTTATCAGAAGGCCCATAGATGACGATTTGGCCGATTTCATCGCGTTGTTCAACAAAAGTCTGACGCACGATGACGGCATGCTTAGCCAGGCATTGTCGCACATTCGACAGCGGGGCGGCAAGCGCATGCGCCCGATGCTGATGCTGCTCATGGCCAAGAACTACGGGGCGGTGACGATGACTACGCAGTATGCTGCCGTAGGACTGGAACTGCTGCACACGGCATCGCTGGTTCACGATGACGTGGTGGACGAGAGCGGCGAGCGGCGCGGTCAGCCGTCGGTGAATGCCATCTATAATAATAAGGTGTCTGTTTTGGTGGGCGACTTCATCCTTTCTACCGCGCTGCTGCATGTGGCGAAGACCAACAACCAGCGCATCATCGAGTATCTGGCCGAGCTGGGGCGCACGCTGGCGGCGGGCGAGATACTGCAGTTGTCGAACATCAACAACCAGGAAATCAGCGAGGCGGTGTATTATGACGTTATCAAGCAGAAGACGGCAGCGCTCTTCGAGGCTTGTGCGGCCATCGGAGCCTTGTCGGCCAATGCCAGCAACTGCGAGGTGGAAGAGGCCAAGGTGTTCGGCCAGAACCTGGGCATCGTGTTCCAGATTCGCGACGACATCTTCGACTACTTCGACTCGAAGGAGATAGGCAAACCCACGGGCAACGATATGGCCGAAGGGAAGCTGACGCTGCCGGTCATCTATGCGCTGAACAATTCGCCCTACGAGTCGATGCAGACGTTGGCGCGCAAGGTGAAGGCGGGCACCATCAACAGCGACGAGATAGCCGTGCTGGTAGAGTTTACCAAACAGCAGGGCGGCATTGCTTACGCTGAGCAGAAGATGCAGGAAATCAGCCTCTTATGTAACCGCTATATTGACCGTCACGTAAAAGAAAAGGCCATCAGGGATTCCCTGACAGCCTATGTTGACTACGTGGCTCAGCGCAACTATTAGCCCCCGTTTTCTGGCTTGCTAAGCCCGCCTTTCTCTGGCTTGCTAAGCCCGCCTTTCTCTGGCTTGCTAAGCCCCCGTTCTGAGCGTTTCAACGTTCAGAAAAACTTCGTCTCGCTCCCTACCACCTCGCTCAGCAGCAGGTTGGCCAAGCGGCTGGTACCCATGCGGAACCACTGGTTGGTGAGCCATTGCTCGCCCAGCACCTCCTTCACGATGGTGTACATCGTCAGCGCATCGCTTACCGAGTTCAGCCCGCCAGCAGGCTTGAAACCAATCTGTATGCCCGTCTTGTCGTAGTATTCCTTGATGGCCTGGCACATCACGTAGGCAGCCTCCGGAGTGGCGGCAGGCTCCAGTTTTCCGGTACTGGTCTTGATATAGTCGGCTCCGGCATACATGGCCAGCAGCGATGCCTTCTTGATGTTCGAGGCAGTCTTCAGGCAGCCCGTCTCCAGTATCACCTTCATCTTCTTCACACCGCAGACGGCCTTCAGCTCGCTGATTTCATCGGCCACTGTCTCGTAGTCGCCAGCGAGGAATTTGCCCACGCTCTGCACGATGTCTATCTCCGTGGCCCCGTCTTTCACAGCCAGTGCCGTCTCGGCCACCTTTACTTCCAGCAATGCCTGCGACGAGGGGAACGAGCCGCTCACGCAGGCTATCTCTACGCCATCTACCTCTAACGTCTCGCTGACCGTCTTGGCAAAGCAGGGATAGACGCAGATGGTGGCCACGTGGGGCAGTTCGGGGTACTGCTCGTCAAAGGCGTTCACGCGCTCCGTGAAGGCCATCACGCTCTCTTCCGAGTCGGTGGTCTTCAGGGTGGTCAGCTCTACGCTGCCCAGCAGGAATTTCTTCACTTCCGGGGTGTCATTTTCGGCCACTTTCTCGGTGATAATCTTCTTTACGGCCTCGCGCACCTCGTCGTCGCTGATCTCGCAGTTGTAAAGGCTCAATGCCTTCTCGTACTTGTTTTCTTCCATGTTTTTATCGTTTTTTTCGTGAATATTTAGTTTACATCATTTTTTTATTTGTTCCTGCCTCACCTTCATCGTCATAAGCATATCATCTTTTTTTCATTTGTTCCCGCCTCACCTTCATCGGCATAAGCATATCATAATTTTTTTCATTTCTTCCCGCCTTACCTTCATCCGCATAAGCATATCATAATTTTTAATTTTTAATTTTTAATTTTTCATTTTCTTTGTGTCTTGTTTTGTCGCGTTTTGTCTTTTTCTCAATGCTCTTCTGCAGTTCTGTGGTAAGGTCGATGCCTGTCTGGTTAGCTAGGCACAGCAGCACCCACAGCACGTCGGCCATTTCTTCGCCCATCGCCTGAAGGCCGTTGTCTGACCCTTGTGGGTCGGTGGCTTTCCATGACTGTTCTCCATACCTTCTGGCCATAATGCGAGCCAGTTCGCCTACCTCCTCGGTGAGCACGGCCATATTCGTCAACTCTGAGAAGTAGCGCACGCCGTACTGCTTAATCCATTGGTCAACAGCTTCTTGTGCTTCTTTTATTGTCATAGTTTGAGTATCAGTAGTTGTCAACAGCTTCTTGTGCTTCTTTTATTGTCATAGTTTGAGTATCAGTAGTTGTAAATATATCAGCAGTATGCAGATGGTGATAATCCAGATGTTGCGCTGGTTCTCTTTGGCATATTCTTTCCAATGGCAAGCTTTGTAGAGGTAGGGAACGAGCAGCACCAGCATGCCCGCGCCGCATGGCCATGCCCCATAATTATAGCCTACCGTGTGTGCTATGACGATGCCGATACCGATGAGTATCATGCCTGCTATCTCCAGTTCTCTGAGGTATTTCTTCATTATTTTTTCTCCTTCTTTTACTCCTTCTTTTACTCCTTTTTTACTCTTTTTTTCTCCTTCTTTTCTCCCTTTTATGCTTCTTTTCTCCGCTCATAGCCCCCTCTACAGGAGGGGGTTGGGGGAGGCTGGTGGTCCGTGTGAGGCTTTTTTTATTCCTTATTCTTCGTATCCATACATATCGTCACCGGCCCGTCGTTCAGCAGCTCCACCTTCATATCGGCACCGAATTCCCCAGTACCTACAGCCTTGCCTATGGCCCCCGACAGCTCACTGCAGAACGCCTCGTAGAGCGGTATGGAGTGCTCGTGGCTGCCCGCACGAAACCAGCTGGGGCGGTTGCCCTTCTTGTAGCTGGCATAGAGCGTGAACTGGCTCACCACCATGGCCTCGCCGCCGATGTCCTGTATCGAGCGGTTCATCACGCCCGCTTCGTCGTCAAACACGCGCAGGTTGGCTATCTTCTTCACCAGCCATTCCACATCGTCCATCGTGTCTTCATCGCATACGCCCAACAAGATGAGGAATCCCCATCCTATAGCCGACTTCACCTCTCCGTTTATCGTCACGCTGGCTTGGCTCACGCGCTGTATTACTGCTCTCATCGTTGCTCTTCTCTTTTTTCGGCAAAGATACGATATTATTTTCATTCCTCCAAAATTCTTTCGTTTAATTTCCTGCGTTTTCTGCCCTGGGGTATTACCGGTCTATTATTCTGATGTCGCGGCATGCTGTTATTTTATGCCCTACGGCTTTGTCGGATGATGTTCCATCCCTATGAAAATGTAACAATGTATGTAACAATGTAACAATGTAACTTTGTAACATTGTAACATTAAGCACCTGCCGACATGCAGCGTACTATAATAATAAATATATAATAATTATAATTATTATATATTCTAATATCACTGGCCATGCAAAATGGAAAATCCTTAATGTTACATTGTTACAATGTTACAATGTTACAAA
>ODAI011078514.1_pt1 | contig 11206 bp, 8 predicted proteins | sample 1539321 | NCBI WGS metagenome assembly ODAI01 (sample SAMN02144231, study PRJEB22623) | gut metagenome | biome: sheep rumen | host: Ovis aries | place: New Zealand
ATCATTCTTCAAAAAGAACGGCAGCATGAAGAAATCCGTATCCCAGAAATAGCAGCCCTTATAGCGCGCATGCGTCAGCCCTCTCGCACCGATGCTCACGGTGGGATCCAGGCGGCTGCAGTTCATCATGAGCTGCAGCATAGAAAAACGGAGGGCGCACTGCAGCTCGGTATCCTTTTCAAAGCGGGAGAGATCACATGCCTGCCAGGTCAAAGCCCAGGCATTCTGGTGCTCGGAGAAGAGCACATCAAAGCTCCAATGCCGGGGCGGGGCTGAAATGCGAGGGTCGCAGTCACGGCTTGTTGTGATATAGGACAGCTTATCAAGGATCAGACTTTCTCCGGCCTTACAGGACTTGTCAAAAGACACATAGCTGCTGTCATCATCCCGATAAACTCCGCTGATGGCAGAAGAGCACAGGAAGGACAGGTGCTCCTGGATCGTGAGCTCTGTTCCGACAGTTCGGAAGGTGCAGACCAGTCCGTCATGGGTTGTTTCCGTTCGGATAAGGCTTGCAAGAGGCAGTGTTTCTGTGTTGCTTTTCGTCTGATCGTCCGGGACTGGATTGTTGCAGCTTTTCAGATACAGTCCGCTCCGCAGGCGCACACGCATATTCTGCTGCGCCTTTATTTCCGTTCGTTGGGCGCACAAGCCGGTACGGTCTTTCGGAAAGAATCGGGTGTAGCAGATTTCCGCCTCTTTCCCCTCAGCTCTGACGGTCAGGCGACAGGAAAAGCGGGCTTCCTTGAGATTCAGCTCCCGTTCGATCCCGCCGACGATTTCGGCGACCGACCCATCGATGAAGATTTGCTCCTGGATCGGCGTGGGCAGATTGACGATATCCGTGATCCCCGGTTTGATCTCCCCGAACACACCGGCAATGTACAGCCCGGTCTGGACAGGAAAGCCGTTTCGGTCATAGGGCAGATAACCGCGGGCACCCATACGGCCGTTTCCAAGGAAAAACACGCTTTCCAGGAAATCGTCCTGCAGCTCGGTACTGTATGAGCGTATTTTCCACGGCTCTAGAATCAGATCATTTCTCATGGCTTATCTCCTTTTGCGGCGACGCGCATACTGTGGCACAGGAACCCTGCGCACGTGGCAAAGGCAGCACCGGTCATGCAGACACCGTTTACAGGATCAACGCTCTCGCAGGCAATGCCGTTGTCCATCCTGATTTGCTCCAGCTCGCGCCAGGCTTGCACGGCGTAGCCGCACAGAAGGCTGTTGCAGATACTCAGAACCCAAGGGTAGGGCGCGTGGGGGCAGCCGATCTCTGCAATGGGCTGCCCGGCAAAGCTGTACGCATAGTCAGGAGAGCGGATCATGCGGACGGTGTTCTGCCAGATCTCATCCTCGGCGGAGCAGAAGCCATAATAAGGATAAAGCTGTTGGCTCCCGGGGGGCTCGTCATAAACGTCGTGATGACCGTTCAGATCGACCGACCAGCCGAAATAGGGCTTGCCCTCTGCATCTGAAAATACACAGTGCTCATAGATGGCCTGCTTCACGTTCGCCGCCTGCTCCGCGCAGGCGGCGTATTTTTCCGGGCAGAGGCGGGCGAGCCTGGAAAGCGCCAGCCAGACCAGCATGTTGTCGTAAGTGATATAAGGATACACCCGTTCATCGTCAGTAGGCTGCAGGAAGGTCTCATAAAGATCGACGGTCGGATGCCTGACGGCCTCTAGCTTCTCCAGAATCTCCGCGATCGCGTCTTGCATGGAATCGGTCAGAATGGCGCGATCTCCTGTTTTCTCCACATAGGAGACAAGGGCGATGATCGGCGCTGCCAGCTCATCCAACTCAAAGCCCGGCTCCAACACGGTGCCGTCAATGTAGCGGGAATGGACGCCGAGGTTCCGGCGCTGCCTTCCGAAAATATAGCCGAGGATCTGCCGGGCCAGCTTCGGATCCGCATCCAGAATCGCCGGGAATGACCACAGCAGCGTATCCCGATCCCAGTAAGCTGCGCTTACATAGTAGCGGGAGCTGCGGGAGGTGGCACAGATCAATTCCTCCGTGTCCAATGTGATTCCGGTGGCATAAAAGATGCAGAAAAACAGATTGGTGTTATAGATCTCCGTCAGCTTTGGCGTGGGCATCTCATGGGCGCGCGCCTGCAGCCATGCGGCAGTTTTGGCATATTCCCAATTCCAGCCCCGGCGAAGCATTTCTTTCGCGCTGGTGGCGGCAGACACTTCCTCAAAACCGACGCCCCACCAGACCGTGAGCGTCTCCGGGACATTTGCTTTCAGCTCGCAGTCAAGGGAGAGCGCATAGGAGACGCCGCTATCCTTGTACGCATACGAACTGCGTACTACCCGATCCGCCATCGGTGCAAAGGCAAAGAGCGGAAAGCCGCAGCGCATATCGAAGATCAAACTGGCGTTCCAGCCGCTTTCATAGCAGTGCAGCGAACCTTCGAGCTTCTTTTCCTCGTTCACACAATGCCAGGCTCCCGCCCAATGACCCTTCAGGCCAAAGCGGAGCGTCTTTGTCTGCTCACTTTTTACGGTTAGTCGCAGGCCAAAGCCGCGCTCTGCGATCGGCGAAAGATAGCTTACTGTCAGCCGGACGCCATTCGCCGCCGCTGTCATTTCAGGGATCCAATAGCCGCTGCGCGTCCAGTGGAGATCGGAGAAGGCCAATCCTTTTGCCGCATGATCGGAATCAAGCTCCTGAACGAAGGGCAGGATCAGGGGCTCACTTGCGTTCCCGCGCAGCTCGACCAAGCCCTTTTGCGCCATATACAGGAAACTGACCGTTTCAATTCCACCGTCTGTCTCCCGAATCGTCGGCAGTGAGACCGCTTCGTTACCGGTCGGGATATAGGAAGTCATAAGAAATTCCTCCCTCGTACAGTTTAAGCGCTTCAACACTTTTACACTGTTCAATATAAACAGAAAAGGAACTGCTGTCAAGGTAAAATCGTCAAAAACGCGAAAATACGCTTGACATAGGCGGGGAAATCTAGTAGGATAAGGCCATGAAATAAATTTAACCGCTTAAACATATAGGGAGGGCAGCATCGTGGCAAGAGCAACCTTGAAAGATGTGGCCGAGCTGGCAGGCGTCTCCTCCGCAACCGTTTCCTACGTTCTCAGCGGGAAGCGCAGTATTTCCGACGAAACCAAGACGAGAGTTTTTGAGGCGATAGAGAAGCTGGACTATGTTCCCGATCTGAATGCCCGCAGCTTGAGCATGCGAGATTCCAAGTTGATCGGCGTGGTGGTTCCCCAGACAGAGCCCGGTGACCGGCTGATGTTTCAAAACAGCTTTTATAGCGAGGTGCTCGGCAGCATTGAATACTACGCCCGTCAGCAGGGCTATCATATTCTGATCTCCGCTACCGACGCAAACGAGAGCTATCTGACCCTGGCCAAGCAGCGCAATCTGGACGGTATCATCGTGATCGGAATGTATCCCAATGAGTTTTACCACCAGATGAAGAAAACCCAGATCCCCATCGTCCTGATCGACAGCTACTGCAACGATCATTACTACCACAATATTCGGATCGACGACGCCTACGGCAGTTATCTGGCCACCCGCCATCTGCTGGAAAACGGGCACAGGGGCATTGCATTTTTTGTTGGGCAGATCAAGGAAAACGGCGTCATGAAAAAACGCCTGCTGGGCTATCAGCAGGCGCTTGAGGAATACGAAGTCCCTTACCGGAAAGAATTGGTCTTTGAAGGACAGATCGACTATCAGAGCGGCATCGCGCTGGCGAACAAGCTCCTTCAGTCCGGAGAGCGTGCAAGCGGCATTGTCGCCGCCGCGGATATTCTGGCGATCGGAACCATGAAGGGACTGTATGAAGCCGGAAAACGAGTACCCGACGATTATTCCATCGTTGGCTTTGACGATCTGGAGATCGCGCAGTACCTGACGCCTGGACTGACAACGGTCAAGCAGCAGATTTCTCTCAAAGGGCAAAAAGCAGTGGAACTACTGCTCAAGCATATCGCAGATCAAACTCTCCCCAAGCAAGAAGAAATCCTTCCTCTTGAACTCGTGGAACGCGGCTCAGTCAAACGGGTTTAGGCAGAAGGAAAAACAAATGCGGTTTGCACCGCCTCGTCAAAGTCTGTGCAAACCGCAAAGCAAAAGACCCGCGCACGGCTCTTTCGCTAATTGGTATTTTAAGCGAAAAGAGTCGGAAAATCAACATCTTTTTAGGAGGAACAAAGACATGAAAAAGACAAAACTCTTTTCGCTGATTGCCTGTGTTCTGATTGCCGTCATGTTACTGAGCGCATGCGGCACGACGAGCACGACTCCCGCACCCAGCTCCGGCGAAAGCAGTTCTTCGGCTCCTGCCTCCCAGGGCAAGACGGAATCTGCTGAGCCTGTCACCATCACTTATTGCAACTTCAACTCCTCCGGCGGCAATGAAGAGACCCTGGCGAAGATGGTCGCCGCCTTTGAGGCTGAGAATCCCAACATCAAGGTTGAAGTCGAGACCATCGGCTATGATGATTACTTCACCCAGATGCAGACCCGCGTGGCCGGCGGCACGGCTCCGGACTGCTATGAGCTGAACATTGAGAACTTCGCGGCTTATGCCAACAAGGGCCTGCTTGCCGAAATCAGCGGTGTAGACGTCAGCGGCCTGAATGCTACCGCCCTGGGTGCTTTCAATGTGGGCGGCAAGCAATACGGCCTGCCGGAGAGCTTTTCCAACGTCGTGCTGATCTACAACAAGGATCTGTTCGACCGCGCCGGTGTTGCTTACCCCACCGCCGACTGGACGCAGGACGACCTGCAGGCGGCTGCGGAAGCGATCCGCGCCCTGGATGACAACATCTTTGGCATCTGGCAGCCCATCACCTATAACGAAGTGTTCAAGGTCGTTACACAGTATGGCGGCAGCCTCCTGAACGCCGACAAGACAGAGTTCACGATCAATTCTCCCGAAAATATCAAGGCCGTTCAGACCTTGGTTGACCGCGTCCTCGTCAGCAATGTCCAGCCCAACACCGTTCAGCAGGGCGGCATGGGCGACTGGGATATGTTCATGAGCGGACGTCTCGGTATGATCCCCACCGGCATTTGGGCTTTCCAGACCTTTACCGATAACTGCGACTTTGCGTGGGATATCGCCGTGGAGCCGGGCAGCACGCAGAAGGCCACCCACTTCTTCTCCAACTGCGTTGTGATCAATCCCGAGAGCAAGAATCAGGACGCAGCGGCGGCTTGGCTGGCCTGGCTCACTTCCAGCACCGCCTCTGCCGACATCCGTCTTGAGGCTGGCTGGGATCTGCCCGCGCTGAGCGACATGAACGCGCTGGCGAGCTACCTTGCCATCACGCCTCCCGACAACCGGGAAGCTGTGTTTGACAGCCTGAATTATCTGGTTATGCCTCCTGTGATCGAGGACTACGCGCTGATGAGCGACATCATCGGACAGTACCTCTCCGCTGCCGCGGATGGAACGATGACCGTAGAGGACGCGCTGAATGCTGCGCAGGCTGACTGCGTGGCGCAGATCAAGCTGGGATAAGCGATGTTCTGTGGGGCTGCCTCTCAAGAGGCAGCCCCGTTTTTGTTATGACTGGAGGTGACACTGCATGAAAAAGAAAGCCGAAGGACACCGGCTGGGCGGGAATGGATTGCTGACTGCGTCTCCCTTCCTGATCCCGAGCCTGATCGGCTTTGCCATCTTCTATTTTGCTCCGATGGTGATCTCGGTCTTTATCAGCCTCACAGACTGGAACGGGCTGGATCGGCTTTTTGCCGAAGGCTTTGTCAGGCAGCACTTTATCGGGCTGACCAACTATAAGGATATTCTGGCAAGTCCTGAGTTTTGGAAGGTGCTGAAGAACACCTTCACATATATTATCCTCTACATCCCGCTGATGCTGATCGTGTCTATTTCCGTGGCAGGTCTGCTCAGTCAGAAGCGCCGGGGCGTAGGTGCCTTCCGCGTCATCTACTATATTCCGGTTCTGACCTCCTGGGTAGCGGCATCCTTGATCTGGAAGAGCATTCTTGCTCCCCAGTACGGCGCTATGAACAATATCCTTGCTCTTTTCGGGATCGAGGGGCCGGGCTGGCTGCTGGACGAGAAGTGGGCCATGCCCGCCATTGTTCTGGTGTCCGTCTGGAAGGACATGGGCTTTTTCGGTCTGATCCTGCTCTCCGGCATGGTTGGTATCAATCGCAGTTATTATGAGGCTGCGGAGATCGACGGTGCCGGAGCGTGGACACGCTTCCTCAAAATCACCCTGCCGCTGCTGACGCCCTCAATCTTCTATGTGCTGATCGTGAGCCTCATCAACTCCTTCCAGCTCTTCCCGCAGATTATGATCATGACGGACGGCGGCCCCAACGGTGCCACTCAGGTCATGGTCGAGCGCATCTACAAATACGGCTTCCGCTACTTCAAAATGGGCTACGCCTCCGCCTTCTCCTGGATCCTGTTTGTGATCATTCTGATCTTTACGGCCATTCAGATGCGTGGGCAGAAACGGTGGGTGAACTATGACACATAAACGCCGCCTTTCGACCGCAGGCTATTATATCATCGGCATCCTGATCGCGGTCATATCGCTGATCCCCTTCGCGTGGATGATTTCCACTTCGCTGAAAGCACGCGGGGCGCTCATGAGTATCCCCATTGAATGGATACCCAAGGAGCCGACGCTGGCAGCCTATGAAAAGGTCCTGACGAAGTTCCCGTTTTTGAAAACGGTGGCAAACAGCCTCTTTATCTCTGTCAGCTATACGATCATCACGCTGATCTCCGCGTCCATGGCGGCCTTCGCTTTCGCCAAGGTCCGCTTTCCAAGGGCTGATCTGCTGCTGAAGGTTTTTCTCGCAACCATGATGATCCCCACCCAGGTTACGATCATTCCTCTCTTTGTGGTCATGAACAAGCTGGGTCTCATCAACACCTACGGAAGCGTTTTGCTGCCGTCGATTTTCCGGCCTTTTGCCGTGTTCCTGCTGGTACAGCAGATGCGGACGATCCCAAACGATTATCTGGATGCGGCCAGCATTGACGGAGCTTCGACCTTCACCGTGTACCGCAAGGTGGCGCTGCCGCTTTGTGCGCCTACGCTGGCGACGCTCTCCATTACGACCTTCATGGAGTCCTGGAACGACTACCTGTGGCCGCTGCTGATGCTGACGGACAAATCCAAGATGACGCTTCCCATCGCGCTCTCCACACTCAACGGCGCCTACGCCACAGAGTATAACGTCCTGATGGCGGGCAGTCTGATCTCCATGGTACCGATCATTCTGATCTATATCTTCGCGCAGAAGTACTTTGAAAACGGCATGATGGCCGGAGGAATCAAGGGGTAAGAAGCATGCTGAGACTTTCCGAGGAAACGGAATATACGGTCTTCGAGACACCGGGCGGGCAGGTCAAACTGCATCGGCGCGGCGGCGAAGTGCGCGTTTGCCTGCATTACAGTGGGGCTTACGGCATGGGAGAGAAGTACGATGCGCTGAATCAAAAAGGCAAGACGGTCGTCAACCGCGTTGAGGAAAAGTTCTGCTTTCAGGGCGACAAGACCTATTGCACCGCGCCGTTCTTCTGGACGGATACCGGCTTTGGCCTGTATGCGGATACCTGCGAGGTGACGAGTTTCCGATTTGATGATTCGGAGATCATCGTTATGCTTCCTGACTATGCCGAAATCGTCCTCTTTGCCGGAAGGCCGGAGCAGATCATCCGGGAGTACATGAGCCTGTTTGGCAAGGCTGTCTTGCCGCCTGATTGGGCTTTCGGCCCGTGGATCTCCGCCAACCGATGGAATACACAGGCCGAGGCCGAGGCGCAGATCGAGAAACTGAAGGCAAGCGGTTTTCCAGCCAGCGTGCTTGTGCTGGAGGCCTGGAGCGACGAGGCCACCTTTTATCTCTGGAACGGCTCGGAATATACACCTCTACCCGATGGGAAGGCTTTATCCCTGTCTGATCTCAGCTTCCGGGAGCCTTGGCCCGATCCCAAGAGCATGATCGACAAGCTCCACGAGGCAGGACTGCATCTGCTGCTTTGGCAGGTGCCCGTCTACAAAAAGCAGGGCGAGGAAGAAATGCCGAACCGTCAAAACGATTTGGATCGGGAAGATGCCGTCCGGCGCGGGCTCTGTGTCCACAACGCTGATGGCAGCCCCTACACCATCCCGGAGGGACATTGGTTCTCCGGCTCCATGATCCCGGACTTCACCAATCCCGAGACCAGAAACACCTGGTTTGCAAAGAGAGCGTATCTTCTTGAAATGGGTGTGGACGGCTTCAAGACCGACGGCGGAGAGTTCGTCTATCGGGAGGATCTTCGATTTCATGACGGCAGCACGGGCAAGGAGGGCGTCAACCGCTATGCCCGCGACTATGAGCAGAGCTACCGGCGCTTCCTTGGAGAAAGCAGGATCCTCTTCAGCAGGGCAGGCTATGCCGGTCAGCACACCGTGCCGCTTCACTGGGCGGGTGATCAGCAGTCGCAAAACAGCGAGCTGAAAAGCGCCCTTCACGCCGGGCTCTCCGCTGCGGCCAGCGGCATCCTGTTCTGGGGCTTTGATCTTGCAGGATTTGCCGGGCCGCTTCCCAGTCTGGATCTCTATCGCCGGGCTACCCAGATGGGATGCTTCTGTCCCGTGATGCAATGGCATTCTGAGCCGGACGGCGGACAGTTCAAGGAGCTGATGCCGGGCTGCGAGGGCAATAACGAGCGCAGCCCCTGGAACATGGCGGCGGCGTATAACGCTCCGGAGTTTATGGAAGAAATGCGGTTTTGGCACCGGCTTCGCATGAAGCTCCTGCCGTATATTCAGAAAACGGCGCGGCTGTGCGTGGAGGAAAGCCGACCCATGATGCGTCCCCTGATCTATGAATGGCCGGATGATCCCAACGCCGTTGACTGCGAGGACGAGTATCTCTTTGGCGAGGCACTACTGATCGCGCCGCTGTTGGAAGAAAACGCGGAGGATCGGATGGTATATCTTCCGGAGGGACAGTGGATCGACTTCTTCACCCGAAAAAAATACGACGGCAGACAGCGCATCCGCGCAGGCGGGAACAGAAAACTTCCCGTGTTTGTCCGCGCTGGGTGTGACGACCTGTTAAAAATCGACATCTACGACTGATGGACGGCCAATGGCCGTCCATTTTTAGGAGGACTATGAAATACAAAGCAATCATCTTTGATCTGGACGGCGTGATTTGCCATACGGATCAGTATCATTTTCAGGCGTGGAAGCAGCTTGCGGATCGGCTCAGCATTCCTTTCGATGAGCAAGACAACGACCGGCTCCGGGGCGTGAGCCGTATGGAGAGCCTGAACATCATTCTTGAAAAAAGCTCAAGAATCTATTCGGAACAAGAGAAGCTGGCTTTTGCCGAGGAAAAGAATGAGTATTATAAAAAACTTCTGATACAGATGACGCCTTCGGATCTGCCGGAGGGTGTTCTGGAAACACTTCAGGAGCTTCGTTCCCGCGGCCTGCTGCTTGGGATCGGATCTTCCAGTAAAAACACAAAACTGATTCTATAACGGCTGGGACTGGCCGTTTTTTTCGATGCCGTTGCAGACGGGACAGCAATAAGCCATTCCAAGCCTGACCCGGAGGTGTTCCTGCTGGCTGCGGAGAAGCTCGGCGTTTCGCCTGCTGAGGCTCTTGTCGTGGAAGATGCAGATGCAGGGATTGAGGCCGCGAAAGCAGGTGGGTTTTCCCCGGTCAAGTTAGTTAACAGCTCAAGAGAGAACTATTCCAGAGATTACATTTCTCATATAAAAAAGCTTTTGAATTACCTTTAACAACTTGCGTAGATGTAGGTATCATCGCTTATATCATTCTGGAAAACAGCGAGGACTCCGAGGAATGTGTCAACGACACCTGGATGAGTGTCTGGAACGCCATGCCGGACAAGCGCCCGGATCGGCTCGGTCCCTTCCTTGCCCGGATCACGCGCAACTTCGCCTTGACCAAGATCGTCCGCCGCACGGCGAAGAAACGCGGCGGCGGTGAGGCAATACTTGCGCTGGAGGAGTTGAATGAGTGCCTGGCCGACCGCTATGATCTGGAAAAGGAGATCGAGGATCGGGAATTGAGCTGCATCATTGACGCCTTTATCGGAAATCTCCCGGAAGAAGAGCAGCTTGTCCTTGTCAGCTGCTACTGGTATATGGCGTCTGTCAAGGAGACCTCGGAAAAATCCGACTTTTCAGAAAGCAAGGTCAAAACCATGCTCTCCCGCAAGGAGCAAGCTGCTTTGGTACCCTGAAAACGAATATCTTTGAGAAGCTAAATGCAACAAGCCGGGTCAGAACAATACAGGCGTGACCGTTTTTGGTCACGCCTGTATCATGTCATTCTATGCAGGCTATTGCCTGCCTCATATCAACTTCCTGACCGATGGAATTAAAAAAACGCACCTTCTTGTACATTGTCGGATGATTACCACTCGAGATTCTTTTCGGTTTCTTTCGAGAACACATGCGCGACATTCCCGCCGAAAGCAAAACGGAGGGTATCTCCCATATGGTAGTTATTCTTCATGTCGATGGTCGGAACAATGATAATCACATCACGGCCTTCAGCAGTAACATGCAGGTGTACAGAAGAACCCATCATTTCACTCACATCAACTTTCGCCTCAACGCCGCTGTCCGCAATGTCCGTATGCTCAGGACGGACGCCAAGCGTGATATCCTGACTCTGCACGTCGTTCTTAAGCAGACGCGCTTCCTTCTCGGAAGCAAGCTCCACTCGGTAACCGGCGAGTTCCACAAAGAACTTTTCTCCCTCGCGGACGAGCTTTGCATCAAAGAAATTCATGACAGGCATGCCGATAAATCCGGCCACAAAGAGGTTGGCGGGGTGGTTGAAGACTTCCTGCGGGGTGCCGATCTGCTGGATATAGCCGTCACGCATGATGACGATCCGGTCACCCAGGGTCATGGCCTCAGTCTGGTCGTGTGTAACATAGATGAACGTGGTGTTGATTCTCTCGCGGAGCTTGATGATCTCTGCGCGCATTTCGTTACGCAGCTTGGCGTCTAAGTTGGACAACGGCTCGTCCATCAGCATGACTTTGGGGGCACGCACGATGGCGCGGCCTATGGCGACACGCTGGCGCTGGCCACCGGACAGAGCCTTGGGCTTGCGCTCAAGGTACTGGGTGATATCGAGGATTTCAGCAACCTCTCGAACCTTCTTATCGATCTCATCCTTTGGGGTGTGTCGCA
>ODAI012119763.1_pt1 | contig 11206 bp, 9 predicted proteins | sample 1539321 | NCBI WGS metagenome assembly ODAI01 (sample SAMN02144231, study PRJEB22623) | gut metagenome | biome: sheep rumen | host: Ovis aries | place: New Zealand
CAGACCGGCGGCATGGGCGTGATGCTCATGATCTGCGCGGCGGCTCTGATCACCGGCAGAAAGATCGGCCTTCGTGAGAGAGGAACGGTGCAGGACTCCATCTCGGCGCCTCATGCAGGAGGCGTGATCCGCCTTGCCAGGTTTATCCTGGTCCTGCTGTTCGCATCGGAGGCTGTGGGAGCAGCCGCCCTGTTTCCGGTATTTGCAAGGGATTTTGGGTTACTCCGTGGCCTGTGGTTTTCTGTATTCCATTCGATCTCAGCCATGTGCAATGCAGGATTTGATCTGCTGGGCTGCAGGGGGGCGTATTCATCGCTGGCATCTTACGCCGCCAACCCGTGGGTCAACCTGGTGATCGGCGGCCTGATCATATGGGGCGGCCTGGGATTCCTTACCTGGGACGATATCTTCCACAGGGGAGGCAGGCTGAGCCGCTTCAGACTGCAGAGCAGACTCATCCTGAGCATGACGCTTGTACTCATCACGATACCGCTGATCCTGTTCTTCCTGTTGGAATTCAGAGAAGGCCCGGTAAATGAACGGCTGCTGCATTCATTTTTCTCATCCGTGACGCCAAGGACGGCAGGATTTGCGACGGTGGATATGAATGTCTTCAGCGAAGCAGGAAAGATGCTGATCATACTGCTGATGCTGATAGGCGGTGCACCAGGTTCGACTGCCGGCGGAATGAAGGTGACGACCTTCGGCGTGATCTTCCTGTCCGTGCGCTCTGTGCTTCTTCGGGAGAAGGACACCAACTTCCACAACCGGAGGATTGAAGAGTCCGTGATCCGCAACGCCGTTTGTATCTGCATGATGTACCTGAGCCTGTTCCTGATGGCGGGATGCATCATCAGCCGGATCGAAGGCCTGCCGCTGCTGACCTGTCTGTTCGAGAGCGCGTCCGCAGTCGGAACCGTGGGCCTGACGCTCGGGATAACGCCTTCACTGTCTATCGCGTCCAAGCTGATTCTGATCCTGCTGATGTTCCTGGGAAGGGTCGGGGGACTGACGATGGTATACGCTGTCATCCCGCAGATCCGCCACGGCAACGCGCGCAGGATTACAGAGAGGGTAACCGTGGGATAAGGAGGAAATATGAAGTCTATATTACTGATCGGAGTCGGCCGGTTCGGCAGGAGGATCGCCCACCGGCTGTCGGAAATGAATGTTGAGATCATGGCGGTCGACAAGAAGGAAGAGCGGGTGGAGATGGCTGCCCCGTTCGCGGACCGGGTCCTGGTTGGCGATGCGTCCAACGCGGACTTTCTGAAAGGGCTGGGCGTCCGGAACTTTGACACCTGCATCGTCGCGATCGGAGACGACTTCCTGTCATCCCTGGAGGTTACTTCACTCCTCAAGGAACTTGGCGCCAGGCGCGTGATCTCCCGTGCAGCCCGCGACACTCAGGAGAAGTTCCTCCTTCGAAATGGAGCAGACGAGGTTGTCTACCCTGAGAAGCAGATGGCGAACTGGCTGTCCCTTCATGTCAGCTCCGACAACCTGTTTGACTACCTGGAACTTGCGGACGGTTACGGGATTTATGAGTTCCTGGTGCCTGAGAAATGGATCGGACATACGATCAGGGACCTGGATATCCGGAACCGCTATCAGCTGAATATCCTGGCAGTGAGAAGCGGATCGAACATGGTGATCGCTGTCGGAACGGAATTTCGGTTTGAGCACAACCAGAGTGTGATCGCGCTGGGAAGCCAGCAGGACATCAGGAACTGCCTGGGCAAGAACAGCTCGGAGAGGAGGTAACATTATGATGCGTGATGTGTTATTGGTTCTGGCGTTCCTGCTCGGCGCAGGGATCATGAGGGTATTTGTGAGAATAGCAGATCATTTTATAGAGCATGTGGTCCTTCCTGATGATGCAGACATAAAGTGTCAGATGGAAAATGAAATAAAATCAGCTGAAGATGCACCGAAAGAGCATGCTCCCGGACGGATAAAGAGGCTTCTTGACAAACTCCGTCTCCGGAGTAAGGTGAAGGATAAATACAGGGGGACGGTCGTTGAGATCGGAACGGCACGTCCGACCCAGATAAGGATCCGTCATTATGAGTAGCCGAAAGATAATCGTATGCGTCTCCCCGGCTCCTTCCGGAGCGAGGATCATCAGGACCGCGGCGCAGGTTGCGCAGGCGCGGGACTCACAGCTGATTGCGCTCTTTGTCGAGACGCCGACACATTCCACACTTTCTGACGAGAGCAGCCGCAGGCTGGACGCCAACATGGCTCTTGCCGCGCGCATGGGAGCGCGCACTGAGACGGTCTACGGGGAAGACGTCCCCACAAGGATCGCAGAATACGCCCATATGAGCGAAGCGGATACGGTCATACTCGGGCAGAGCGCCGTGCCTGTGCTGAAGAGGCTGTTCCAGACATCCCTCTCCGACAGACTGTCGACGCTGCTTCCGGACAAGACGCTGATGATCATACCCGACGTCTCCGCCCGGGCTCAGAGAAATGTGAAGATCAGCCAGCAGGCTGAGCACGGAGTGATCAAAGACATGCTGAAGGTCGCGGCGCTTCTTGGCGCTGCGACCGTTCTTGCGCTTCTGTTCCAGAAGGCAGGCCTTCAGGATGCCAACATCATCACCCTCTACATCCTGTGCGTGACCCTGACCGCCGTGCTGACCAGCAGCCCGCTTGCCGGCATCGTCAGCGCAGCCGCCAGCGTGGTCATTTTCAATTACCTGTTCACAGAGCCGCTGTTTTATTTTCAGGTGTATGACCCCGGATACATGATCACATTTGTCATCATGTTCATCGCGGCGTTCATCACCGGCACACTCGCATCCCGCCTGAAAGAATACGCGCGCCAGTCTTCCAAGAAGGCTTTCCGCACACAGATCCTGCTGGACGCCAGCCGTCTGCTCGGACAGGAGGACAGCAGAGGGAAGATCCTGGAGGTAACAGGCAGCCAGCTGCTCAAACTGACAGGAAGAACGATCCTGATCTATCCGGCAGAAGGCGGGGCTCTGAAGGAACCACAGATTCTGGTCCCCGGATACGAGGAGCAGGCACTTCCGGACGCTCCGGGGCAGCTGCCCGCCCTGTCCGAAAAAGACCACGAGACTGCTTCCCGGGCACTGCGAGAGGGAAAGAGCGTAGGCGCATGGACGGACACCTGTCCTGAGGCAGATTACATATTCCTGCCCGTGCGTATTCACGGACACTCCTATGGAGTGTTTGCCATCAGCCGCGACAAAAAAGAAATGAGTTCATTTACACACAGCATCTGCGACTCCATCGTCAGTGAGTGCGCGCTTGCTATGGAAAATGAATACAGCGAGAGAGCCAGGGAGGAGGCGGCTGCTTTGATGAAGAATGAGCAGCTTCGCACCACGTTTCTTCGCTCCATTTCCCACGATCTCAGAACGCCTCTCACCTCGATCTACGGAAATGCGGACAATCTGCTGGCCGATTCGGACCGGATGGATGAGGAGACAAAGAAAGAGATCTACCGGGATATTAGGGAAGACTCCTACTGGCTGATCAGCGTCGTGCAGAATCTTCTCTCCGTGACCAGGCTTGAGAATAAGGAGCTGAAACTTAACAAGGATATCGAACTGATCGATGACGTAATCGGTGAGGCGCTGCAGCACTCAGACCGCAGCGTGGGAAACCGCAGAGTGATCTTCGAACCGGGCGGCGAGAACCTGTTTGTGGAAGCTGATGCGGCGCTCATCGAGCAGGTGATCATCAATCTGGTCAACAACGCGATCAAATACACTCCGGACGGTTCAGAGATCCGTATCGAAACGTCGGGAACAGAGCAGGAAGTCCTGGTCAGTGTGAGTGACAACGGACCGGGAGTTGCCGAAGAGGAACTGTCAAAACTGTTCGAACTGTTCTACATGGGAGACAGAACCGGTGCAGACAGCCGCAGAGGACTCGGCCTTGGACTTGGCGTGTGTCAGTCCATAGTGGAGGCACATGAAGGCAGCATACACGCACAGAACCTGGAGCCACACGGACTGAGGATCTGGTTCAGCCTGCCAAAGAAGGAGATCATACTGGATGGAAACGGAAACATCTAAGATACTGGTTGTCGAAGACGACAAGCCGGTTCGAAACCTTATAGCAACAACACTGAAGATGCACGGCTATTCCTACCTGGAGGCAGTGAACGGGACCGAGGCACTGATGATGGCATCCTCCTACAACCCCTCGATCCTGCTTCTGGACCTGGGGCTCCCGGACATGGACGGGACAGAAGTGATCCGTCAGGTACGGTCCTGGTCACAGGCACCGATCCTGGTGATCAGCGCGCGCAGCGATGACACGGATAAGATCGGAGCCCTGGATGCAGGGGCGGACGACTATATCACAAAACCCTTCTCTGTGGAAGAACTCCTCGCCCGGCTGCGTGTCACATTCCGGCGGCTGAACTATCTGGAGAATCTGGCAGGAAAAGAATCCTCCATATATGTGAACGCCGGCCTGAAGATCGATTATGCTGCGCACACAGTATTCCTGAATGAGGATGAACTGCACCTGACGCAGACTGAATATCGCCTGCTGTGCCTTCTTGCGAAAAACACCGGCAAAGTGCTTACCTACAAGTACATTACCCAGAACATCTGGGGGAGCAGCTGGGAGAACAACATGGCCACACTTCGCGTAGTTGTGACGACCCTTCGGAGAAAACTCAGCAGCCAGGAGAGTGAACCCATGATCCAGACACATGTAGGGATCGGGTACAGAATGGTCAAACTGTGAGAGGGTGTGCGGAACCGCAATAAATATAGTGACGACAGAAACAGCCAGAAGATACCGGCACAGAGCGGGTATATATCTGGCTGTTTTGTTTGTTCGTTACCGTTGTATGAAGGGGACTAATCCTATATAATTATCCGATAACAGACTGGAAAAGATAACAGCCTGGATGACTCAGATGCTGACAGATTGATGCAGCACCAGTAAGAGAATCGGAATGGATAAAGCGAAAATATGAACGATCGTAAAGATAACAATATCCCGGAGTGCCTGTACCCGGGTGACCCGCGTGCCTGCATGCTGCTGGGTGCGCAGAAGAAACCGGCAGAAGATAAGAAGATCCGCAGAAGCTGCTTTGTGCATGTCCTGTACATAAAAGGGCAGTATCTGCTGTTCCATACCCTGACACGAAAGATCCTGCTTCTGGAGCCAAAGTACATTGACTACTTTGCGGACGACAGACTTTTTCCGTCCTCTGTGCTGGAGGAAGAGCTTCCTGCAAAACTGTATTCGGATCATTTCCTGGTGCCGGAGGATGAACAGGAGAGCCGCACTTACCTGGAACTCAAGGACATCCTGGTGCTCAAGGAAGAACTTCCTAAGGGTATCACCCATTACGTGATCCTGCCCACCACTACCTGCAACGCCAGATGCTTCTACTGCTTTGAGCAGGGAATGCGATATCATAAAATGAGCAATGAGACGGTAGAAGATACACTGCGGTTTATCCTGGAGCACAAGCCGGCAGGTGACAAAAAGATCCATATCCACTGGTTCGGAGGAGAACCCCTGTGCGCATGGGACAACATCGACCGCATCTGCGCAGGACTGAAGGATGCCGGAATCGCATATACAGCAGAAATGACCAGTAATGGCAGTCTGTTTACGGAAGAGCTTGCGAAGAAGGCAGCAGAAGACTGGAAGATCGAAAAGATTCAGATCACCCTGGACGGAATGGACGAGGAATACGAGAAGCGCAAGCGCTATACAGCCGCTCTGAAGGATCCATTTGCAGCAGTGATCCGAAGTATGCATCTGCTGCGGGGAGAAGGGATCGGCGTGACTGTGCGCCTGAATGTGGATGAGGAGAATCTGGGAGAGATCTTCCGGGTGGTGGATTTCCTGAAAAATGAATTCAGCGAAGAAGAGAAGATGCGGCTGCAGGTGTATGCACACTCGCTGTTCGCGCAGCAGGGAGAAGGCCTGGACGCCTGTCCCGCGGATGCCGGGAGCGATGCTCTGGAAGAGCGGGTGCTGGAGATAAATGACTACATCCACCGCCAGGGGCTGATGCCGTTTGATCCTGGAGATCTGTTTACCTTCAAGTCCCACTACTGTATGGTGACCGCTCCGGAATGCAACGTGTTGATCGATGCAGAAGGAGATGAAATAAAAATACAAAAAGCCGCATATATCTTTGATCAGGGATTCCCGGAGATCGAGAATTTCTATTCAGATTCCCTTTCGGACACACCCATTGCCCTTTGCGCGGAAAAAGCGTACCTGGTCACCGATAAGGCACAAAAGGTGAACGACTGGCCGAAGCTCGATGAAGAGACATTGAAAGAGGTACACAAAAAGATCGAAACAGGCTGGTCGACTCATCTATAGGCAGGCCGAAAACACTTGACGGATTGTTTTGGCAGTGCTAATATTTATACAATTCAACTGAATAATGCATCAAACCGTTGAAGCGGAGAAAAAGCGTATATGCTTTTCCAGAGAGCCCGGGATGCTGAGATCCGGACATAACACAGTACGCATAATATGGACCGCTGAGGGCGCTGTCAAAGGAACGTTGTCAGATATAGCACAAAGGTGACAGGGATCTGAGTATACAGCGACGTAAGGCACACGTTAGCTGCACAGAGTATGATGGTACTCGATTGTTACGATTTATGATTGATCGTAGCAGGCAAAGTGTATGGCGAAGCCATAAAGCAGGGTGGCACCGCGGATAGGAACTTATTCGTCCCTGGCAGAGAAGATCTTTCTTTGCCAGGGATTTTTTGTGTCTGAAATTGTGAACGTCCGCAGAGGGGAATGTAGTTGAGATGAAGGAGGCTGACCATGATAAAGGAAGCAATCGTTAAGATCGTTGATAAGAAGGACCTTACCTATGAGGAAGCATATGCGGTGATGACCGAGATCATGAGCGGGGAGACGACGCCGACGCAGAACGCTGCGTTCCTGGCTGCTCTTTCGACCAAATCGACCGGATCGGAAACGATCGATGAGATTTCAGGATGCGCCAGCGCGATGCGGGAGAAGGCAACGCCTCTGGAGCATCCGGGCATGGAGGTGATGGAGATTGTCGGGACGGGAGGAGATAACGCGCATTCTTTCAATATCTCCACCACGAGTGCGTTTGTGCTGGCGGCAGGCGGAGCCAAGGTCGCGAAACATGGGAACCGCGCCGCTTCTTCGGACTGCGGTACGGCGGACTGCCTGGAGGCACTGGGGATCAATATTGCCCAGGATCCGGATCTGTGCAGGAAGCTTTTGGATGAGGTGGGCTTTTGCTTTATGTTCGCGCAGAAGTATCACAGCTCCATGAAATACGTGGGCGCGATCCGCAGGGAGCTGGGGATCCGCACTGTATTCAATATCCTTGGGCCGCTGACCAATCCTGCAAGGCCGGATTACATGCTCCTTGGCGTGTACGATGAAAGACTGGTCAACCCGCTGGCAAAGGTCATGATGAGCCTCGGGGTGAAGCGCGGCATGGTTGCCTATGGAACGGATCACCTCGACGAGATCTCGATCAGCGCGCCGACCATGATCTGTGAATTCCGTGACGGATATTACCGTGACCTGACGATCCGGCCGGAGGATTTTGGACTTACGACCGCGTCAAAGGAAGAGATCATCGGAGGGAACCCGGAGGAAAATGCGCAGCTGGTCCGCGATATCCTGTCGGGCAGGGTTGCCGGCGCGAGGCGGGACATCGTTCTGATGAATGCCGGAGCAGGCTTATTCATTTCCGGAAAAGCAAAGGATATGCCAGAAGGCGTCCGGCTTGCAGCGCAGCTGATCGACAGCGGCGCGGCGCTCAGGAAGGTCGATGACATGATCCGGGTGTCAAATTCCCTGGGGACACCGTCACGCTGCGCTCATGCGCCAAACAGGGGAGGGAAGGAAGGATGACCATACTGGATGAGCTGGCGGCCTATGCGAGGGTCCGGGTGGAGAAGAAAAAGGAAGAAGTGTCTTTGGAGAAAATGAGGGAGATGGCGTTGTCGCTCTCCTGGGGACAGGACAGGGAGCAGCCTTCGACCGGTATGGCAGGCATGGCCAAACCTGGGGCGTTTGCTTTCGAGAAGGCTCTGGCGGGACCGGATATTGCAATGATCTGTGAGGTAAAAAAGGCTTCTCCGTCAAAGGGGCTGATTGCGGAGGATTTTCCTTATGTGCAGATCGCAAAGGAGTATGAGGCGGCAGGGGCAGAGTGCATTTCCGTGCTCACGGAGCCTGGATGGTTCCTCGGGAAGGATGCATATCTGGAGGAAATCGCCGCGAGCGTATCGGTTCCCTGTATCCGGAAGGACTTTACTGTAGATGCGTATATGATCTATGAAGCAAAGGTCCTTGGAGCCGGAGCGGTGCTTCTGATCTGCTCCCTGCTGGGTGAAAAGGAGCTGGAAGCATATCTGCGTGTCGCGGAAAGCCTCGGCCTTTCCGCATTGGTGGAAGCGCATGACGAAGAAGAGATCCGCATGGCAGTTGCGGCTGGCGCGCGGATGATCGGCGTCAACAACAGGAACCTGAAGGACTTTACGGTGGACGTAGGACATGCACAGCGGCTCAGGAAGCTGGTGCCGGAAGGGATCCTGTTTGTGGCGGAGAGCGGGATCAGGAATGCGGAGGATGTGCGCGCGATGCGGGAAGCCGGGGCGGATGCATGCCTGGTCGGGGAGACCCTGATGCGTGCGAAGGACAAAGCCTTGATGCTGCGTGAACTAAGGGAAGCCTGATTGCGTAAGGATCTGTGCTGCGGAGAGGAGCTGCCGCGAGATGAACGATACAGCCTGCGCAGGACATTGTTTCAATATCTGCGTCAGAAAGCCTTGCTGTGCGATGATATGCGATGATAAAAGAAAGATGACGCGGGAAGGAGCAGGGACACCGGAGGCGGGAACGATGCCGGAGGAGGTGGGAATATGGTGCAGATCAAGCTGTGCGGACTGAGGCATATAGAGGACATCAGGATCGTGAATCGGGCCATGCCGGAATTTGCCGGATTTATCCTGGCGAAGGGCCGCCGCAGGACGGTGTCGCCGGAGCAGATGGCGGACCTGGCTTCCGGGCTTCGCCCCGAGATCCGGAAGGTCGGCGTGTTCCTGGACCAGGATCCGGAATGGATCTGTTCTCTTGCCAGGCAGGGGCTGATGGATGTGATTCAGCTGCATGGCAGGGAGGATGATTCCGTGATCCGTATGCTCCAGGAGAGGACCGGGAAAATGGTCGTGAAGGCATTCCGGATTGATTCAGAGGCGGATGCTGTCAAGGCGCAGGCTTCTGCGTCCGATATGATTCTTCTGGATCATGGAGACGGAGGGAGCGGTGAGGCGTTTGACTGGTCGCTGATTGCTCCTGTCAGGCGCGCGTTTTTCCTGGCAGGCGGGCTGAACCCGGAGAATGTAAGGGATGCGGTCCGCACAGCGCATCCGGCGGCAGTGGATGTCAGTTCAGGTGTAGAGACAGACGGCAGGAAGGATGAGGCGAAGGTTATGGAGTTTGTACGCCAGGTCCGTGAGATGGGGGCTGGCTGGTCATAAACACAATTGGAAACGATTCAGGGAAGCGCACTTTGCGTTCTGAGCAATGGGGGGATGAATCGTTACCGCAATTGTAAGAAGGAGGGAATCATGGAAGCAGATGCAGGAAAAAAGGGCAGGTTTGGAAGATTCGGGGGTCAGTACATCCCGGAGACGCTCATGAATGCTGTGATCGAGCTGGATGAGGCATACGCGCATTACAAACAGGATCCTGCGTTCCAGGCGGAGCTGTCGGCTCTTTTCAATGAATACGCAAATCGTCCAAGCCCCCTGTATTTTGCGGGAAAAATGACGAAAGACCTGGGAGGCGCAAAGATTTATTTCAAGCGGGAGGATCTGAATTTTACCGGTGCCCATAAGATCAACAATGTGCTTGGGCAGGCCCTCCTTGCCAGGAAAATGGGAAAAACGCGCCTGATCGCGGAGACCGGAGCGGGACAGCATGGCGTCGCGACTGCGACCGCTGCGGCGTATTTCGGAATGGAATGTGTCATCTTCATGGGGAAGGTTGACACTGAGCGCCAGGCGCTGAATGTTTATAAAATGAAGCTTCTGGGAGCTGATGTGGTTCCGGTCACCAGCGGCACGGCAACCCTGAAGGATGCTGTCTCTGAGGCATTCCGGGAGTGGACGAACCGGATCGCGGACACGCATTATTGCCTCGGCTCCGTCATGGGGCCGCACCCATTTCCCACCATCGTGCGGGATTTCCAGGCGGTGATCTCCAGGGAAGCAAGGGCGCAGATCCTTGAGCGGGAAGGACGGCTGCCGGACTGCGTGCTTGCGTGTGTAGGCGGAGGCTCCAATGCGATCGGCTCTTTTTATCATTTTATCGAGGACGCGAAGGTGCAGCTGATCGGCTGTGAGGCAGCAGGCCGCGGGATCGATACCTTTGAGACGGCAGCAACCGTCAGCACGGGAAGGATTGGCGTATTCCACGGGATGAAGAGCCTGTTCTGCCAGGAGGAATACGGGCAGATCGCCCCGGTCTATTCCATTTCCGCCGGGCTGGATTACCCCGGGATCGGGCCGGAGCACGCGTACCTGAATGAGATCCACAGGGCACAGTATGTGCCGGTCACGGATGAAGAGGCCGTAGCTGCTTTTGAATACACAAGCAGGATGGAGGGCATCATCCCTGCCATCGAATCCTCCCATGCAATTGCCCACGCCATGAAGATTGCACCGAAGATGGGGAAGGATCAGATCCTCATCGTTACTGTTTCGGGGCGCGGAGACAAGGACTGCGCTGCAGTGGCAAGATATCGGGGAGAATCGATTCAGGATTGAGAACCGATCCGGAATTGAGAATTGATCGAGGATTGAGAACCGATCCGGGATTGATGGGACTCTGGAGGCAGGATCGGCATTGTGTTTTTTATTATATCCAGAACAGTGCGTTGTCTGAAAAACAAAAGCTGACAGACAGGGCTGTGAATGGTAACCAGACAGGAGCGGAGAATAACATGAGCAGAATCAAGGAAGCTTTTTCCAAGGGAAAGGCATTTATCCCATTTATCACAGCAGGATATCCGGATCTGGAGATGACGCGGAAGATTGTGATCGCCGCGCAGGAAAACGGTGCCGACCTGATCGAGATCGGGATCCCGTTTTCGGATCCTACGGCGGAAGGCCCGGTGATCCAGACCGCGAATGTGGCTGCGCTGGAACATGGGATCACGACAGACCGGATCCTG
>ODAI014179766.1_pt1 | contig 11206 bp, 8 predicted proteins | sample 1539321 | NCBI WGS metagenome assembly ODAI01 (sample SAMN02144231, study PRJEB22623) | gut metagenome | biome: sheep rumen | host: Ovis aries | place: New Zealand
AGATCAGTGAAGAACGCCGGAAGATGATGCTCGAGGGTGACCTGATCAAGGTCGTCCCGATCATTGCCTTTCCCATGATCATCTCTCAGCTTGTCAATTCCTTTTACGGAATGGCGGATACGTATTTCGTATCCCAGCTGGGAAAAACGGCAACGGCCGCGATCGGCGTCAACGACTCCCTGACTCATTTTTCACAGGCGATCGCGATGGGCTTCGGAGCCGGCGCTTCGAGTTACATCTCAAGACTTCTGGGGGGCGGCAAAGACAAAGAGGCCAACGAGATCGCGATCACTACGCTGACGGTTTGTGTCATTACGATGATCGTGATGGTCATTTTCGCGAATATCTTTATGGAGCCGATGGTGACCCTGCTTGGCGCGTCGGAGACCTCCAGACACTATACCATCGATTATGCTCGGTTCATCCTTTTGGGAGCACCGTTTACCGGGGCTACATTCGTCCTTAACCAGCTGCTGCGGGCGGAAGGGAATACGCGGTATTCCATGATCGGTACGATTTCCGGCTGTATCATCAACATCGGACTGGACCCGCTGTTTATCTCGGTCTTGAAGCTGGAAGTTGCCGGAGCGGCGATCGCGACAAGCATTTCGAAAGTCATCAGCGTGCTGATCCTTCTGATCCCCTTCCTGCGCAAGACCACGATGCTCGAGCTGAAGCTGAAGCATTTCCATCTGGAATGGAAGTCCATGAAGGAAGTGCTGAAGATGGGTCTGCCGACCTTCCTGAAGACGGTCTGCATGTCCATCGCATCGACGGTCACCAACAACGTTGCAAGAGGATACGGTGACTATGCCCTGGCCGCGATGAGCGTGGGCAACAAGGTCATGAAATTCATCGAGTCCGTCATCATGGGATTCTCGAACGGGTTCCAGCCGATCATCGGATTCTGCTGGGGAGCCAAACGCGACCACCGCGTCAAGAAATGCTTCCGGTTCGTTACCATCGTTGGCATTGCGATGGCGCTGATCATAGGGATCGCCTTCTTCTTCATCGATCCGAACATGATCTCGCTGTTTGCGAAAGCGGACGATGTGGAGACGATCGCGATGGGCACCCTCGTGCTGCGCTCTCAGCTCGTGGTGCTTTCACTCCACATGATGGTCATGATCTCCAGCGGTCTGTTCCAGGCACTTGGCCGGGCTACTTCCGCTACGATCCTGATCCTGTCCCGGTCCATCCTGCTGCTGACCCCGCTTGTCCTGATCCTTCCGCCGATCTTCGGGGTGAACGGTCTGGCCTGCTCGCGTGCAGCGGCTGATTCCTGTTCCTTCCTGTTTATCGCGCTGCCGCTGCTGATCAAGTTTGTCAAGGATACCAACAAGCACATCGCGGCAGGAGAGAGTACCGATTAATGGAAAGTGAGTGCAGTCTATGCAATTTAAGGGAAAGCATGAGATCCTGCTTCAAAATCCGGACGGATCACGGACTCCGATGGATGAGCCGTGGTTTCAATCTCGAAAAATCGATGCAGGCACCTGGCAGATTCTGAGCGCCGGTGATTATACCTATCTCCTTGAAGGAAGCTCGGAGGCGCTTGTCATTGACACCGGCTACGGCGCGGGGAACCTGCGCGAGTTTTGCCAATCGCTGACCGGGACTTCCGTTCGGTATGCGGCCAACACCCATGAACATCTGGACCATACGCTCAATAATTATCAATTTGAGACGGTCTTTATGTCGAGCGCATGCGCGGAGGGGCTGGCGGTAAAGGGACGAGGCGAATTCGCAGACGTTGAGATTCCCGCTGACTACGAAAAACGAATACTCACGGACGGAGATACGATCGATCTCCCCGGGCGAAAGCTCACTGCCATCGCGATCCCCAATCACGCGAAGGGATCGCTTGCCTATCTGGACAAGGCTCACCGGATCCTGTTTTCCGGAGATGAGCTGATGGCCCACACAAGATTGAATATCAGCGTAGAAGCCTTTTTGGCGAACATGGAAAAGCTGATGCGGGTCAGACATGAGTATGACCTTCTGTGTGCCGGAAGCGGCTTGATGGATCCGATCTTCGTTGACCGGTTTTACCATACCGCGCAGCTGATCCTGGAGCGGGAGGCGAAAGGGCTTGAACCGCTCGGTTCACCGGCGATCCCCTGCTATTTCCCGGCTCCGTTTACCGATGAGGAAGGGCGAACGGTGTTTCCGTCCCGCAGACTTCCTCGGCGCTTCGGCCCGATGGAGCCAAAGGAAGCGGAGTATAAAAGGACGCTGGAATATGCGGACTGCCTGATTACCTACGATATCCGGAAGATCCGGGAGGAGACCTGCTGTGGCAATCGTCAACTTTAACCATTATTCCGCTTGCAAGCGGAGAAATACCGAAGCGATCCTCTTCCTTCCGACCGCGGAGTTTGATTACCAGCGGGAAGGCAAGGAGACACAAAAGCCGTGGAAGGTGCTTTGGCTGCTACACGGCGGCGGAGGCGATCAGACCGATTTTATCCGTCTTTCAAGTGTCTGCCGTTATGCCAAGGAACACCGCATTGCGGTTGTCATGCCTGCGGGTGAAAACTTTGTAACAACGGACTTTGAGTATGTGACGGAGGAGCTGCCCCGATTGGTCCGCTCGGTGTTTCCAATCAGTGACAAGGCGGAGGACAACATGATCGGCGGTCTTTCCTTCGGAGGAGACTGCGCGATGCGGGCGGCGATGACCTTCCCGGAGCGTTACCGCGCAGCGCTGATCATGAGTGCGGCTGGAACGGAGCATCGCGGCTCTGTCGAAGATGCAAAGCTCCTTTTCGACGTGTTTGGACTCGCGGAAGAACTGAAGCAAAAAGAGCGGATCCCGAAACTGATCTTTGCGACGGGTGACGGGGATCGCGGATTTCCGTATTATACGCCGGTCATTGATCGGCTTGAGGCCGCAGGAGTCCCGGTAAGCCGGCATTTTGTCCCGGGCGACGGGCATTCCTGGGGATTTTGGGACGATACCGTGAAGCTGGCGCTCGATGAGCTGTTTGAGCTCGATCAATAAACCGTATCCGTGCGTGATGCCGGGTGGAGGAATGAGAGATGAAAGAGATTCGAATCGCGTGCTGCGGTCTCTGGCATTCCCACGCGAAGGATTTTCCGATGGACCGAGTGCCGAAAGCCTGCAAAGGCCTGCCTTACCGCTTTGTTTGCGTGTGGGATCCCGACCCGGAGGCCGGAGAAATCTGGGCGCGGGAGATGGGATGTGCTTATGAGGCGGATTACGAGAAGGTTCTCCGTAACCCTGAGGTTGATGCGGTGATGATCACCGCAGCGACAACGAAGCACGCGGAGATGGTGATTCAAGCGGCCCATGCCGGGAAACACATCTTTATCGAAAAAGCGCTGTCGACCGATCCATCGGAGGCTCGAAGAGCGCTGAGGGCGGTCGAGGAGAGCGGTGTTCACTTTACGATCTCCGACCCGTTCGAACGCCCGGAGCTTCTTAAGGCGAAGGAGATTGCAGACAGCGGCGTCCTGGGCGACATTACCACGGTCCGCTATCGCTGTGTGCATGCTTTCGGACTTACGGATCCGGGCATGATGACACCGTTCTACCAAAAGGAAGCGGCTGGCGAAGGAGCGATCTTTGACCTTGGACATCACGCAGTGCATGTGCTGTATTGGTTCCTCGGTGAACCCGACAGAGCCTGCGCGATCTGTTCTCCTTTTACCGAAAGGGGGAGGGAAAACGAGATCGATGAGATCTCGGCAGCGGTCTATCATTTTCCGTCCGGTACGGTCGGCATCGCGGAAGCCGGATGGCTCTGCCCCGGGAATGAAAACATCTTTGAGATCTACGGAACGCGAGGATTTTTGCGGTGGGACTGTGATGGGCTTCGGTACGTGATCGATCCGTCCAACGAGCGCGGTGCGAAAGTCAACTGGATCCTGGTTCCCTCTTCGGAATGCCCTAAACCGGCGAATCCTCCTGCGGTCCGCTACTGGATGGAAAGCATCCTGAATGAAACGCCCAATGAAGCATACAGCATCGAAGATGCGGTCAAGGTTTGCGAGATGATTGCTTTGGCCATAGAAAGGAAAGCCTGAAATGAGTGGTTTGCTTTGCGGAGCGGCGAAGGCATGCATTACGCCTCCCGCTGAAATGATCCCGGGCTTGTACGGACTGATGAACAAGCGCTTTGCGTCGGTCCATGACGATCTGTATCTGCGAGTCATCGCGTTCGGAAACGGAGAAGAGAAGGCCCTGGTGGTCGGCTTCGATCTGGATAAGGCGCCGCGCCCGGAAGAGAATCTGAAGGCGCTGACGGAGGTGACCGGAATCCCGGAGGAGCGGATCCTCTATTTTGGAATTCACACGCATACGGCACCTCTGACCGGTCCAAGACCGCCTTTTGAACAGCCGAAGGATGAGTTCACCGCTGCGACAACGGCTCGGTATGAGGCCATGATCGCGGGAAAACTGCTTGGAGCGGCGAAGGAAGCCATCGCTTCGATGAGAGAAGTCAGGCTGGGGGTTGCGGAAGGCATGAGCTACATCAATGTAAACCGCAATCAGGTTTTCGAATACGAGGAGCCGGAGACAGGCAAGATCTATCGCTATCTTGGCCTTGGCGCGAACTTTGAGGGGCCGGTCGACCACTTTGTCCGGACGCTGAAAGCGGAAGATCCGGACGGGAAGACGGTCGCGCTGCTTGTCAATTACGCGTGCCACAACGTTGTCATGATCGGCAACGATGCGGACGGGCAGGGTAATGTAGCGATCGGTGGCGATGTCGGCGGGAATGTCAGCCGGATGCTGGAAGAGAAATACGGCGGAGACGCGGTATGGTCTTCGGGACCGGCCGGCGACGTCAATCCGATCATGATGAATCAGTATTATTCCCCGAACCCCATGACCGGAGCTTCGGAAGAATACTTTGTGAAAGGCGATGAAGCGGCCAAGGCGCAGCTTGAGGTTTTGAAGAACCGTCACATGAATGACATCGTGCGGTCGCTGCGAACGGTGAAGTGCAAGGCGCCTTCGGGAGATGAGACGGTTCCGATTCGTGGCATTGTGGAATGGATCGAGGTACCGTCCAAACCGCTGCCGGCTGTTTCGGAAGAAGAAAAACGGCGCATGGCAGCGCATGGAATGGCGAGCGGCCCGTACCGCATCCGCATGCAGGCTCTTCGCATCGGAGAGCTTGTCCTGATCGGAGCCGGAGGCGAGCTTTTCACAAGACTTGGCTGGGCGATTCGCGATACCGCGCTTGAGGCAGAGGGGATCAAGCAAGTCATGGTCCTCAATCATAATGTCTCCCTTTTGAAAGATGCCGGCTACATTGCGGACGATGAGACGTCGGAGGTGGTTTCTCCCGACTGTCCGGTTCGGGCGCATGTTCCGGGAGGAAATCCGAGATCACAAAAGGGAACGATCAAACCGGCTTTGATTTCGTGCACTGCGAAAATGATGCATGAACTGAAAGAAAGAGCTAAATGAGTAAGGAGTCAGAGAGAAAATGTCACAGACAAATGCGAAACCGAAAAAAGTCGGAAAGGACCTTACGGTAGGGCCGGTTCTTCCGCTTTTGATTTCTTTTGCCCTTCCGATGGTGCTCACGAATCTGATCCAGCAGCTGTATTCGATGGTGGATCTGATGATCATCGGAAAATATGTGGGCAGTGTAGGCACGGTCGGTGTTTCGACCGGCGGTGAGCTGTCCGACCTGATGACACCGATCGCGTCGGCCTTCGCGACCGCCGGACAGATCTATATCGCCCAGCTTGCGGGTCAGAAGAACCGGGAGAAGATGAATACCGTGATCGGAACGCTGCTGACGCTGATGGGAGGCGTTTCCTTTGTTGCCGTGATCGTGACCCTTCTGTTCTATAAACAGATTCTGGGTGCACTGAACTGCCCCGGGGAAGCCTTTGACTCCGCGGCGGGATATCTGCTCATCACGGCGATCGGCATGCCCTTTATTTTCGGATACAACGGGATCTGTGCGATCCTGCGCGGTATGGGCGAGTCGAAGAGGCCGCTCCTGTTTGTTGCGATCGCCGCCACCATCAACATCTTCCTTGACCTTCTTCTCGTTGTCGTTTTCCATTTGGATGCGGCGGGCACCGCGATCGCGACGGTCGTCAGCCAGATCGGTGCCTTTGTAGCATCGCTGATCTACATGATCAAGCGAAAAGAAGCGATCGGCTTTGAGTGGAAACTGAAGAATTTCAAGATGAATATGCACGACCTTGGTGTTATTCTGAAACTGGGCATCCCGCAGATGATCCGTGTCGGTTCGGTGCAGGGATCTATGCTCTGGGTTAAGGCGAACATCAACGGCTTCGGCCTGGTCGCGTCCGCGACCTACAGCGTCGGCAACAAGATCGACAAGCTCATCATGCTGTTCGTTCAGGGTGTCGATGGAGCCGGCGGTGCCATGATCGGACAGAACCTTGGCGCGAGAAAGCTTGATCGAGTGAATGAGATCATGAAGAAGATGCTGCTGACGTCGCTCTCACTTGCGGTCTTTGCAGCAGCGGCCTTCTATTTCCTGCCGACGCAGCTGTATTCCCTGTTTACCAATGATCCTGAGGTTATCGAATACGGTAAGATCTTCCTTCGGATCATGATGATCAGCTGCTTTGTCAACGCGTTCTCCGGCGCGACCAAGTCGATTACGACCGGCGCCGGCGCGGCGCTGCTGTCGCTTATTATCGGGGTGCTCGACGGTGTGACGCGCGTTTTGATCTGCCTGATCGCGCTGGCGATCATGGGTCACGACGCGGCAGCCTTCTTCTGGGGTGCGGCGCTTTGCCAGTTGATCCCGGGCATCGTTTCGGGCATCTACTTCCTGTCCGGAAAGTGGAAGACTAAAAAGCTATTGTCAGAAGCATAAACACAAAAACATAACGGCCGCTTGAAATAAGGCGGCCGCTTTTGGAGGAATCAAATGAACGCTCATCTGTATGTTGGAAGCTGGGGATTTAAGGCATCGGTCGAAGGGCTTCAAGCCTTTTCTCTTGATACGGAAACCATGACAGCCGAGTCGATCGGCCGTTTTGGCAGCGTTAAGGCGCTCTCCGGGACAGCGATGGTCCGAGTCGGAGGTGAAGCGGCCTATATCCTCGCCATTGAGGAAACCAAGCCGGAGGGAAAGATTCTCTCCTTCCGCAAACAGGAAGACGGCACCTTGATCCAGACGGATGAACTGGAAGTTTCCGGCACGTCGCTGAGCTATATCGAGGCGGATCCGTTTGGACCGTTCGCCTATGTTTCAAGCATGGGCTCCGGGACGGTTTTGATGGTGAAGGTTGATGCGGATGGAAAGCTTCGCGTGGTTGATACGCAGGTCACCGCCGGGCACAGCATTTTGCCAAGGCAGCAGCGTACGGCTATTCACTCGGTGAAGTTCAGCCCGGACGGAAGTCTTCTGGCTGCCTGCAATCTCGGTTCCGATGAGATTCTGATCTACCGGGTCGAGCGGGAGAGCGAAAAGCTTGTCCGCAAACAGGTCTTGTTTGTTGATTTCGGACAGGGACCCAGGCACATGGCCTTCCATCCGAGCGGCCGTTTCCTGTATGTCACAACGGAAATCGGGAGCCGTGTGCTTGTCTATGAGATCCGTGATGGTGTCCTCACACTTCTGGCGCAGTATCCTTCCGGCGATCCGTTCCGCAAGGAAGGCATGATGGCTTCGGACCTCGTGATGGACGGGGAAGGCAAGTACCTCTACACCGCCAACCGCAACCAGAACACGATCGGCGTGTTTAAGGTGCTGGAGGGCGGATACCTTGTACCGGTCGGCTTCTATGACTGCGGCGGCGAGAATCCCAGAGGCCTGCTGATGGGAGTGGACAAACATTCGATTCTGTGCTGTAATAACGATACGGACAGTGTCGATATTTTGGCAAGAGATCCTGAAACCGGGGCTGTCGGGGAGAAACGGCTCTCCATTTCAGCAGAGAAACCAAACACGGTCAGGATTTTTTAAAAACGAGACGAATACGATTAACATCAATGAGGGGAGAAGCGGCGATGGGATGGTTCGATAAGGTCAAGGGAGTCTTCGCAGGGACATCTTCGAACAGCCAAGAGTCTCAGGGAACGACGAAAAAGCCGGGTGCGTTCAGTGACTGGAAAAACCTGTTTTTCATTGTGGCGGTTTTTGTCATCGGCTTTTTTGGATTCACCGCCCGTTCCGGAGCGACGGTCAGTCTGGCGCTCGACGAACAGGGGTTAACCGCGGTCGGACCGAAAAACTCCGGCTACAGTATCCGAGCGGACTATGCCGATATCGAGAACGTATATTTTGTGGAAGAACTTGACCTTGGGACCATGCAGGAAGGCACACAGACAAAAAGAGCCTGGTACGGAACCTGGGAGAGCGGAGAGCTGGGAAGCTGTGAAATCTGTCTCAATCCTCAAATCAAAGGGTATTGTGTGATCCAAACGCAGCAAAAAACCATTGTCCTGAATTACGAAAACGCAAATACGACCAAACAGCTTGTCGAAGGGATCCTCCGTGTGCTGGAGGAAAAGTAGATATCCCGATCAAAGGAAAACAAACGTTTTAGGAATACAGATCCTCGCCTGTATAGTAAATATAGGCGGGGTCTTTTTCGATAAAACCGTTGCAGGCGATAAAGCCTAGACGTGTAACGGAAAGATCATCGATTTCTCGAACCTGCCCGGCTTCCTTGTGAATCGCATCGAGAGTCATCGGCTTTTTATAGTATTTTGCTTCATAGAGTTCATACTGATTGCTGTAGGCGAGCGCAACATCAAATTCTCCATTGCGATGATTCTTCGGATCATCATAATAATATGTTCCAATATCGGTAATTCCCGGAAGCTTTCCGGCCTGAGCGAGGTGAGAGAAATAAGCTCGGCATATATCTTCAAAGCGGTGAGGAACAAAATCTGTCAGTAATGTGGGGGCAATAACCTGCTCAAAGAAAGCCTGCGGACCAATCATCTGCAGGGCACTTTTGTTTGCATAGACATAATGATAGTAGAACCGCATCAGATTATCGTTGATTTCATAATATTTTTTCTTAGGGTCATTTAGCCTGTTGATCGGACTTCTTTGCGAGAGGAGCTCCATAACCAGCATCGCTTTGAGCTGTTTAGCCAGATTTCCGGTACTGTTAACCTGAAGGCGGCTTTCGAGTTCGGAGTACTTCTTTTTTCCATTACCCAGCGCAGTTAAAATGCGTTCTGCGTTAATGGAATTACTGTAATCAGAAAGAAGTATGTTGGAGGCATAGAGATGGACCGGATTACTATCGTTTAAAATCGTACGAACGATATTTTCGGCGAGTGTCTCAGAATCACGAAGCTGCTGCAGGACAAAAGGAGAACCCCCGAAGACACTGTAAAAAGCTGCTTTTTCATAAGGGGTTTTGGAGGGGTAAAAAGCAGAAGCCTCGCGATAATTCAGTTCTTTTAGATGAATGATCAGTGCGAAACGGCCGTAGAGAGCATTTTTTTCTTGCATCAGGTTTTTCATCATGCTGATCTGTGAACCGGATAGAATCAGATGGATATTATGAAGCTTGGTATCGATGATTCGCTGAAACGAGGAGTCGATTTCTTCAGGAGAGGAATAGGTACTTAGATAAGGATACTCGTCTATAATGACAATGAATTCCTGAGAGAGGGAGTTGAGAAAGCTAAAAACATCATCAAAGGAGTCAAAGGAAGCATGAAAAGAAAGCAAGCCTTCTTCTTGAAGTGTCTTGGCAAAGGAGGCGATGTTTTCTCTAAGTGTAGCCCGGATGCACTCATAATAAATGACTTTCTTGGACTGTGCCGTTACAGCTTCTTGAATCAGGCGAGTTTTTCCAACACGACGTTTCCCGTAAACAAGAGTTGCCTGCTGACTGTTTTTCAGTGCCGATGAGAGCTGTAACAGTTCTTTTTCTCGAGCGACAAACATAGATGACATCCTCCTTTAAAAATAGCTGAAAACAAATTCACTGAATTTGTTTTCAGCTAAAATTGTATCGTCATGTCATGCTTTTGTCAAGCAGAAATCATGATGCGCATTCAACGATCTGAGCTGGCAGTTTTCCAGATTTCCTTTCCGGAACGATTTGCAAACGGCCCTGGCAGTACATTTGAGTCTCTCTTCTCACCGGCCAGGTCGGTGTCAAACGTGATCGGTGAACCGTCCGGGTTTTCGAAACATTCTTCGGGCATGATCGCTTGGCCGAGGGTTTCGGTCGTGATCATGGAGCAATGGGTGGTGCCAAGCTTCTCGTAGAGGTTCGTCTCAAACGTCCATGTCCCATTCGACTCGGTGAGCTTCCACTCGATCGGAGCAGTAAGCTTGATGGCGTCCGCCTCGCCCTTGCGGGGTTTCGCGCCGTTCGCGTAGACGTTGCCGCCGGTCTCGACCGGGAGATAGCTGTAGTAACGGTCGCTCGCGGGTGAGCCCATGCCGCAGTAGCCTTCAAACTGCTTCAGCCACTCGGCCTTCGTGGGGTAAGCGTCGTACGGCTGCAGGCCGGCCGTGATGTTCATGTCTTCCCACTCGTTTTGCATGAGCTTTCCGCCGAGCGAGGCCATCTTCAGCATCTGCGGGACTTTCTGCTGCACGAAAACGTTGTTGTAGAAGCGCATATCGCCGTGGAGGACCGTCATGAAGCCTTCGATCTCCGTGCGGTGCGGGACATGGTAGGGGGTGTAGCGCGGGGAAGGCAGGGTCTTGGCACCGTTGTTGACACCGCGGCCGACGCATGCAATCGAACCGGCGAGGAAATTGTGGACAACCGCCACGCCCTGCGTCGGAAGCTTCAGTGCGCGGTAGGAGAGCAGGAGGTTGTTGTCGATCAGGGTCGGACCGTGCGAGATCTCGACAAAGATGTCCTCGCCGGTTGCCATCATAGCTTGCGGGTTCATTAAATAGTCGAACGGCAGGCAGTTGTCGTGGAACAGGTTCTGCGTCACGCGGGTTCCCTGCGCCTGCCAGTCGAGCCACAGTCCGCGGGTGCAGTGGTGGAAATGGTTGCGGCGGATGATCGTGTCGATCGCAGCGTGCAGCTTAATGCCGCCGATCTCTGCGCCAGCCAGATTCTGCTTGTTGTTGATGTGGTGGATATGGTTGTCCTCGATCAGGGAGAAGACGCAGCCAAGGTGACCGACGATACCGGTCTGACCGCAATCGTGAATGTCGCAGCGGCGCACGGTGTGATGGCCGATGTTCTCCTTTGTCCAGCCTTCGCGCTGCGCACGGCAGATGACCTCGCGCTCGGTCTG
>ODAI010079649.1_pt1 | contig 11205 bp, 5 predicted proteins | sample 1539321 | NCBI WGS metagenome assembly ODAI01 (sample SAMN02144231, study PRJEB22623) | gut metagenome | biome: sheep rumen | host: Ovis aries | place: New Zealand
GGAGGACTTTAAGAAGCTCTGCGCGGAGAAGACGGTAGAGAACTACAAGGAGGACAGCATGCCCTATTTCTCGGACGATGCACAGCTTGTATATGATCAGGCTTATGGGTATGCTTCCATTACGGGCTCTTATGTAGAGTTCTGTGAGGATGCCGCTTATCTCGTATATGCACCCTATGAGATGGGCCCTTATGCTTCAGGATTTATCGAGGTTAAGATCCCTTACGACGAGCTTCTCGGAAGCAACTGATCAAAGGGAAAATCCGTATATATTTACCCGAAAAATCTTTTGACCGTAGTGTCATAATATGTTAAAATTTCGGGTAGCGTTAAACGTCTGGAGATACAATGGATAATTCCGCAGAACACCTGCGCACACTCATGCAGGAGAATAAAAAAATAATCGCACCGCTGCTTAAGTATCTTCCGTATCTCGGAAATGCGGCCGAGAAATCTGCGGTCACCACATACAAAGGTGACGGAATAGAGGCCAGTTCAGTGCCTTTCCCCGTCTATGACAGCACTCTCCTTGCGTTCATAAAAGAGGCCGACAGATCGGTCCTCATGGACAGAAATTACCCTTATACATACACGAGAAACAATCTCAAAACCCACGATCAGGAGCGCAGGTTTATACTTGCTGCGGATTGGAGACAGTGGGATGCATTGAGAGGGATCCTCTCCAAGTATGTACTCGGAGGCCGCACCAGATCGGTACTCTGGAGCGAGGGTGTATCGGAACAGATTTTTTACCTGGTCCTCTCCCGTATGCAGGAGATTACGGAATTCTGGACCAGTAAGGACAATAATCAGTAAAGAGGTACTACGATGGGCGAGAAAGCCAAGATCAAGAAGCAGCTCATACTCGGCAAGGCCAGAGAGGTCTTCGTTGAGAAAGGATATAAGAGAACGACGATGAAGGATATCGTCGAGAAGAGCGAGATAAGCCGCGGTGGACTCTATCTCTATTATGAGAATCCCGCACAGATCTTCCTTGATGTGCTCAAGTCCGACAGCGCCGTCGGCGAGGACAGTTTCGAGGGAGAGATCCCCGAGGATGCTACCGCAGCAGATATACTCCTTATGTTCCTCCAGGAGGAGAAGAAGGAGATTCTCAGGAAGAAGGACAGTCTCGTTCAGGCTACCTATGAGTATTATTTCGAGAACAAGCCGCCCAAGAGGGACAATATCCTTAAGAGAGATTTCGAAACCGCGGTGGCTATGCTTGAGAAGCTGATCGCATCGGGAGTAAGGAGCAAGGAGTTCGTCTGCAAGACCCCGGCGGAAGCCGCTCGCAGCATCATGTACACTCTCGAAGGATTGAGGATATCGGCACAGACGATCGGTATCACGGGAGATGCAATAGACAGACAGATCTACTACATTTTATTGTCATTGGGAGTCAGTGAAAAGTGATCGCGACCGAATATTTAAAATGAATCGGCAGAGCTTCAAAGGAGAAGACTTCTTTGGGGCTCTTTTTCTGAAAAGGAATTAAGAAACACACAGTATTGAAAGGAGTTCATATATGGTCAGGCGAATTTATGTGGAGAAAAAGAAACCCTTCGATGTCAAGGCACACGAGTTAAAGCACGAACTTAAGAGCTATCTCGGTATCGTGACTGAGGATGTCAGGGTTTTTATCAGATATGATGTCGAGGATATATCCGACAAAGTATTCGAGGAGGCATGCAGGACAGTCTTTTCGGAGCCTCCCGTAGATATCCTCTATCATGAGACTCTCGATATCCCTGCCGGTGCGAGAGTATTCTCCGTAGAGTTTCTCCCCGGACAGTTCGATCAGAGAGCGGACTCCGCAGTTCAGTGCGTGCAGTTCCTCGACGAGAAGGAGCAGCCCACCATCCGCACTGCCGTTACATATATGATCATCGGCAATATCTCCGATGCCGACATGGAGAAGATAGAAGGCTACTGTATCAACCCCGTTGACTCGAGAATGACGGGACTGGATAAGCCCGAAACTCTGCAGGTTAAGTATGACGAGCCCGGAGATATCAAGATATTTGACGGATTCACCAAGATGAGTGAGGCTGAGCTTAAGGAGCTCTACGATTCACTCTCACTCGCCATGACCTTCAAGGATTTCCTCCATATCAGGAATTACTACGAGAACGAAGAAAAGAGAGATCCCAGTCTCACCGAGATCAGGGTGCTTGATACATACTGGTCCGACCACTGCCGTCACACCACTTTCTCGACCGAGCTTAAGAATGTGGAGTTCGGCGAGGGCGCATACAGAGCGGTATTTGAGAGAGCATTTGCCGATTATATGGCTACGAGAGCTGATCTCTTTAAGGACAGACCCGAGAAATTCCCCTGTCTCATGGATCTCGGAACCATCGCAGCCAGACGCCTCAGAAAAGAGGGAGTGCTCGACGACGAGGAAGTATCCGATGAGATCAACGCCTGCTCGATCGTAGTTCCTGTCGAGATGGATTACGGCGATCACAAGGAGACTGAGGAGTGGCTCGTATTCTTTAAGAACGAGACTCACAATCACCCGACCGAGATAGAGCCTTTCGGAGGCGCAGCAACCTGCCTGGGAGGAGCGATAAGAGATCCCCTTTCGGGAAGAGGATATGTATATCAGGCAATGAGAGTTACCGGTGCCGCGGATCCTACCGTAAGCGTATCGGAGACCATGAAGGGCAAGCTCCCTCAGAAGAAACTCGTACGTACCGCAGCAGCAGGATATTCGTCCTACGGCAACCAGATAGGACTTGCGACCGGATATGTAAAAGAGATATATCATCCCGACTATGTAGCCAAGAGAATGGAGATAGGTGCCGTCATGGGCGCCGCTCCCAGAAAGCATGTAAAGCGTGAGAATTCCGATCCCGGAGATATCATCATCCTCCTCGGCGGAAGAACCGGAAGAGACGGATGCGGCGGAGCAACCGGATCATCCAAGGCTCACAATGTCAAATCGATAGATACCTGCGGAGCAGAGGTTCAGAAGGGTAACGCACCCACCGAGAGAAAGATACAGAGACTCTTCAGACGCCCCGAGGTAACGAGACTTATAAAGAAATGTAACGACTTCGGCGCAGGCGGAGTATCAGTTGCGATAGGAGAACTTGCTGACGGACTTACCGTTGATCTCGACAAGGTACCCAAGAAGTACGCAGGACTTGACGGCACCGAGCTTGCTATCTCTGAGTCACAGGAGAGAATGGCTGTAGTTGTTTCTCCTGCTGATGTAAAAGAATTTCTCGGCTATGCCGCAGAGGAAAACCTCGAAGCGGTAGAGGTAGCCGTGGTAACCAAGGAGCCCAGACTCGTACTCAACTGGAGGGGCAAGGATATCGTTAATCTCTCGAGAGCATTCCTTGATACCAACGGAGCTCATCAGGAGACCGATGTATATGTGGAGATTCCCGATGCGGATGCTAACCCCCGCAAGGGATTCATGAATAAAAATGTCGCTGCTGCGGTAGCTGCGGGAGATACCGCCGCTGCATGGAAAGCATCGCTGGCAGATCTTAACGAGTGCTCACAGAAGGGACTCGTCGAGATGTTCGACTCCTCGATAGGAGCCGGATCCGTGACGATGCCTTACGGCGGAGTGACTCAGCTCACCGAGACACAGAGCATGATCGCCAAGCTTCCCGTTATGAAGGGAGAGACAGATACCGTTACGATGATGGCATTCGGATTTGATCCGTATATCTCATCCTGGAGCCCTTACCACGGAGCTGTATATGCAGTTACCGAGTCCGTGGCCAGGATCACTGCATCGGGCGGAGATCCCGCAAGGATCAGACTTACCTTCCAGGAGTACTTCCGCAGGATGAGCGAGGATCCCAAGCGCTGGAGCCAGCCTTTTGCCGCACTCCTCGGAGCATATGAGGCACAGGTAAGATACAAGCTTCCTTCGATAGGCGGTAAGGATTCGATGTCCGGAACCTTCGGAGATATCGATGTTCCTCCGACACTTGTATCATTCGCTGTTGATATCGCCAAGGGCAAGAATGTTGTTACGCCTGAGTTAAAGAAAGCCGGAGACAAACTCGTACTCTTCAGGATCCCTATGGGAGATTATGACCTTCCCGATTACGAAGGTACAATGAAGGCTTACGGAGAGATCCACAAACTTATAGAGAAAGGTGTGATCGCTGCCGCATACGTGGCTGATGCGAGAGGATGTGCACCTGCACTTTCCAAGATGGCATTCGGTAACAGACTCGGTGTGAAGCTGGGCGACAAGGCTGATGATGCGGTACTCTTCGGATGGAATGTCGGATGCATCATCGCAGAGATCGCAGCAGGTCATGAGACTGAGGCTGAGAATGCAGCCATCGAGAAGGTATTTATCGGAGAGGTGACCGCAGAGGCAGTGATAGAGGCTAAGGGAGTAAAGATCAACCTTTCCGATGCGCTGACCGCTTGGAAGGAGCCTTTGAACAGAGTATTTGCAACCAAGGCATCAGATGGCACCGAGAGCGTTGACTGTCCTCTTTACGATGCTAAGGACATCTACGTCTGCAAGAATAAAGTGGCTAAGCCGAAGGTATTCATCCCGGTATTCCCCGGCACGAACTGCGAGTACGACACGGCGGCTGCATTTGAGAGAGCGGGAGCCGAGACCAGCGTAAGGATATTCAGAAACCGCGATGCACAGGACATCAGAGAGTCTGTAGAGGCCTTTGCGAAGGAGATCGCCGGAGCACAGATCATCATGTTCCCCGGAGGATTCTCGGCAGGTGATGAACCCGACGGAAGTGCCAAGTTCTTCGCAACCGCGTTCAGAAACGAGAAGATCAAGGAAGAGGTGGAGAAGCTCCTCGGAGAAAGAGACGGACTTGCACTTGGTATCTGTAACGGATTCCAGGCACTCATTAAGCTCGGTCTCGTACCTACGGGCAAGATAGTGGGTCAGGATGAGAATTCACCGACTCTTACATTTAACACGATAAACCGTCATATATCCAAGATGGCTTATATCAAGGTGACTTCCAACAAGTCGCCCTGGCTCAGAAAGGCACAGCTCGGCGGAGTATACTGCAATCCCGCTTCACACGGAGAGGGAAGATTCGTAGCTCCGGATGCAGTGCTTAAGGCTCTCATCGAGAATGGCCAGGTGGCAACGAGATACTGCTCGCCCGACGGCGCAGTTTCCATGGATGAGGAATACAATATCAACGGATCATTCCTTTCGATCGAGGGTATCACTTCACCCGACGGACGAGTCCTCGGCAAGATGGCTCACTCCGAGAGAATCGGAAAGGGCGTAGCTGTAAATATCTACGGCCGGCAGGATCTTAAGATATTTGAGTCAGGCGTAGAGTATTTCAGATAATACAGATCTTAATCATTGAAGGTGGAAAGTATGAAAGCTTATCTGATCCTTGAGGACGGAACGGTCTTTGAAGGAGAACACATAGGAGCGGAAAAGGAAGTAATAAGCGAGATCGTCTTCAATACTTCCATGGCGGGATATCCCGAGGTCTTGACGGACCCCTCCTACGCAGGACAGGCGGTATGCATGACATATCCGCTCATAGGCAATTACGGAGTGTGCAGAGCCGATCTGGAGTCGGGCAGAGCATGGCCGGATGCCTTTATAGTGCGCGAGATGTCGAGAGTCGCGAGCAATTTCAGATGCGATGTGACATTGCCCGAGTACCTCGCAGAGCAGGGTATACCCGGACTGCAGGGCATCGATACCAGAGCACTCACAAGGATCTTGAGAGAGCGCGGAACGATGAACGGCTGCATCACAACCAGGGAATACAATGGCACAGAGCTCGAGGAACTCCTTAAGAGAGTCAAAGCATACACCTGCGGACGCGTCGTGGACAAGGTAACCTGCGACAAGGCATATGAAGTAAAGGGTGCGGATGCACTTCCTGACAGTACCGCATTTATGACGGTCAACGAGCTTAACGGCAAGGGGCTCAAGATAGCGCTCCTCGACTTCGGAACCAAATCAAACATAGCCAGAAGCCTTGCTGCAAGAGGATGCGATGTCACGGTATATCCGGCACATACACCCGCAAGCGAGATCCTGTCGGGCGGATATGACGGTATCATGCTTTCCAACGGCCCCGGCGATCCCAAGGAGAACACCGAGATCATCGCTGAGGTTAAGAAACTCTATGAGTCGGATGTCACGATATTTGCGATATGCTTGGGTCACCAGCTCATGGCACTTGCTACCGGAGCGGATACGCATAAGCTTAAGTACGGACACAGAGGAGGAAACCACCCCGTAAAGGACCTCGATACGGGTAAGGTATATATCTCATCACAGAACCACGGATATGTAGTTGATACGGATGCGCTCAATGCGAATGTTGCCGTCCCCGCTTTCGTTAATGTAAACGACGGAACGAATGAAGGACTCAAGTACACGGGCAAGAATATATTCACAGTACAGTTCCATCCCGAGAGCTGCCCCGGACCGAGGGATTCCGGAGATCTGTTTGACAAGTTTATAGGTATGATAAAGGAAGCAAAAAATGCCTAAGAATAAAGACGTTAAAAGAGTAATGGTAATAGGCTCCGGCCCGATCGTCATAGGACAGGCTGCAGAGTTTGACTATGCGGGAACGCAGGCGTGCAGAGCGCTTAAGGAAGAAGGAGTCGAGGTCATTCTCGTCAACTCCAACCCCGCTACCATCATGACGGACCGTGACATAGCGGATAAGGTCTTTATAGAGCCGCTCGATGTCAAAGTCCTCGAGGATATCATTGAGAGGGAGAAGCCCGACTCCATACTTCCGACACTCGGAGGCCAGGCGGGACTTAATCTCGGCATGGAGCTCGAAGAGAGCGGATTTTTAAAGAGTCATAATGTAAAGCTGCTCGGAACCAGCGCATGGACGATAAGGAGCGCAGAGGGACGTCAGGAATTTAAGGACCTCATGGAGAGGATAGGAGAGCCCTGTGCCGCATCGACAGTCGTTACCTCGGTAAAGGACGGTGAGGATTTCGCTGACCGGATAGGCTACCCGGTAGTGCTTCGCCCCGCATATACCCTCGGAGGAAGCGGAGGCGGAATAGCGCACAACAGAACGGAGCTCGATGAGATACTCGAGAACGGACTCAGACTATCCCGTACATCCGAAGTACTCGTAGAGAGATGTATAGCGGGATGGAAAGAGATCGAGTATGAGGTGATGAGAGACAGCGCCGGCAGCTGCATCACCGTATGTAACATGGAGAATATCGACCCCGTAGGAGTTCACACAGGAGATTCCATCGTAGTCGCTCCCTCGCAGACTCTCATGGACAAGGAGTACCAGATGCTCCGTACGTCCGCATTAAAGATAATAAATGAACTTAAGATCACGGGAGGATGTAATGTACAGTTTGCACTTCATCCCGAGAGTTTTGAATACTGTGTAATAGAGGTTAACCCCAGAGTCAGCCGTTCTTCGGCACTCGCATCCAAGGCTACAGGATATCCTATAGCAAAGGTTGCAGCCAAGATCGCACTTGGATATACGCTCGATGAGATACCAAATGCGATAACGGGAAAGACCTTCGCCAGCTTCGAGCCTGCGCTTGATTATTGCGTAGTCAAGATGCCCAGACTTCCTTTCGACAAATTCCTCACCGCCAAGAGAACCCTCACGACTCAGATGAAGGCGACCGGTGAGGTCATGAGTATATGCAATAATTTCGGCGGCGCTCTCATGAAGGCCATAAGGAGTCTTGAGCAGCATGTAGACTGTCTGAGAAGCTATGATTTCACTGCACTTACGGATGAGGAACTTGAGGCCCAGCTTAATGTCATAGATGACAGACGCATATGGGTCATCGCGGAAGCGCTTCGACGCGGAGTATCCGAAGAGCATATCCATGAGATCACCAAGATTGATATCTGGTTCATCGATCAGATAGCGATACTTACGGAGATGGAAGGCGCACTTGAGAAATCGGGAAAGAGTTTGGATGAGGATCTCTTAAGAGAAGCCAAGAGACTCGAATTCCCCGACAGCGTCATCGCGAGACTTACAGGTCTATCCGAGAAGGAAGTTCACGACAAGAGATATGAACTCGGCATCCATACCGCTTACAAGATGGTAGATACCTGCGCGGCTGAGTTTGCTGCGGCTACGCCTTACTACTACTCGGTATACGGTAAGTGCGAGGAGAACGAAGCCAGGGAGACCTGCGACCGCAAGAAAGTCCTCGTATTAGGTTCCGGTCCTATCAGAATAGGTCAGGGTATAGAGTTTGACTATTGCTCCGTACATGCGACCTGGTCTTTCTCCAAAGCCGGATACGAGACCATCATAGTAAACAATAACCCCGAGACGGTTTCTACCGATTTCGATATTGCAGATAAGCTCTACTTCGAACCTCTGACCGATGAGGATGTCGAGGAGATCGTCAGACTCGAGAAGCCCGACGGAGCAGTCGTACAGTTCGGCGGACAGACTGCGATCAAACTCACAGAGCACCTCATGAGGATAGGAGTACCCATCCTCGGAACCAAAGCAGAAGATGTCGATGCTGCCGAGGACAGAGAGCTCTTTGATCAGATACTCCAGAAGACCGGTATACCGCGCGCTGCGGGAGGTACCGTATTTACCGCAGAGGAAGCCAAGAAGATCGCCAATGAACTCGGATATCCCGTGCTCGTGCGTCCCAGCTACGTACTCGGCGGACAGGGAATGCAGATCGCAACCTGTGACAAAGAGATCGAAGAGTTTATGGAGATCATCAACCGCATTGCGCAGGATCACCCCATACTCGTAGATAAATATCTCATGGGCAAGGAGATAGAGGTTGATGCCGTATGTGACGGAGAGGATATACTCATCCCCGGTATCATGGAACATATAGAGCGTACCGGAGTACACTCAGGAGACTCGATCTCCGTATATCCCGCACCGACTATCGGTAAACTCATCAAGGACAAGATCGCGGACTATACACATCGTCTTGCGACTGCACTCCACGTCAAAGGACTTATCAATATACAGTTCATCGCCATAGATGAGGATGTATATGTCATAGAGGTCAACCCCAGATCCTCACGTACCGTACCTTACATCAGCAAGGTAACCGGTATCCCCATCGTAGATCTTGCGACCAAGGTCATACTGGGATCTAAGATAAAAGATCTCGGATACAAGCCCGGACTTGCACCCGAAGCAGAGTACTATGCGATCAAGATGCCCGTATTCTCCTTTGAGAAGATCCGCGGAGCTGAGATAAGCTTAGGACCTGAGATGAAGTCCACCGGTGAGTGCCTCGGTATAGCCAAGACTTTCCACGAGGCTCTCTACAAGGCATTCCTCGGAGCCGGAGTAAAGCTTCCCAAGTATAAGCAGATGATCATCACCGTCAAGGATGCGGATAAGGGCGAAGCGATAGGCATAGCCAAGAGATACGAGAAACTCGGATATACGATCTATGCGACGAGAAGTACCGCCGCAGCTCTTAACGAAGCCGGCGTAAAGGCTCGTAAGGTCAACAAGATATCTCAGGAGAGCCCCACCGTCATGGACCTTATCCTGGGACATAAGATAGACCTCGTAATAGACACTCCCACTCAGGGACGCGACAAGTCCAGGGATGGATTCCTCATCAGACGAAATGCCATCGAGACAGGCGTATACTGTATCACGGCGATGGACACCGCGCGTGCTCTCGTCAACAGTATGGAACATGTCAATGAGAACGGTAAGCTTGAACCTGTAGATATTGCGGCCCTGTAGTATAAATGATACCATTAAGGGCAGTTGGCAGCGCAAGGTGAGGACAGATGAGCATAGTATATACCAGCGAAAAGTGTATAGGTTGCAATAAGTGCATCAAAGTATGCAGTGCTGTCGGTGCGTGCATTTCCGAGGAAAAAGACGGAAAGGCACGCATTATTGTAGACGGAGCTAAATGCGTAGCCTGCGGAAGCTGTATCGACGTATGCGCCCACGGAGCCAGAGAATTCGAGGACGATACCGGGAGATTCTTTGCAGACCTTAAGAAGGGCGAGAAGATATCGCTCCTTCTTGCACCTGCTTTCAAAGCAAACTATCCCGACGAGTACGAGAGCGTGCTCGGAGGATTAAAGCAGTTCGGAGTAAACCGCATCATAAGCGTGTCCTTCGGAGCTGATATAACGACCTGGGGCTATCTTAACTATATCAAAGAGCATTATTTCGTCGGAGGCATCTCGCAGCCCTGCCCCGCGCTCGTTTCATTTATCGAGAAATATATTCCCAAACTCATAGATAAGCTTTTCCCCGTGCAGAGTCCCCTTATGTGCGCAGCCATATATGCGAGAAAACAGATGGGGATCACGGACAAGTTTGCTTTTATCAGTCCTTGTATAGCAAAGAAAGTAGAGATAGATGATCCTCATAATGAAGGGCTCGTTCAGTACAATGTCACTTTTGAGCATCTCATGAAGTACATTCGTGATAATGATATCAAAGGACCTTCCATACACAGTGAGATAGAGTACGGACTCGGATCCTTCTACCCTACGCCGGGCGGACTCGCAGAGAATGTCAGATGGTTCCTCGGAGACAGTGTATATATCAGACAGATAGAGGGTGAGAGACATCTCTACGAATGGCTCTATTCTAATGCGGACAGGATAAAGGATAACAAGACGCCTTTCCTCTTTATCGACGCGCTTAACTGCAAGAAGGGATGTATCTGCGGTACGGCGGTTAATCCCGATAAGGCAAAGACTGATGATGCGCTCTACGCGCTTCTCGATATCAGAGAGAAATCCAAGAAGGCAGAGAAGGGCGATGCCTGGTCCAAGGCTGAGACACCCGAAGAGAGGCTCAGACTGTTTAACGAGCAGTTTGCTGACCTTGACCTGAATGATTATATCAGGGGATATACAGACAGATCCGCTGATTGTAAATTCAAGATACCTACCGAGGAAGAGTTCGACGAGATCTTTAAGAGCATGAACAAATTCACGGAGGAATCCAGAAATATCGACTGTACCTGCTGCGGATATGACCGCTGCAAGCACATGGCTCTCGCTATATACAATGGCTTCAACCATAAAGAGAACTGTATCTACTATGAGAAGACGATGGTACGTGAACTCGAAGTGGAGAAGGCTGTCGCAGAGGAAGCAAACCGTGCAAAGAGTTCTTTCCTTGGAAATATGAGCCACGAGAGACGTACGCCTATCAATGCTTTCCTCGCTATGAACGAGATGATACTGGGTGAGAGCCATGAATCCGGCATCACATCGTATGCCGA
>ODAI010438196.1_pt1 | contig 11205 bp, 11 predicted proteins | sample 1539321 | NCBI WGS metagenome assembly ODAI01 (sample SAMN02144231, study PRJEB22623) | gut metagenome | biome: sheep rumen | host: Ovis aries | place: New Zealand
AACGGCATCAAAAAGCTGTTTGCCGATAGATTTATGGAGCTTTCAGATAAGCTGGTGCTGAATACGAGCCTTGAAAGAAAGCCGACCGAACTTGCGGTCAAGGGCTGTATCATCGAAAAGGCTATCCCTGTAAGCCACAGAAAGTTTGAGGCTATAACAAAAGCTCCTCTGCGAGATGAGCCGCTGATAGCTGAAAACAAAGGCATCATGTACTTCGACAGTAAATATAATATGTATCACTGTCTTCTCATTTACGACAAGGACTTCGGCGACGGTATAGTTGTGAACTCTGAGGGCAGTAACTATGCTCGATACGCTCAGTATGTACCGCAGGCAAAGACCATTTATGAGAAGCATAAGGCTACACATCTTAATGAGATAAGGCTCTGCTGTCCGATAGAGATATACCAGCATATCTATGATTATCCGAAGGATAACTGCATTCTTGATAATGCGGATATGGTTGGATATGCCGATGATATTAACGCATTTATTTAGTCTCTCCTCAAGCCATAAATATACACCGAAATATCGACAAAAGCGAACAGATGTTGTATAATAGAAGTGCAAGGGAAAGTACGAAAAACGATGAAAAAGCTTGCACTTTGGAGGACATCATGTATAGATTTGAGGAAAAGCAGTTATCATTTGCAGATTTTAATCAGCCGCAGGGACTGCAGATGAATCCTGAAAACAGGTGGATCAAGAAAGCAGAAATGATACCCTGGGATACAATAGAAAAAGAATATGCAAAGCTGTTTCCGAGCAGAACAGGTATGCCTGCAAAACCGTTGCGTATGGCACTCGGTTCACTGCTTATTCAGAAGCAGTATCACTATCCTGATGAGGAATTGGTTGAGCAGATCAGAGAAAACCCGTACTATCAGTACTTCATCGGTATGCCCGGATACGAAGATAAGATACCATTCGTACCGTCACTTCTTGTTGAGTTTCGCAAGCGTCTTTCTGAAGATGTTCTGAATGAGATCAACGAAATGATCATCGAATACAATGCACAGAAAAGTGATGATGATAATGACGACAACGACGGAGATAACAGCGGCAGCAATGATACTGAAAACACTTCTGATTCCTCTGGAAATAGCGGTACATTGATACTTGACGCAACCTGTGCGCCGCAGAATATCAAATATCCGCAGGATATCGAACTACTGAATGAGACTCGTGAAAAGCTTGAAGATATGCTATGCAGGATCTCCGATGAATATGGCTTCTACAGACCGAGAATGTACAAAGAGAAGGCACATAAGGATTATCTTGCACTTGCAAAATGCAGAAAACGCGGTGCAAAAAAGATCAGAAAAGCTATCAAAAAGCAGCTTCAGTACATTCGCCGTGACCTTGGATATATGGAGAATCTGATTGAAAACAATAATATTATTCTGTCTGCTTCTGATGCAGAGCTTCTTGATATCCTTAAAAAAGTATACGAACAGCAGCTTTATATGTATGAAAACAAAACTCATATCGTTGAAGACAGAATAGTCAGCATAAGTCAGCCGTATATCCGTCCGATAGTCAGAGGCAAGGCGAAATCACCTGTTGAATTCGGTGCCAAGCTCGATCTGTCGGTTGACGAGGACGGAATGTGCAGAATTGAAAAGCTGTCATTTGATGCCTACAATGAAAGCGCAGTTCTGAAGACTGCAATAGCAAATTACAAGCAGCGTACAGGACATTATCCCGAACGTGTCCTCGTAGACCAGATATACCGCAACCGTGAGAACATCACATTTTGCAGCAGTCTTGGCATTCGTCTTTCAGGCAAGAGACTTGGCAGACCTAAGAAAGATGCTGATATGAAAGAAGAAAAGAAAACTGCATATCAGGATAACACCGATCGAATCGAAGTCGAGCGAAAGTTCAGTCTCGCAAAACGCAAATTCGGTCTTGGTCTGCTGCTCACAAAAAGAGAAGATACAACACAAGCATCGATAGTTCTCAGCATAATTGCAATGAACATCGACCGTCTTGCGGCATTGCTTTTGCGCCTTCTCAAATTTATCTTGTCATTTTTGATGATGATAATAGGCGAATTTTAGAAATGGCTGGTTATTGAGGATACACTAATTATACTAATCAACATCCCGCGATGTTTTTGCAGGCACTTACTTATAAAAAATATAGAGTTACTTATTGTGATGTCTGCGGCAGAGTTCTAAGCAGAGAATTTATTGGGGAATATTATATTTGGGATTAAAATGATATACAGAAGGGAGCAGTATAACTTCTCCTTTTTTTGATATAATACAGCAGAACGAGCTGCGTGGCAGGATAGAACTGACCGACAAATTCGATATTGACAGCTTGAAGCTGGTCGAAGGCGTTGACCTTGCCTATTGGAATAAGGACGATGAAGAATATGCGGTGTGCTGTATCGTAGTCATCGACTTTGAAACACACGAGGTCATTGAGAAGCGGCATTACAGCAGAAAGATAGAAGTTCCGTATATGCCTGGATTCCTTGCGTTCAGGGAGTTGCCGCTTAAGGGAAACACATAATATTATAAAAAGATCCCCATTGCCTGTAAGAATTCAGGCAATGGGGATAGTTTAATGATGATATTTCAGTTTTTTTAATTATACCGGAACATCAGGGTATTCGACAGAATCCGGTGAAGAAGTAGTTATAACATCTTCACTGTCGAAAGAAATGATCTCAATTTCAGGTGCGAGATATTTTTCCATGTTTATGCCTCCTCCTGGTTTGCATATTTCTTGATCTCCTGGTTATAGAAATAAAGAGCTTTCATTGTATTTCTGAGGTCATTGTCAGAGCTTATCTCAAGTACCTTTTTAGCATAAGTTATACAGCTGTACTCAACAGAAACATAGTCCGAAGCATCATTCTTTGACTGTACCTTGAACAGATACATCTTGTCGAAGTTTACAGGGGAGATACCAGCCATTGAAACTAAATATGATGAACCTGACTTCTTAGGTGTAACAGTTTTTCCGTCAATGGTGAAGACATAATCATTTACATCTGCACCTGCTGCAAGATTGAATTTGATGTTGATATTTGTAAGCTTATCCATTGAAAGATTTGCTGCTGCAATTGAAATTGAATCGCTGTTTATATTCTTTACAGCATTGAACTCATCGCCAATCTCGGGATCTACATCGTCAAGAGGCATTCCAAGGTCGGCATTTGCAGCTTCAGCAGGGGCTTTTCCTGCGAATATCTGGACATATCCGCTGAAATTGAGCATTGCCTTTACGCTGTTAACAGTTACTTCGCCGAAGGTATCTGAATTTGTTATTATATAGTCAGAATACTTCTTTACGCTGTATTCAAGACACGAGCCTTTAACATTATTAGAGTAGTATACCTGAGCTGTTATGTTATCATCAATGTACTTTATCGGAATACTGCATCTGAATGTATAAGTTCCGTCGCCATTGTCAACGGCATCTGTGATATACTGTCTCTCAGTTTTTCCGTTAGGCAGATCAAATTTAATGTGGAAATTTTTGTCTGCAAGAGCCTTATCTGTCAGTACTACAATGTATTTCAGCGTCAGCTCATGGCTTACAGAGATACCGACTTTCTGGAATGCATCCATACCGTTTTTAATTTCGCCGCACTTTGAGCATTTACCGCTTGATGTGAAGGTGTGGTGTACATCGGCATAGTAGATTTTTGAGTGATTTTTGTCGCCTGCTGTAAATGGTACGAAAGGCTCGGTAAATTCAGCATCTGAGTACCAGCCTGTGAAGCCGCAGGCATCAGATAATACAGGAAGCTCTGTAACTTCATCGCCTAATTTAACAGGCATTGTCTCTGTTCTGCCGTCCCAGTAATTAAGAACGATATTTTCGCAGATATTATCCTCCATATTCTGGGTGAAGTCGATATACTCGCCGTCAATAACGATATGTGCTGAATTTTTTATGGTGATATTTGCGAATGGTGTGATAAGGAGCTTAACGTTTTCAGGTATCACAAGGTCTTTGTCAAGTGTGATATTGTCGAATATTGAAAGCTCAACTTCATCATAGTTTTCTCTCGCATATTCAGTAGCCTGATAGATGTTCTGGAACATCTGACCGTCGCTGAGCATAGCATAGAATGAAGCAGGGATGTGTCTTGACTTTACAGGTTTGCCGCACTCTTCGCAGAACTGCATTGCAAGTCCATCAGTTCCTGATGCAGTGCTGCTTACAACGTAATATTTTCCCGCAGTGCAGTTATGTTCAGGAATAGAAATAAATGGGAAAACTTCTTCAAGACCGTCGTCAGTAACGAAATGAACATAATATTTTTTGTTAGCTGAATTAGCTCTGAGCTTGATAACAGAGTCCTCGTAGAAAGTATATACGCCGTTGTTGTATTCAAATTCGCCGTTTAATATTTCAAATTCAAAGGCTGCCGTATGTATCTTTCCCATAACATCTTGTCTCGAAGTGTCTATATCGATAATATTTCCGTCTGCATCGGTAACGTATGCTGTGGCTGTTGTGGCATCTGGCGGGATACTTACGATCTTGTATATATCCTTTCCGACCACAAGATGTTCAGCCATATCAAAGTCTGAAACCGTAGCTTCATTGCCTGTGTTACCGAATATATAATCATTATATTCCTTATCGTACTTTTTATCGAATGATTCACGGGACATTTCGCCGTTTTCAACTTTCTGCCAGTCTTCTAATATGTTTTCTTTAAAGTCTGATCGGAATTCAAATCCGCTTTCAAAACACTTACCGTCGGTGAAGATGCGTTTTGCTCCGTCCGAAGCCTGATCCATAATGGAGATTTCGATCGCATCCACAAAGTCGAATGTTCTGTTCTCGCCGATCTCATTAAGGTTATCGGAGATTATAAGCTCATAAGGAACTTCTGTTGTTGAGTCCTTTAAAGTAGTTACTACATAGCTGTCAAGTATGTGGTCAACAGTGATGCCCTCTATGAACTGGGATGTATAGTTTGCGATAAATGCTGAGATCGGGGCTTTGCCGGGCAGGAGGCTGAGAGCGTCAACGTATAATTTGCTGTTTTCAAGTTCCTTCTGGAGAGGCGATTTCCACATATCGGTTATTGAAATTTCAATAACTGCTGATTCGCCCGGTAAAAGCTCGTCAACATCGATAGTTTTTGTCAAACTGCCGCCCAGAGGGACTTTAGTTTCGATGAATTGATTTGTTCCGGTTTTGTTGACATGCTTATAGCTGTAATATCCGTGTTCAACGTTTTTGATCTTGTTCTGGAGATGATAGATAGGCTTGTCAGAAACGTTCGTCATAGAAATGCATATAGGATATTCATAGCCAAGGTAGGAGTATCTGGGAGCTGTTATCGTCATTTTTAGTGCGTCGCCGGCATAGACATGGATGTCATCCTTTGCATAGAAAGGATAAGAGAATTCGTCTCCGTCGTTAGTACCCTTGAAAAGTGCGCTTATGCTGTAATCGCCCGCAACATCGCCTCTGAGGTACCAATGAGCATTTTTTACTTCATTAGGTAAAAGATCGCCGAATGACTGTATCTGTTCACTGTTACAAAGTGTAAGACCTTCCGGAACATCGAGCGTTGCGGAACAATCTTCAAGAGTTTCTGTGTCTGAGTTCATAACGATAACCTGTACATCGTAGAATTCCTTGAGCCACTTGCTCTTACCGTAAATGATGATGTACATTTCCTGACTTTCAAATTCAAAATAAGTGCAGGTTGCATTGATCTCAGGGATGTATACAGGTTCGCCAGGGCCTACAGGCTCGGACTTATGTGGATAATAGATCCTTGGAGATGGTTTGCCTACTGTAGAAGATGATATATTGATAGGTATTGCCTCGCATTTTGTAAAGATGATAGGCATATCATGGAATGTCATCTCAACCTTGTAATTGAAGTAATGATAGTTATCAGGATCGTCTACGTCGATACCAGCGCTGGCAATCTCGTCCTTAGTCATTCTTGTAGCAGTAAGCTCACCAGTGATCTTCAGTCTTTCATTTTTCTCTTCTTTTATCTCCTCTTCGATGCCGGGATCATACACGGCGGTTACAGGAGCAAAAGGTGCTCTTGTAGTTGTGGTGGTCGTTGTAGTAGTGGGAGTAGTAGTTGTTGTTGTGGGGGGAGGTGTTGCTGTGGTGGTAGTTGTTGTTTCAGCAGGAGGGATAACAGGTGGGTCTTTCCATAAGTGGTAATCCGATACGGGAGTGCCATCTTTTTCAAGGATAAATCCGAAGTTATGCAGACCATAGTAGGAACTTCCCTCACAGTTGCCGCTGTCGGAAATATCGTCCCATTCACCGAAAGCGAAATCATTTCCGTAGAAGAGGACTGCATTCTGGTCAACTCCGTAATTTCCCGGATTTCCGGGATGCCAGTTTGTGTATGTCATAGATTCAGCCGTTATCCAGTCAAAATCGTTTTCGTTGTATCTCATTAGACCTATCCAGTAATTATTTTTTCTGGATTCCTGACTTTTAATGATTGCTTCGATCATTATCTGTTCTTTTTCTGTGGTGATAACAGCGAGATGACCGCCGTTGTCCTCACAGTAATTTTCAGCTTCCTGCCATGTTATACCGGTATTGATTATCTCATAATTATCAGGATCAGGATAAGTCTGCCAATTTATCTCCCCTGTATATGGCAATGAAGATATCTGACTTGAGTTGAATTGATATATGAGTTCTGCATCACTTAGAGTTACCTTGCCATTGAGGTCAACGTCAGCAGCTGTCTGATCTAAAGAGTATTTATTGCCGTATCGAACATATTTCTCAATAAGACCAGCATCTGTGTTGGTTACCAATCCGTCGCCATTTGCATCTCCGTACAATACGTCTGATGCACCATTGTCGGTTTCAGCAGCTATTGTATCAACAGGTATCAATGACAGAACCTGGCTGCATCCCACCGCAGAAGCAACAAAAAATGACATCATTTTTTGGCTTATTCGTTTCCTTTCATTTTTTTTCATAAAAAACCATCCTTTCCGCTCTGTTCAAAAGAGCTATAAATATACACTTCTAATTATATACTTTAATTATATATATGTCAATAAATTAGTCTGACTGTATATTTGATTTGTGTATAAGTAACTGATATGTTGGCTTAGATGCAGAGGCGTTTAGGTAAAGGTCATAGAATGGAGAAAGCTAAAGAATGGCGCCGTCTTGTTAATGGCTGGCTTTCCAAAGGCAGATCTAATTGTTACGCAAATGTTTGGAAATGTGTGTAGCGATCCGGATGAAATATCCTTCCTCGCGCGTATCCTTGCAACTCGGAAACATGCCTATTACTGTTGGCGCTTTTCCTTTTTATTTACAATATTCCTTGAATTTCCAATACATATTGGCATAACAAAATTGATGACATGCACGAAAAAGTCCGAAATATCGGGATTTTTTGCTACCCAAATTTCAAAAATTGTACTTTGATTTTCATATCCAAAGGTCGAAATACAGGCAAATCCGATTTTGTCAGCAAAAAAAGTATACAATGTTTCAGACTCGGTTTTAGTGGTTTTCACGAAATGTGAAAACACTGGAATCGAGTCCTTTTTTGTTTCTCCGAAAACACAATGATAGAAAAAGTATCAGCCATTTGTGAGCCTCCTGTGGCAGATACATAGAAAGCAGATCACGCCTGCTGTCTATGGAATAATTATGTAACAGGAGGAAAACAGATGAACAAATTCTACATTAACGGTAAGCTGATTCACAAGGCTTCCGATCACAACACAAAACGCTGTGAGGTTGAGAAATGGTTATTACTTCCTCACTCTGACTCTGAAAGGCTGAAAGCCAACCCGTATCAGGAGCAAGAGGCGATAACTGCCGCCAGGGAGCTTATGTACAAGGACAAGAATGCCTTCCACTGCATAATGCTTCTTGACGAGTAGGGGCATTGGAAGAATGAACGATATTTACAAAGACCTGATCTATCTGCTGTCCTGCGCGGTTAATGGTATCACACCTGATTCATCGAAAGTGCAGACTATGGACCTGGAGAAGCTATATCGGCTTGCCAAGTTCCATACAGTGAGGGCTGCTGTCTGCATTGCCTTGAAACGTACAGGTGTAGAGAATAAGCAATTTGACCAAGCCTACAAGAAATCTATCCGCAAGAATATCTATCTTGATATGGAGCTTACAGCTATCCTCACCGATTTTGAACAACAAGGCATCTGGTATATGCCCCTGAAAGGCTCGGTGCTCAAAGAGCTCTATCCCGAAAACGGAATGCGTGAAATGGCGGACAATGATGTGCTGTTCGATGCTGACAAGCAGGAACAGAGCAAGGATATCATGCTTGAAAACGGCTATACAGCAGAGAGTGTCGGTAATTCGCACCATGATGTGTATAAGAAACCGCCCGTGCTGAACTTTGAACTGCATACGGCTCTGTTTGGTGAAGCCCACGCCAAACCGTTGTATCAATATTATGCCGATATACGGCGATTGCTCCGCAAAGACGAGGGCAACAACTTCGGATATCATTTCTCTGACGAAGAATTCTATGTCTACATGACTGCCCACGAATGGAAGCACTACAACGGCAGCGGTACGGGTATCAGGTCATTGTTAGATTGCTATGTATATTGCAAGGTCAAAGGCGATACGCTTGATTGGGATTATATAACCGCACAATGCAAACAGCTTAAAATAGCTGATTTTGAGCAGGAACGCAGATCATTGGCAATTAAGGTTTTTTCCACGTGTACACTTCCGGAACTGAATGAGAGCGAACAGGAAATGCTGATGTATTACCTCTCAGCAGGCACATACGGAACATTGGAGAACAGAGTAAAGAAAAAGCTGAAAGACCAAACCAAGACAAGCTATATTCTGAGAAATATGTTCCCGAATGTTGCTTATATGAAACAGTCAGTGAAGTTTGTAGGCAAATGCCCTATTCTATACCCGGTCGGTATTGTATACCGCTGGGGGCGTGTTCTGGCGATTCGCCGTGACTACCTTAAAAAGGTGATAAAGGCAGTGAAAAATTATGCTAAATAGATATAAGATAGCGGATAAGGTGGTCGAGGTCAATTCGATATATGATGAAGTCCACGAATACTGCGCTGACTATCTGACAGATGAGCCTGCTGACTACTCCGTGACCACCTCTCAGGAAGATATTGATTTTGAGAGAGAAAAGTCTGCCAGTGAGGACGAGGTCGAGGGTATCCCGACAAGGCACTTCTCGGACAGCTACCTTGAAGAACTGGCAGTTTACCGCATGATAGCTGAGAAAATGATAGACTATGACACGATACTGTTTCACGGCTCTGTGATCGCTGTGGATGGTATAGGCTATCTTTTCACAGCGAAAAGCGGCACAGGCAAATCTACGCATACAAGGCTATGGCGGGAGTATTTCGGTGAAAGAGCTGTTATGGTGAACGATGATAAACCGCTGTTGAAAATCACGGGTAACGGAGTTATCGCCTATGGTACGCCCTATAACGGTAAACACAGGCTTGGCGCTAATATCTCCGTTCCGCTTAGAGCTATCTGTATTCTGACAAGATCTGCCGAAAACCGTATTGAGTCTGTCACCCCGGAGCAGGCTTTTACTATGTTGCTTCAGCAGGTCTACCGTCCAGCGGATGTGCTGAAAATGGCGAAAACGCTTGAATTAGTTGATAGGCTTGCTGACAGCGTAAAACTATATCAGCTCGGCTGTAATATGGATATATCGGCGGCAAAGGTAGCCTATGAGGGTATGCAATGACAAGATTTGAAGATGTGATCGAGCATGCTGAACGGATCATCTATACCAATGTCGGGGACAGTATGCGTCCTCTGATACGGCAGGACAGAGATATTCTAATCATCGAAAAGCCCGTCGGCAGACTGAAAAAGTACGATGTTCCGCTGTATAAGCGCGACAGTGGTCATTGAGTTCTGCACCGTATTCTGAAAGTACGAGAAAGAGACTACGTTATCTGCGGAGATAACCGATACAGCAAGGAATATGGCATTACCGACCGACATATCCGTGACTGCAAACGAGGAAAGATAGACCGGATATATGCAAAGTCACTTAGCCGTTTCGCCAGAAATACTAAAGACTGTCTTAATACCGTCAGACTCCTGAGAGAGCTTGGAATATCGATATACTTTGAAAAGGAAAACATCGATACAGCCAATACCAGCGATGAACTGATGATAACAGTTATGGGAAGTCTGGCTCAGGAAGAATCGACTTCCATATCGCAGAATATGCGGTGGAGCGTAAGAAAGCGTATGGAGAATGGTACATACGAATCATCAGTTGCTCCATATGGATATATCAAAAAGAATGGTAAACTTGTAGTTGATCCATCAAAATCGGAAATAGTAAAAAAATATACGAATAGGAAAGCGGTACATATATGAACAGACGGCTTAAATGATATAATATCTTAAAAATTCTGGAGGCTGCAATGAAAAAGTTCTTTTTTAATCCTATAGAGGATCATACATACAGCATAGTTGGATATGAGGGAGATGAGTTAAATGTTTTGATTCCCGATAACTACGGTGGAACAAAAGTAACCGTTATTTGCGATAAAGTATTTACAGGACATAGTGAAATAGCTTCAGTGACAGTACCCAATACGGTAACTGATATGGGAGAGTTTGTATTTGAAAGCTGCTATAACCTGAAGTATATCAAACTATCCTCTGAATTACGATATTTATGGGGATACACATTCTGCCGCTGTGGTATAGAGGAAATAATACTTCCAGACAAGTTGAAATCAATCCCTCCTTTTGCTTTTAAGGAATGTAAAAATCTGAAAAGAGTTGTTTGCGGAGCAGAAATGAAGAAAATCTATTCATGGGCGTTTGCCGGTTGTGATAACCTTAAAGAGGTTATTCATAAGGACGATGTCGAGATAAGTCCTGATGCCTTCAAAGATAAAAAACTGAATACATAAATTATGAAAATGGCTTAAAATAGCCTTTTGCCGTATGTCATCAATTTTGTTAAGCCCACACAGCAAAGCTCACGCAATTGCGTGAGCTTTTTTGTTTTCCAAATGTTTACACAAAACCGTGATTTACACAAAACGATCTGCGATTTTTGAAACTGTTTGAAAAAAGCCAGACTCAAAGTTTGAGTCTGGCTGATTTTTGTATTAAGGCAACACCGCACAAAGACCGCCTGACGTCTTTGTACTGAATCTGCTTGGATATTTTCCGTAATCTTGCACAGAAATCCCTTGACATACGTCAGTA
>ODAI012149622.1_pt1 | contig 11205 bp, 11 predicted proteins | sample 1539321 | NCBI WGS metagenome assembly ODAI01 (sample SAMN02144231, study PRJEB22623) | gut metagenome | biome: sheep rumen | host: Ovis aries | place: New Zealand
GAAGAATGTGTTCGGCAGCAAGACCAACGATTTCTATTCCACCTTCTCCTCCTTCGAGAATAATATCAGCGCAACCCTCGACCTCCCCTCCTTCCTATTGCCCTTCGTGAACCGCCTGACTGGCCAATACAATCGTCCCCATACCCTTATAGGACTTAGCGCAGGCTATATATTCCGCAATGCCGCCGTGCCGGACTATGATGGCAACCGGGTGGATGTGGCCCTTGAACGCATCCTCTTCAACACCTCGTTCGGCTATACGTGGAACCATCGCCGGTATCACCACCACAAACTCACCCCCTTCAACCTTACCTATACACACATGGTCTCGGGCGAGGAGTATTACGACTATCTCTACCTCATCACTTCCGACTGGGTGCGGATCCTTTTCCAGTCCCACAACTACGTTCTCCTCAACACCCGGTATGAGTACACCTACACCAACCAGCGTATCGGCTCGCGCCGCAATTTCGATTATCTCAACTTCTCCGTCGAGACGGCGGGCAACCTGCTCAACGGCATAAACCGTCTCTTTAGTGCCAACCACGAGACCGACAGCCATTATTACCAGTATTTCCGTTTCGAGGGAGAGTACAAGCGGTACATCTATTGGAGCGACCAAAACACACTCGTGCTCCGAGCTCTGTTGGGTGTCGGCATCCCCTACGGCAACTCCAATACCCTCCCTTATGAAAAGATGTTCGTCGGTGGCGGCCCCACCACAATGAGGGGATGGCCCTTGCGTTACCTCGGAGGCTATGGAATGAACTTCGTTTCCGACTACCCCTTGGGGGTGGGCGAAATAATGCTCGTGACCAATATCGAGCAGCGGTTCCCCATCATCAGCATCTTCGAAGGCGCAGTCTTTACCGACATCGGCAATGTCTGGAGCTATTACGACTGGGACATGGGCGTCGTCTCGTTCAATCCCAAAAACATATTGAAGACCATCGCCCTTGATGCCGGCTTCGGCCTCAGGGCCAACGTCTCCATCGCCACCATCCGTCTCGATGTTGCCCTGCCCCTCTTCGACCCCTCCTACCCACTGGGCGAGCAATGGATAGGCAACCACTGGAAGTGGAGCAAAATAGCCTTAAACTTTGGAATCAACTATCCGTTCTAAAACAATATAGCCATGTTCGACAAAATCAGAGAAATATTCGATACGGAGCAGTTCACGCGTGAACCCCGTCAGCTCTACGACCCCATCGAGTACACCCTCCGTCTCGGAGGCAAACGTATACGCCCCTACCTGCTGATGTCTGCCAACCGGATGTTCGGTGGCACCGACGAGCAGGTGCGCAATGCCGCCATCGGCATAGAGATGTTCCACAACTTCACTCTCCTCCACGACGACCTGATGGACAAATCGCCCATCCGTCGCGGCAAGCCCACCGTTTACTGCAAGTGGGACGAGAACACCGCCATCCTCTCCGGCGACACCATGTTTGCCCTCGCATGGCAGTATTTCCTCGCCCAGCCCTCCCCTCGCCTGCACGAGATACTCTCCTGCTTCAACCAGACGGCCATCGAAGTGTGCGAAGGCCAACAGTACGACATGAACTTCGAGCGGACCGACCATGTCACCATCGACGACTATATGATGATGATACGCCTCAAGACTGCCGTGCTTCTGGCCGGAGCCCTCAAGATAGGCGCCCTCTATGCCGGAGCTCCGCAGTCCGACACCGAGCATCTCTATCAGTTCGGTATCCATCTGGGGCTGGCCTTCCAGCTCCAGGACGACCTCCTCGACAGCTATGGCGATGTGACCGTCTTTGGCAAACAGACCGGACAGGACATCCGCGACAATAAGAAAACCTACCTCATCATCAAGGCGCTGCAAACAGCCCCGACGGACCTCCGCGACGAGCTTGCCGCCCTCTTCTCCACCACCCCCGCCGACAGCGACGCCAAAGTGGCCAGGGTACGCCAAATCTACGACCAAATCGACATCCCCGCCCAAGTCAACGAAGCCATCCGTCAGGAATTCCTCCAAGCGCAGTCGCACCTCGATTCCGTCAGGGTTGAACAGGACAAAAAAGCACCCTTGGCCAACCTTCTTGCGAGCCTCTCCGACCGGAAAAAATAAAAAAAAGTAAAATTAAATCTGTTATATCGGAAAAATGGTGTATATTTGCAGAAATATTGAACAAATGTGATTTTAAAATAACTAATTAATAATTAACTCATTAAATTAAATCATGAAAAAAGTATTTGCTTTGATGTCAATCATTGGCTTATTGACATTCACCAATCTCAATGGTGTCATGGCTCAGGACAATGCTGCCCAGGCCGATCAGCCCGCAACCGAACAAGTCGACCAGCAGACCGCTGACAGCGCCATCGCTGAAGCCCCCGTCGCTGAGGAACCCGAAACCGTCGCAGCTCCTGTGGAGGAGACCAAATCCTTCCACCAGGTTCTGAAAGAAAAGTACATCCAAGGTGGTGCAGGCTGGATGACCCCCGTGCTCCTCTGCCTCATCTTCGGTATGGCTCTGGTTATCGAGCGTATCCTTTATCTGAACATGGCCACCACCAACGTGCAGAAACTGCTCGAAGGTATTGAAGGCTACGTCCAGAAAGGCGACTACAAAGCAGCTAAGGACCTCTGCCGCGACACCCGTGGCCCCGTGGCCTCCATCTTCTACCAGGGTCTCGACCGCATCGACGAAGGCCTTGACAATGTTGAGAAGGCTGTTACCTCCTACGGTGGTGTCCAGATGGCTCGTCTTGAAAACAACATGACCTGGATTGCCCTGTTCATCGCCCTTGCTCCCTCCTTCGGATTCCTCGGCACCGTTGTCGGTATGGTCCAGGCATTCGATGACATCGAAGTTGCTGGTGATATCAGCCCGACCGTCGTCGCTGGCGGTATGAAAGTGGCTCTGTTGACCACCATCTTCGGTCTTATCGTCGCCATCATTCTTCAGATTTTCTATAACTACATCCTCACCAAAATCGAGAGCCTCGTTGCCCAGATGGAAGATGGTTCCATCACCTTCATGGACATCCTCGTCAAGAACAAGAAATAATAGTTATAAGGAGTCCTTTAATTTAATTACAAACCCTAATTCCTTAAACTGTTATGAAAGAAAAAACTGATAAAATATTAACCTTGGCACTCTTGGCGCTGGCAATCGTTGCAACAGTGTTTGCCTTTGTGTTCGCCTTGAATACCGTCAACAACTCCGGCATGTTCGACCTTGCTTTCTGGATGTTGGTAATCATGATTGGCTTCTCCATTCTCGCCATCGTGGTTTTCCTCTGCAAGAAACTTCTCGAACGCTTTAAAACAGAAAAAGGTTACCTTGTCAAATTCCTACTTCTCATTGCCCTTATCGTTGTCCTCCTCGTGGTCTCCTTCGTGCTGGCCAAGGGTGGTGATGTCGACATTGTCAAGTACGGAATCTCCGAAGGTGTCTCCAAACTCATCGGTGCTGCCTGCATCCTGAGCTACATCATCGTCATCGGAGCCGCCCTGGCAATCCTGGTAACTGAAGTAATGCCCAAATCAAACAAGAAAAAGTAAGAACTATGGGAAGAAAAACACCTGGCTTAAACACCAGTTCAATGTCCGACATCTCGTTCCTGCTGTTGGCCTTCTTCCTATTGGTCTCCAACATCAACACAGATCAGGGTATTGCACGTCGTTTGCCGCCTCCGCTACCCGAAAATCAGGAAAAGCCTGATGTCAAGGAACGTAACATCTTTGTTGTCAAAATCAACAGTAAGGACCGTCTGCTCTTCAATGGTGAAGTGGGTGACATCCGCGACCTGAAAGACCGCGCCAAGGAGTTCCTCGGGAACCCCAACAACCTGCCCAACCTGCCCGAGAAAATCCAGATGGAAATCCCCCTGCTGGGAATGATGGACGTCTCGAAAGGTGTTATCTCGCTGCAGAACGACCGTGGTACATCCTACGATATGTATATAGCCGTGCAGAACGAACTGCAAGCCGCTATTGTCGAGATGCGAAACGAACTGTCGCAAGTAAAATTTGGTCGTAAGTACAACGACCTCCCAGAAACTCAGGCCGAAGCCATCGACCAAGCAATCCCCATTGCTATATCCGAGGCTGAGCCTACAAAGATAGGAGAAAAATAATAATGGCAAGATTCACTGGTAAGAAAGCAAAAGAGACTCCTGCCCTCAACATGGGCTCCATGTCCGACATTATTTTCATGCTCCTGTTCTTCTTCATGACCATCACCACGATGCGTGAAAGCTCGCTCTACGTGACTATCAAGGTCCCTAAGGCTACTGAGACAATCAAACTGCAGAAAAAGAGCCTGGTCAGCTACATTAACGTGGGTACCCCCATGGCTGGCGAGTGGCAGAAGAAATATGGTACTGAATCCCGTATTCAGCTCAACGACCAGATTTCCGAAGTCAAGGACATTCCGCTGTTTGTCGAGGAAGAAGTTTCTGCTCGTGTCGAAGCCGACCGTCCATTTGTCACTTTCTCCATCAAGGCCGACAAAGACACCAAGATGGGTCTCGTCAGTGACATCAAACAGGAGCTCCGTAACTCCGGCGCATTCAAGATTTTCTACAATGCCGCCCACGGCGAACGCAAATAAGCGTCTAACCGACTCTATAAACAAAGAAGGCTGCCATTTGGCAGCCTTCTTTGTTATGGAGGACGCTGGGCTATCGAAGCTTCGTCAATTCCAGCCTTCCGATTTTAGGCACATCCAGCACATACCTGCTGCCTTTCCGCTGTGAGAGAACCAACCGCTCGCCGCTCTCACAGCCGAACACCCAGCTGTCGCACTTGTCGTTTGTCGAAGCCTCTGTGGTCACTGGCGTGAACGTCCGCACCGTATCTCCGCCTTCGGTGGTGAACACAATACGTTCCGCAGTGATTTCCACCCGTTGCGGCACTCCCGTTCCAGCAGTCAGCTCCGTCGGAGAGACATTTTCCATCAGATATGCCGCCAGCACATTTGCCAACTCCGCAGTCTCCACCTCGGTTCGCTCCGGGCTCAACCCCATCCGCTCATCCTCCTCAGAAGTCATTGTTGAAGTCGATGTAATCTTCTCTACCAGTTTCTCCGATGCCAGATTCTCGGCATTCGTCACCGTGTACAGCCCCTCCTGAGCAGCAGCGCCATTCATTCCGCATGCTGCCAGCACAATCCATGTGCAAAAAACTATTCCTTTCTTCATCTTACTTCATTTATTGTTGATCAATCGCCCTCCTCCAGTTGAAACAGATCTTCTACAGTCTTCCCAAACAGCTTGGCCATTTTCAGCGCCAGCACAGTCGAGGGCACATACTTCCCTAATTCTATCGAATTGACCGCCTGACGGGTCACCCCTATTTTCTCGGCCAATTCGCCCTGCGTGATATTCATCTCCGCACGGGCCACTTTCAATCTATTTTTCATCTCTCAAAGAACGTTTATTGATAAACAACCTGATATAAAAGCAGATGATAAAGAAGTACAGGGTGGAGAACATATTGAACACCATCACAGAAACAAACGACAATCCCCACACAAACACGATGGCCGCCACCAACAGCAGGCAGTTGAAGTACAGCGACAGGATAAGCGACTCGTAGCGCAGATGCTCGATAAACTCATCCTCGCTCTTGTTGCGCGAGAATCCTATAAACACACCTCCCACAACAAACAAAACCCAGATAAATGAATTCACCAAATCGCTGTCTGCAGAGAACCCGCCAGTGAAAGGAAAATTCTCAACACGGATCCGCTCCAACCCGATCAACGCCCGAAAATCGTTCCAACTACTACACAACGCTCCATCCGGAACAATGGAATAAACCAGAAGTAACACAACGGCAACGGCCAAGATCCACAGCCCTGCACATTTAAACCCATAGGGTAATAACAATTTTGAAGTTTTCATGACATTTTGAATTTAATGTTGTTTAATTGTTTTGACGCTGCAAAAGTACAGAAAATTTTCCATATAGCAAGTATAAATTACATTTTGATTTGTTTTCTTTACATAAATTCGCAGAATTTATTTCGTACATTGTTGTTTTATAGTGCGATGAGGAGAAGGTTAAATAATGTTAATGAATTGTTGTCGCATCTACCCTACTCCACTGTTTCTTCGCTTTCCGGTCACTACTTTGTCGTTTTTTCATCCCTCTTTGGTCGTAAGTTGCTTATCAATGTGCGATGTACTTGTTACAGGGATGTTCGCAGGGATGCAGGAAGTTGAACAATGGAATGTGGGAAAAATAGATATGCCTACAGGGTTTTCCCCACAAAAAAAGTGTTATCTTTGCATTCAGAAACAAACAAGTGCATCTATTAATAAACATATTATAATGAAAAGAATAGCGTATCTATTAGCTGTCTGTTGCCTGTTGCCGTCGATGGCGTTGGGGCAGAAAAACATTCGTTATTGGGAAAAGGGGCCGCTGACATGGAACGATTTCACGCAGGTGGACAAGAGCATAGGCTCCGAACATTCATATCTAGAATTCGGTCTCGATGTGATTGACCGTAAGCAGGAAATCGGCGGGCTACAGATTGCGGTGCGCACAGCCGTGGCCTTCTGCAACAAGGATATGTCGTGGGTGGATATCAACTATCGCACTCCTGAGCAACTACGTTACAACCAGGTGTTGTTCAATCTCGTCGAGTTGCACCGCCGCCGCCTTCAGGTGGCCGTGGACACTGGCCAAAGGGTGAATATGGACTATTATATGCGTCTGTTGACCTACGAGGTGGACAGTTTCAGCCGTGCGTGCAACTATGGCAACAATACGGCACAGGTGCTGTGGTGGGAGGACGAAATCCGCAGGCAGATGGATTCCATCAACCCGTTGATGGTGGAGAAGCATCGCGAGGCCAATCTCGTGACCGGGGTTCGTCCTGACGGAAGCTTCGGCATGGCCATGGGTGGGGGCGCGAAGTTTTTCACAGGTCCACTGCACGATTACTTTGCTCCGAGCGGTGGATTTTATTTCGACGTGTTCGGTGGTGGCTGGCGACATAATTTCAACTTTGGTATGTATATCGGTGGCGGGAGATGCATCCCCGATTCGATTGTCACAAAGCGTCCTGAAAACAAACTTTATTTCGACGACCATATCACCACCCTCGACCTCCATATTGACTATGGTGTCTCCGTTATTGACAATAGGAAGCTGACACTCACGCCCTTTGTGGGCTATGGTCTCCAAGGGGTGTATTACGAGAGCAACAACGAGGTGTCCAACGGACCCTCGGAGGGATGCTGGCGTCTGGGTGTGGATGCTCAGTACGACTTTGCGCAAGCCTCTGCATCGTCGCGCAACTCCGTCACACTCTTCGGCATGGCGGCACACGGCAAGGTGTACGTCTGTTTCGACCGTTTCCGCAGCATCGTCGACGAGCCGCGCGGGCTGACCCTCAACTTCCAACTCGGACTCTCCTTCCGCAGCAGGGACATGAAGGTTATCCGTCCTGCAGTGGCTAAGAAATAGGTTGAATGTGTAAACGTGTTAGATGTTGATATGTTGGATGTTGATATGTTGCGAGCCGTATAAACCTATCAACAGATAAACATATCAACATTTTAACGAATTAACACGTTTACGATTTAACGAATTCAAAACATCAACATCCAACACAACGTATTATGAAAAGACTACTATTGTTGGCAACACTTATCTGCTTGGCGGCTGTCACGAGCCATGCCCAGGACGACCTGCGAGTATGGGACAGGTGGCCGATCACATGGGACGATTTCAAGACGGTGGACTCCAGCATCGGACGCGAGCATTCATACCTTGAGTTTTTGCTCGACATAGAAGAGTCGCCATTCGATGAAAACGGCAGGATACTGATTGAACCCGAATTGGTTGCCGTTGCTTTCATGGACAAGAGCCAGTCGTGGGTGGACAAGAACTACCGCAACTCGTACGAACTGCTGTACAACCAGGTGCTGTTCGATATTGTGGGGCTATACCGCTGCAAACTGCAGCTAGCCATCGATACCAATGGCTACACCGACCTCGACTACCATATTCAACTGCTCTCTCACGTGGTGGATAGTTTCTGTCTTTCAACAGGCTATGGCAACGACATCGCCGCTGTGCTCGTATGGAAGAACAGAGTAGAGCATAGCCTGGACTCCATTGCCCCTATCTTGGTCGACAAGCATGGCCGCCAAAAACACACCCGCGAGTATGTCGTCATGCGGGCTTGGGAGAAGGGGCCGCTGTCGTGGAGCAACTTCTCGAATGTGTCTGAGAGCATAGGTGACGAGCATTCCCATCTCACCTTCTCGCTTGATATCGAAGACCGTCGGACAAGCATCGACGGAATCATGTGGCCGGTAAAAACTGCGGTTGCCAACATGTACAGGCAGTATTCATGGGTGGACAAACGGTACCGAACCCCCGAGCAGTTGCACTACAACCAAGTACTTTTCAACCTCGTGGAGTTGTACCGCAGACATCTGCAAGTGGTCATCGACACCCTCGACAAGTCGAAGCCGGACTCGGTGCTGGCCAGAATGAGGGATGACTATATGCGAAGCCTTGTTTGGGAGGCCGGACACTATTGCCGTTCTACGCGCTTCGGTTATGACACTGCCGCCGTCAAGTGGTGGGAATATGACATCCGAATGAGGCTGGACTCCATCACCCCGCTGATGGTGGAGAAACATGCACCCTCCCTTGTTCTGCCCGAGTACACCCTCCCCTGGTTCATAGGGTTGAACACCGGCGGAGGATTCAAGTATTTTGGTGGCGACCTTCAGCCCCTTTTCGCCCCCAGTGGCGGGGGGTACACGGATTTAGAGATTGGCTACAGCCGTCATATTCTCACGTTGGGGATGTATATAGGCGGTGGCCGATGCAAGCCGGACACCCTTTTTGCCGTGGAGGATAGGAATACACTGTTGGGCAGCGACGACATCCTTACGATGGACCTTTGCGCCAACTATGGTTTTGCGGTGGTGGATAGTCGCCGCTTGCGCATCATGCCCTTTGTGGGCTACGGGATGCAGGGTCTATTCTACTCCGATGCAACCAACCAGGTAAGCGGTGGTCCGAAGGAAGGATGTTGGCGTGCAGGACTGGATATAAAATACCATTTCAGCAACGAGATTTATGCCTCACGGAGTATAATGGAACAGTATATTGGCTCGTTGGATGCCAAAGTCTATATCTCGCGCGACAAGTTCAACGCCCTTGTCGGCGTCCCGCGTGGTTATACCATCAACGTGGCGCTGGGCTTCTCCCTGATATACCGGGAAGGCAAGGCCCGCACCTATGTGAATTGAGAATTGAGAGGTGAGAATGTGTTATCGTGTTAGTCGATTTACGAATTAACGCATTCAAAGGTCTCCATGTATTACACGTATAGATAATACTTGTGATTCGTGAGATACGTGGAGAAATACTGCGTGAATTGATCAACGAATTAACGAATAAAATTTGGCGGGATGAAAAAAAATATGTATCTTTGCAGATTGAAACAAATAAACGTTACTCGAATGTAGAATATTGAACACCAGCGGTTTTTTGAATGCGTGAATGCTTGAATTTGTGAATGCTTGAATAGATTATTGCATTAACACATTAGCGCATTAACGGATTCCCTCCCCTCTGCTGGCACAAAGAAAAGGAGGACCCAAAGCATGGTAGAGACTATTGAATACCAGTCGTTGAAGTGGATGCACATCACCAATCCGAGTGAAGAAGAGTATCGCTTCCTGTTGGATGAATATCATTTCCACCCATTGGACATCGAGGACTGCCGCGGCAGCAACCAGCGTCCTAAAATCGACGAGTACGACGACTATTATTTCCTCATCCTTCATTTCCCCTATTTCGACAAAGGAAACAAGATTATCCGCATCCGCGAGGTGAAGATTTTCTGGGGCAAGGATTATATCATCACCATAGGCAAATCGCACTGGGTGGTGAAGAAACTGTTTGAGGAGATGCAGGAGGACCTGAAGGACGATGATGACGACGTGAAGGAACAGCTCTCGTCGAGCGACCTGCTGTTGTACAACATCCTGGACCGTTTGATGCTGGAGACCTACACGTTGATTATGCGTGTGGGATCGGAGGTGGATTTGATCAACTACGACATCTTCAACCGGCGTGCAAGGAGCATCATCGAACTCATCTCTATCACGCGACGAAACATTATCCTGCTGAACACCACGTTCAAACCTCAGCTACGTGTGCTGCACATGTTTGAGGGTGGCTCCATCAAGGGCTTTGTGGACCCCGAGGTGCTGGATATGGAAGACTACTGGGGCAATATTCTGGACCAATACCAGAAGATGTTCGACTTGATTGAGGATTATGGCGAGTTGATTGAGGGCCTTTCCAAGACGTTTGATTCGTTGCAGGCCAACCGTACCAACGAGATTATGAAGCTGCTGACCATCTTCTCCACTATCATGCTGCCGTTGACGGTTGTCACGGGTATGTTCGGAATGAATGTGGACTTCCCCTTCATCACCAGTGTGCAGGCGTTCTGGTGGATTGTCGGCGTGATGGCCGCCATAACCGGGGTGCTCATCTTCTTTTTCTTCTACCGCACGAACCAGTAGAATTGAGAGTTGAGAATTGAGAAAGGGGTCCACGAATCACGCGTATTACACGTATAGATGATACTTGTGATTCGTGAGATACGTGGAGAGAATAGATTAACGAATTAACGAGATAACGCATTAACGCATTCAATGGTCTCCACGTATTACACGTATAGATAATACTTGTGATTCGTGAAATACGTGGAGAAATACTGCGTGAATTGATTAACGAATTAACACATTATCGGATTAACTAATTCAGAACTATTGTAGGTATATTAAATCATAATTATTAGATATGAAAAGTATTATTAGAATGGCAGTGGTGTGTGCAGCCCTGTTTGCCGCTATCAATGTTCATGCACAACCGGGATGCAACATTTCCATCCCCTACTCTACAGGCTTCGAGACTGATGTTTCGAATCAAGCACCCAATTGTTGGACCACACTCCTTGGAGAAGCGTATGCTTTCAATTTCTATCTTTACGCCCACGGGTGGGAGCCAGATTCTGGCGTTGAACTACTCGACGGGCGAGGCACGGATAGCCACGCCGCGCATCCCATTGCCCCTGAACCAGGTGGGGGTGAACCTGTGGTATGTGGACTTGGCATGGTCGCCGGGTCTGATGAAGGTGGGATTTGTCACCAGTCTGTCGGGGACGGTGCAATGGATTGACACCA
>ODAI014140981.1_pt1 | contig 11205 bp, 11 predicted proteins | sample 1539321 | NCBI WGS metagenome assembly ODAI01 (sample SAMN02144231, study PRJEB22623) | gut metagenome | biome: sheep rumen | host: Ovis aries | place: New Zealand
AGCCGTGGCACCTGTTCGGCTGGGAGTTCACGTACCGCAATCCGTATATAGAGAACCCGCTCCGGCTTCTCAAAATTTGGGAGGGCGGGCTCAGCAGCCATGGCGGCGCAAAAGGGCTGGTCACCGCGGGTGCTCTATATACGGATTGCTGTACGTGATCTCCCACCCGAAGAGGTGCCAAGGCTCGCCGTACTGGTGCCACTCATAAAACCAGCAATGCCCTAACCGCGCACCGATAATAACGCCTGCCGCCATCCAGAAAAAGAGTTGGTCCGCCCACTCGGCAGGGCAATTCTCCCGTTTGTACATACGCTCGTTTACCGCCCAACAGATATACAGGCCGATCGCCCATAACAGACCGTACCAACGTATTCCTCCGTCTCCGAAATGAATCAGAACCGGGTCCACATCCCACACAATATAATTAAACAGCATTTGACGATTTGAAAATTAGAAGATTAGATACCCCAATTCAGTTTTGTACGCAAACTTTTCAAGAAACTGTTATCCCCGATCTGTACGACCTTCACGGTGTACGGTGCGCGCTCGATATGCAGGCTCATATCAGTACTCAAACTCTGACTACGCCCGTCAACAGAAACCATATAGGCATCGTAACGGCTGCTAACCCGGATGTCAAACTTCCAATCGTCCGGCATGACAATCGGGCGTACCGTCAGGCTGTGCGGTGCAATAGGCGTGAGGATAATTCCGCGGCTCTGCGGCACGACGAGCGGGCCTCCTATAGACAAGTTGTAGGCAGTACTGCCCGTAGGCGTAGCGATGATCAGGCCGTCGGAGTGGTAGGTGTGCAGCAATTCTCCGTTGACTTTCGTCTCAATGGTTAGCATGTTCGTCAGACCTTGTTTGAGGATGGCGATCTCATTGAGCGCATTGGGTGCCATCACCAGATCCTCACGTTTGTTACCCTCTTTGTCCAAGATAGTAAGGGAAAGCAGGTGGCGGCGCTCAATGGTATATTCGCCGGCTACCAGTTGTTGTAGTATCTCATCTACATTTTGGGTCTGCACTTCCGCCAAGAAGCCCAGGTGACCGCAGTTAACGCCCAAGATTGGGATATTCTTGTTACCGATAGCAGCAGCGCTGGTAAGGAACGTGCCGTCACCTCCTACGGAAAGCGCGAAATCAATAGGCTCCCCATAGACATTCTCGGGCTGCTGCTCGCCGTCCCAATTCTCCGGAAAACCGGGGTACTCACGCAGGTCCAACTCTTGCCTCAACTCCTGGGAGAGCAACACGTGAATTCCCTTCTCGGTCATAAACTGCAATATATGCCGTACCTCAATCAAGGTACTCGGCTTCATTGCGTTTCCAAAAATAGCTATTGTCATAGTATTCAAACCTTTGCGAGTGCAAAGGTAATACTATTTTTTGATGTGCGCAAATAAAAGATACTTTTTTTAATAAAATTTATTAAAAACTTGCGTATGTGCAAAAAATGTAGTATCTTTGCACACTAATTTGTATAAATACGCATAGATTAACCAAATCAATAGTATGAAAGAGTACAATTTAACAGCAAAGATGCGTGCCTATAAATGGGACGAATTAACGGACGAACAGCGTGCTGTTCTGACAATTGCCAAAGAGCAAGTGAACCGCAGTTATTGTCCGTACAGTCATTTCCACGTGGGGGCAGGTCTGTTGCTGGCAAACGGAGAGATTATCCGCGGATGCAATCAGGAGAACGCCGCTTATCCGAGTGGTCTATGTGCCGAGCGCGCAGCCTTGTTCGCTGCGGGAGCGCAGTATCCTGAGGTGCCGGTAATGAAATTGGGGATAGCTTGCTTCACAGGTGGTCATTTTACCAAGGAGCCGGGCGCACCTTGTGGCGGTTGTCGGCAAGTGATGCTCGAGAGCGAACATAGATACGGCGGTAAGATGGAGGTGCTGTTATACGGAGAGGAGGAGACATATGTCTTTGAGTCCGCTGCCGACTTGTTGCCGCTGACATTTGTGAAGGAAAACTTAATAGGTAATTGAAGATAATCAAGAAAATAGACATTTATCTGCTTCGGAATTTTCTGGGGCTGTTTCTGGCTACTTTCTTTATAGCGATCTTTATCTTGTTGATGCAGTTCATGTGGATGCACGTGAAAGATCTGGTGGGGAAGGGAATCGGGCTGAGTGTATTGGCGGAGTTCTTCCTCTACGCTGCTGCGTCGGTAGTACCGTTGGCTTTGCCGTTGGCAATACTGCTCAGTTCGTTAATATCATTTGGCAACTTGGCGGAGAAATTTGAACTGACGGCCATGAAGGCGGCGGGAATATCGCTTTTCCGGATTCTCAGACCGTTGACGGTCGCAGTAGCGATTTTGAGCATCGGAGCGTTCTATTTCAGCAACAATGTATTGCCCAAGTCGCAGATGAAACTATGGGCGCTTATTTTCTCCCTACGCCAGAAAAGTCCGGAACTACAGATCCCCGTGGGGGAATTCTATGACGAGATAAGCGGTTACCATATTTATGTGCGGAACAAGGATAAGAACTCGCTGCTGAATATCATGATATATGATTATTCGGAGGGATTTGAGAATGCTACGGTCATGGTAGCGGACACCGGGCGGCTGACGGCATCGGCGGACAAGCGATTCCTGATGCTCGATCTGATTAACGGGGAGTCGTTTGAAAACCTGAATAAGAAACAGCAGCGAGCCACCGGCACCACCAAAAATATTCCGTACCGGCGCGAGACTTTTTCGCATAAGCGGATTGTCATAGATTTCGCCACGGATTTCAACCGCTACGACGAGTCTATCCTGGAGGATCAGCACGTGAGCAAGAATGTCGCCCAGTTGGTACAATCAATCGATTCGATGAGGAACGTATCGCGCGAGCGTTGCGCAGAGCAAAGTACGCAGTTGCTGGACGAGCGGTATTTCAGCAGAGAGAATACGAGGAATGTAGTAATTCCTACAACTCTCACCCTCGATGAAAGGCAGACCTACTCATTGGACTCGTTGTGGAGTACCATCTCTCCCAACCAATACGTACGGATACTTTCCATGGCGAGGGAGCGGGCGCAGAACTATCGAGACCAGATTGATTACAACGCCATTATGCTGGAGGACGCCGACCGGTATATCCGCAAGCATGAGATAGAGCTCTACAGGAAGTTCACACTGGCTTTTGCGTGCCTGGTGTTCTTCTTCATCGGAGCGCCGCTCGGTACGATTATCCGCAAGGGTGGTTTGGGAGCACCGGTAGTGATTTCTGTAATCCTGTTTATTATCTATTACATCATAGATAATACGGGATACAAGATGGCTCGCGAGGCACTTTGGCCCTGCTGGGCAGGAATGTGGCTCAGTTCATTCATCTTGCTGCCTATAGGCATCTTCCTGACTTATAAGGCGGCTACCGACTCGCCGCTGTTTAACCCGGAAGCATGGACCATCAAGGCAAAAAGGTTCTTTTACAAAGTGAAGAATTATGAAAATCAATACAATACAAGAAGCTTTAGACGACTTCAAAAAAGGTAAGTTCGTCATAGTAGTGGACGACGAGGATCGTGAGAACGAAGGCGATTTCATCATCGCTGCGGAGAAAATCACACCTGAGAAGGTAAATTTTATGCTGCAACATGGTCGCGGCGTGTTATGTTGTCCGATCACGGAACAACGTTGCGTTGAATTGGACCTCATGCATCAGGTAGCGAACAACACCTCGATGTTAGGTACGCCGTTTACCGTAACGGTTGATAAGTTAGAGGGCTGTACGACAGGTGTCTCTGCGGCAGACCGCGCGGCTACCATCCGTGCGTTGGCAGATCCTGCATCGAAACCGCAGACCTTCGGTCGCCCCGGCCATATTAATCCGCTTTATGCGAAAGCCGGAGGTGTACTCCAACGTGCCGGACATACAGAGGCGGGAGTTGATTTGGCGCGCTTGGCCGGGCTGTACCCTGCAGCTGCGCTGATAGAAATCATGAATGAGGACGGCACCATGGCGCGTATGCCGCAACTGCAAGAAGTGGCGCGTGAGTTTGAACTCAAAATCATTACTATCAAGGATCTGATTGCGTATCGGTTGGAGCACGAGAAACCGCTCCCGACTGTAACAACAGCGCTGGTGGAGAAAGGGGAAACGGTATTCCTGCCGACGAAGGACGGAGAGTTTATGCTCACGCCTTTCCGTGACCTGACAACCGGTTTGGAACATGTGGTACTCACCAAGGGCGAGTGGAAAACCGATGAGCCGATCCTCTGTCGCGTACACTCCAGTTGTATGACCGGTGATATATTCGGTTCGCAACGGTGCGAATGCGGCGAGCAGTTGACGAAAGCCATGCAGATGATTGAGAAAGAAGGCAAGGGCATCATCGTCTATATGAATCAGGAGGGCCGCGGTATAGGGCTTATGAACAAGATACGTGCCTATAAACTGCAGGAACAGGGGGATGATACCGTGGAGGCGAATATCCATCTGGGGTTCCGTCCGGACGAACGGGACTATGGTGTAGGAGCGCAGATCTTACGGGAAATGGGGGCTTGCAAGCTGAGGCTTATGACCAATAACCCCGTGAAACGTGTAGGTCTGGAGAGTTATGGCATAGAGATCGTGGAGAACGTACCTATCGAGATAGCCCCTAACCGCTGGAACGAGCGATATATGCGTACCAAAAAAGAAAAAATGCACCATGACCTCAAACTGGTGTGAGTGTTTGGCACGGAATTTGAAGAATGAGAATATCGGAATGCCGGTATATCGTGATACCGATATTTCGAGAACAATTTAAAACCATTACTATTATGAAAAAATTAACTACACTTCTGATGGCGTTGATGCTGATGAGCACGGCGTTATGGGCAGATGAGACAGTAACGGTCTCCGCTAAGAGTACGGACATCTCGGAAGGACTCGATCTGAAGGTTGTAGCTAAACTGTTCGCAGAGGCTAAGAACCTGGAAGAGTTCGAGACGATGCTTAACAACCCGGACAGCGCATTCTGTAACCTGGATCTCAATGGAGACGGACAAGTGGACTACCTGCGCGTAGTAGAGACAGGTGAGGGGAACAAGCGACTCATCGTATTGCAGGCTATCCTCGCGAAGGACATATTCCAAGATGTAGCCTCCATATACGTGGAGAAAGATGCAAAAGACGAGGTAAAAGTACAGATCGTCGGTGATGAATATGTCTATGGTACAAACTACGTAATAGAACCTGTATTTGTCTATCGGCCCGTTATATACGATTGGTTCTGGTGCGATGGATGGTACGCATGGAACAGCCCTTGGTACTGGGGATATTATCCCGGCTGGTGGTACAGTCATCGTTGTTGGGCACACGATTGGTATTGGCATCACTGCTATGCATTCCATCATCATCATTGTTGCTGCACTTTCCACCACGCTCCTGTAGTATGCACCGGTTATTATGAGTTACAGCGTCGTGTTTCACGCAGAGAGTATGCTTCCGCTAACCCCGATCGCTCGTTTGTCAGGCGCAACGCAGGTTTAACCAACGCTCGTGAGATACGTAGTACAAGTGCCATCCGCACCCGCAGCGCTGCCGGTGGAGTAGGAGACCGCAGATCTATCGGCGGTGAGCAGCGGACGGCAAGTGCCCAACGGACAGCCAATACTCAGCGGTCAGCCGGTTCGGCAGAGCGCACAGCCCGTAACACGTTCGGCAGTACGACGCGTACCAGCGCTTCCCGCTCTACGGCGAGCGCAGCGACAACAGCCCGTTCATCGGTTCGTACTACCAGAGACGTATCCAGCCGCTCTACGGCGAGCACAACCGCATCAACCCGCTCCACCGCGAGCGCAGCAACTACCGTTCGCTCGTCCGGATCGAGCTCTCGCTCAACGGCATCCGTGGGGACCGCGACCCGAACGGCGTCCAGGAGTACCAGCAACGTAGGTAGCAGTACCTATAGCGGATCCCGATCCAGTGCTACACGTACCAGTGTAGGCAGTAGTAGCACGTACGGCGGTACGCGTTCAAGCAACTCTTACGGAGGCGGTTCTTATGGAGGACGTAGCTACGGAGGTAGTCGAAGCAGTGGAGGTGGATTCTCCGGCGGAGGCGGCAGTCGAAGTAGCGGCGGCGGATTCTCCGGTGGCGGAGGCGGCGGAGGAAGACACCGCTAAAATAAATACATCGCGCATCGCGCGATGTATTTTTTTAATGTGCTGCCAGCATATTACGGGGGTCGAGAAGTTTGTCCAATTGCTCTTTGCTCAATAACTGGTGCTCAAGTACAAGGTCGTACACTCCCTTGCCCGTCTCCAGTGCCTCTTTGGCAATTTGAGTGGAGGCCTTGTAACCGATAACAGGATTGAGTGCGGTGACGATACCGATAGAGTGCTTGACGGTAGCCGCGTTGTGCTCTGTATTAATGGTAATTCCGTCGATACATTTTTTGCGTAAGATTTTCATGACATTACGCAACCATGTGATAGACTCGAAGATGCATTCTGTGATGATCGGCTCCATTACATTGAGTTGGAGTTGTCCTGCCTCGGCTGCAAAAGTAATGGCAGTGTCGTTGCCGATGACTTTGAAGCATACTTGGTTCGTTACCTCTGGTATAACAGGATTTACTTTACCCGGCATGATGGAGCTACCCGGTGCCATTGGCGGGAGGTTGATCTCATGCAGACCACAGCGCGGACCGGAAGCCATGAGGCGGAGATCATTACAAGTCTTACTAAGTTTGACAGCCAGACGCTTGAGTGCGGCAGAATAGCTGACATACGCACCGGTGTCAGGAGTCGCCTCCACCAAATCGCTTGCCAACTCGAATGGTTCGCCCGTCAGTTCGCACATTTTCTTAATGCATAACTCTGCATAACCTGCCGTTGCGTTCAGACCGGTACCAATGGCGGTACCACCCATATTGATCTCGTAGAGCAGTTTTACGTTGCGGCCTAAGTTGGCAATCTCTTCCTCCAAGTTGTTGGCAAAGGCGTGAAATTCCTGACCGCTTGTCATCGGAACGGCGTCCTGAAGCTGGGTGCGCCCCATCTTAATGGAGGTATTATACTCATCGCCTTTCCTACGAAGCGACTCAATGAGTAGTTGTAGTTCGGATACCAACCCTTTGTTCATGCGGATGAACGCGTAGCGGAATGCAGAAGGGTAGGCATCATTTGTACTTTGTGCGCAGTTCACATGATCGTTCGGAGAGCAGTATTGATACTCTCCACGCTGGTGCCCCATGATCTCCAACGCACGGTTGGCAATCACCTCATTGGCGTTCATGTTCACGGTAGTGCCGGCGCCGCCTTGCACCAGATCGGTCGGGAACTGATCATGCATCTTACCATCTATAATCTCGTGACACGCCTGTGCAATCGCTGCATATATCTCATCGTTGATAACTCCTAACTCATGGTTCGCCTCTACGGCCGCCAACTTGATATAAGCAATAGCGATAATATACTCAGGAAAATCGGACATCTTGTGATTAGATATCTGATAATTGTTAATACCACGCTGCGTCTGTACGCCGTAGTATGCCTCTGCGGGAACTTGGAGTTCACCAAGCAGATCGGATTCAATACGATACTTTTCCATACTATTAGATTAGTTAATGTTTCCTAAGAGTGACTTTACAAACTCCACACGGTTGAATACCTGCAGGTCTGTCATTTGTTCGCCGAGCCCAATGTACCGCACGGGTATCTTGAACTGATCGGAGATGCCGATCACTACGCCGCCTTTGGCTGTGCCGTCCAGTTTGGTGATAGCCAGAGAAGTGACCTGTGTAGCGGCGGTGAATTGTCGCGCTTGCTCAAAGGCGTTCTGACCCGTAGAACCGTCCAGAACGAGCATCACATCGTGCGGAGCGTCCGGCACTACCTTCTGCATGACATTCTTAATCTTGGTCAGTTCGTTCATGAGGTTGATCTTGTTATGCAGTCGTCCGGCTGTGTCAATGAGTACTACGTCGGCATCGTTCGCCTTGGCGGATTGGAGAGTGTCGTAGGCTACGGAGGCGGGGTCGGAGCCCTGTTGCTGTTTGATAACAGGCACACCTACGCGCTCGCCCCATATACAGAGTTGTTCCACTGCGGCAGCACGGAACGTATCGGCGGCACCGAGGTACACTTTCTTGCTGGCTGCTTTGTATTGGTGAGCCAGTTTACCGATGGTGGTCGTCTTGCCTACACCGTTCACGCCTACCACCATGATCACGTAGGGCTTGGCGGGTAGCGGTGCCTCGAAATCCGGAACATCGGCTACGTTGTTCTCTTGCAGCAGTGAGGAGATTTCATCTACCAACAGGCGGTTCAACTCTTCTGTACCGATATACTTGTCGCGTTTGACACGCTCTTGCACCCGCTCAATGATGCGCAGCGTAGTTTCCACACCCACATCCGAGGTAATCAGTGCTTCCTCCAGGTTGTCTAATACGTCATCGTCAATAGTCGATTTACCGGCTATAGCGCGACCGATTTTGGAGAGCACAGACTCTTTGCTCTTCTCCAGACCCTTGTCTAGAGTCTCTTTTTTCTCTTTGCTGAAAAAACTGAAAAATCCCATATTATTTGTAATTCTTTCTCATTTGTTTGTAATCTCTCCGTGCTTCAAAGACAGCCTTGGCAGAACCCGGTTTGCCGATAATAGCGAACATCGCTGCTGCGGCATAGTCCAGTATCCATCGTAATGCCAATACAGCCCAAGGCCAACGCCTGTTCTTGTAAATCATAAGCAGGTTGTTGCGGAAATTGAGGTAGGTCTTGCGTGGGTTGTCGTAACTCAGTGAACCTCCTCCGAGGTGGAAGACTGTACTTTGTGGTACGCAGGCGAGTTTCCAACCGTTGTTCCTCATACGCCAGCAGAGGTCTATCTCCTCCATGTGGGCGAAAAATGCAGCGTCCAAACCTCCGCACTCCTTATAAACATTTGTGCGCACGCACATACAGGCGCCTGTCGTCCAGTCGATGTTCACAATGTTGTCGTATTGTCCCTCGTCTTTCTCCACGCGTCCGAACCGCCTGCCGCGGCAGTACGGATAGCCGAGCCGACTGAGGTATCCTCCGGCGGCACCGGCATGCTCGAAGAATTCACGCTTTCGGTCGCTGCGAATCTTAGGTTGTACGGCGGCTACCTCCGGGTGCGCATCAAGATAAGCGAGTAGGGGAGTCAGCCAATGAACCGTGACCTCAACATCGGAATTTAGCAGCACGACGTACTCGCTCTCCACCTGCTCAATCGCGCGGTTGTAGCCTTCTGCAAACCCATAGTTCTTATCCAGTATAATAGTCTTGACGGACGGAAATTCGCGCGCCATGACCGCCATGCTCTCATCGGTCGAACCATTGTCTGCGACAATCACTTCACAACCCTCATCCATTGTGTGCTCAACGACTGACGGCAGATACCGGCGTAGCATCTCCGCGCCGTTCCAGTTCAATATGATTACGCTGCACTTCATTAATTTCTCTTCCATTTCCATCGGTTGTGTGTCCATAGCCAGAGTGCCGGCTGTTCCTGGATATTCTGTTCCAGAATCTTGGCGTACGCCGTAGTGATCTCGCCTTCCGTGGTCTCTTTGGGGCGTGAAGCCAGTGTTTTCATGGAAACGTGATAATAGCCTCTTCGCTCTTTCGTAATATAGAGATAGAACACAGGATACCCGAATTTCTTGCTTAACACCTCTCCTCCATCCAGAAAACCTGTCTCCTGATTCAGAAACGTCACCCACGTACGCGTTACTTCGGGGCGGGGTTTCTGGTCGCTGAGCAGTCCTACGGTCACCGGTTTCTTCTCCGCCCGGTAACGTACCATTTCTCTCAGTACACGCTGTTTCTCCACACATACACCTCCACGCTTGGCGCGAATCGCAAGCATGAGTTTGTCCATCGTTGCACTCTTGAGCTTGCGGTATATGTTCATCTCCGTCACACCCGGTGATACCCATTGCTGGATAGACGCCATCCACTCCCAGTTGCCGAAATGCGCGAGCATGAAGATGCCTCCACCGGCTTCGTCAATCAGTTTGTTCACGTCCTCCATTCCCTCAAACACCACGCGTTGCCTCATTTCCTCGTCCGTCATCCGATAGCCATAAACGGTTTCTACCATCGTGTTGCAGAACTGGTGATAGAAATCCTTCGCTATTTGTCGTCGTTCTGCTTCACTTTTTTCGGGGAAAGCCATTAGCAGATTCTTTGCTACTATCCGTCGCCGATACCGCACTATATACGCCATTATCGGGTAGAGCAGCCAATCCGCAAAGAAATAATGTACGCTTAGAGGCAGCCGGGATAATATGTTCACTAGCGCTTTTAGCACAAGATCAGCATTGCTACGTATATCAGTACAACAGGTGCTGCCAGCAGTATAGAGTCAAAACGGTCAAGGACGCCTCCGTGCCCCGGCAGGAACTTGCCGCTGTCCTTCACGCCGATCGTCCGTTTGAAAAGGCTCTCCATAAGGTCTCCGAGTGTGCCGAAACCGCTGACAATAAACGCAAAACCGCAGGCAATGAGTAACTCATTCCCCTCTTTGGTAATAGCATTGAACCATCCGAAACGGTTCAGAATAAATGCCACGCCGATTGTGAACACCAAACCTCCGAACAGCCCTTCCCAACTCTTCTTCGGGCTCACACGGGGGAACATTTTATGGTTACCGCCCGGGAGTTTGGATGTCAGCATTCCTACGCAGTAAGCACCCGAGTCGTTCACCCAGATCAGCACAAAGGCCGCTAACAGCAAGTACGGATCTATGTGGCAAAGAACATTCATTAGCGCAAAAGGCAACGCAATCATGATTTGCCCTACGAGGAAATGCCCCCATTGGATAATCGGATTGTTGTTCTTGTCCCACAACTCAGCGATTAGTACGCCGAGCGGCAGGAATAGCGTGAGCAGTGTCCAAGGGTTAAAATGCCCGAACCATACGGTCACCAGCGGGAAGACGCAGAGCACGGCACTCATTTCGCTGAAAAAGTCCATGGTACAACGCGGATGGGTCAAACTATTGTATTCACGCAGGGCTAAAAAGGCAAGCGTCATAGAAAGGGCTAAGAAAATAATCTCGTTGTATAGAATACTGCCTACCACTACGCCCACATATACAGCACCACTCAGCGTTCGTTTCCAAAATTCACTCATAAATCTCTTAATTTTTGCTACAAAATTACAACATTTTTTGCACATGTGCAAATATTTTCGTATCTTTGCATCGTTTTTTTGAGAATATATGGAAAATAATACAATTGAA
>ODAI010568968.1_pt1 | contig 11204 bp, 7 predicted proteins | sample 1539321 | NCBI WGS metagenome assembly ODAI01 (sample SAMN02144231, study PRJEB22623) | gut metagenome | biome: sheep rumen | host: Ovis aries | place: New Zealand
CGTACATGCCCTCGTGGTACTCGCCAAGACCGAAGGCCGGGAAGCCCTCGCGCATGGTCTGCCGCACGCAGCCCTCGAAGCTCAGCAGCGTGTCGTCTATGTCGAGAAGGACGGCGCGGATCATTGGCACGTTACCCGTAACCCTACACCCCGGCGAAGGCCTCGTCGGCCCAGTGTGCGTTGGCCAAAAGCGCGCGCCCGACGCCATGGTTGTCGCGGGCACGGCCGCGGGCGCTCACGTACAGGTGCTCGGAGACGACCAGGCCCAAGTTCCCGCCGGCCACGCGCTCGCGGTATTGGCTGAGGGTGATGTCCCCCACGAACCCGCCAGGCTCGTCCTTGTAGGTTGCCATCGCCGGCATGAAGATGCGGTTCTTGAACTCGAGTGATCCTGCGCGAAGGCTTTCCTGGCACAGCATGGCGCCCCTCCCCTCTTCTCGACGGCAGTCGAAGACAGTATGGCATGGAATGGCCCCGTCGCATCGGGCTGTCCCCGAACGGGGCAAAGCCATCCACCTACCGTATGGCGCCCCCAGCGGCCGCGCGGGCCATCTGCCACCTTCCATCCGCTATTCTTTAAGCGTGTATGAGGCAAAAGGAGCCAGCCGTGTTCAAGAGCCATGAGAAGTTCTACTCGGTCAACGACAAGCGCCAGATCCTGGTCGTAGACGACGAGCTCATCAACCGCGAACTCATGGGGGCCGTCCTCGAGGCAGACTACGAGGTCCTGTTCGCCGAGAACGGCCAGCAGGCGATGGAGGTCATCGAGGCCAACCGCGAGACCCTCTCGCTGGTGCTGCTCGACCTCATGATGCCCGTCATGAGCGGCAAGGAGGTCCTCGCCCGCATCAAGCAAGACCCCGAGATGAGCGAGATCCCCGTGATCGTGCTCACCGCCGACAAGGAGGCCGAGGCGGAGACCTTCAGCCTCGGCGCCGCCGACTACATCTCGAAGCCCTACCCCAAGGCCGACGCCATCCTCGCGCGCATCCTGCGCACCATCGAGCTCTACGAGGACCGCCAGCTCATCCAGTCCACCGAGCGCGACCCGCTCACGGGCCTGCTCAACCGCGAGTACTTCTACAGCTTCGCCGAGCAGATCGACCAGCACCACCGCGACCGCGAGATGGACGCCATCGTCATCGACGTCAACCACTTCCACATGATCAACGAGCGCTTTGGCACCGCCTATGGCGACGAGGTGCTGCGCCGCATCGGAGACCGCTGCCGCGAGATGGTGAGCGACGTCGACGGCATCGTCTGCCGCCGCGAGGCCGACACCTTCCTCGTCTACTGCCCGCACGGCAAGGACTACCAGGCCATCCTCGACCACGCCGCCGAGGGCCTCACCGACGACGACCACAGCAACAACCGCGTCCGCCTGCGCATGGGCGTCTACGCCAAGGTCGACAAGTCCCTCGACATCGAGCGCCGCTTCGACCGCGCCAAGATCGCGGCGGACACCGTGCGCAACAGCTTCGCCCGGACCATCGGCGTCTACGACAAGACCCTCCACGAGCGCGAGCTCTATGCCGAGCAGCTCGTCGAGGAGTTCCCCGCGGCCATCCGCGACTGCCAGTTCAAGGTCTTCTACCAGCCCAAGTTCGACATCCGCCCCGAGATTCCCATCCTCGCCAGCGCCGAGGCGCTCGTCCGCTGGCAGCACCCCACCCTTGGCATGATCAGCCCCGGCGTGTTCATCCCGCTGTTCGAGGAGAACGGCCTCATCCAGGGGCTCGACAGCTTCGTGTGGCGCACCGTCGCCGCCCAGATCCGCGACTGGAAGGACCGCTTCGACTTCTCGGTGCCCGTCTCGGTCAACGTCTCGCGCATCGACATGTACGACCCCGGCCTCGTCGACAAGCTCTCGTCGCTGCTCGACCAGTACCAGCTCACCCCTGACGACCTCCACCTCGAGATCACCGAGTCTGCCTACACCCAAGACTCCGAGCAGATCATCGAGGTCGTCAACAAGCTACGCGAACTGGGCTTCTGCATCGAGATGGACGACTTCGGCACCGGCTACTCGTCGCTCAACATGATCTCGACGCTGCCCATCGACGCCCTCAAGCTCGACATGCAGTTCATCCGCGCCGCCTTTGGCGAGCAGCGTGACACGCACATGATCGAGGTGATTATAGGAATCGCCGACTACCTGGGCGTCCCGGTCATCGCCGAGGGCGTCGAGCATGCAGAGCAGCTCGAGGCGCTCAGGGAGGTGGGCTGCGACCTCGTCCAGGGCTACTACTTCTCGCGACCCGTCCCCACCGACGAATACGAGCGCTTCGTGCTCGAGCGGCGCGACCTCGAGGAGTCGGTCGGCGCCGCAGGCACGGCCAGCAGGGCGCAGGAGGCGGGCGACCTCGACATGCCCATCGACAAGATCGCCGTCGCCCTCTCGGGGGGCTTCGAGAGCATCTTCTACATCGACCTCGACACCGACCGCTACGTCGAGTTCAGCTCCGATGGCCGCTACTCCGACCTGCAGATCAAGCGGAGTGGTATCGACTTCTTCACGGACGCCCAGAACCTCATCCCCCACATCGTCTACGAGCCCGACCAGCAGCGCATCTCTCTGTGCCTGCAGAAGGAAGCCCTGCTCGACCAGCTCGCCGGCGGCAGGATCTTCTCGATGACCTATCGCCTGAACGCCGAGGACCGCCCCGTCTACCATGCGCTCAAGGTCGTTCGCTTCGACAGGCACGGCGACCACCACATCGTCCTCGGAGTGAGCAACATCGACGACCAGGTGCGCGAGGCGGCCGACGCGCACAACGAGCCCGACTTCGGCAGCCTCGCCACCGCCCTCATGAGCGACATGGAGGCCATCTACTACGTCGACACCACGACCGACACCTACCAGCAGCTCCTGACCGAGGGCCCCATCGCCTCGCTCGGGCTCGAGACCTCGGGCACGCACTTCTTCGAGGAGTGCCGGCTCAACATCGACACGTTCGTCTACGAGGACGACCGCGCGCGCCTCGCCCAGGCGCTCGACAGGCACGAGCTGCTGGATGCCCTCAAGGAGCAGGGGTCCATCTCCGTCGACTACCGCCTCCTCATGGGGGGCAGGCCCACGTTCTACCGGCTCAAGGCCGCTGCCGCCAACGCGGAGGGGCACGTGGTCATCGGCGTGACCAACATAGACTCGCAGGTCTCCGAGAGGGAGCGCCTGGAGGCCATGAGCCAGAGCGCCTCGACCTTCTCGCGCATCGCCCAGGCGCTCGCCTACGACTACTTCAGCCTGTACTACGTCGACGTCGAGACCGACCAGTTCGTCGAGTACAACTCCTACGACGAGTACTCGGGCCTGGGCATCGAGAACACCGGCTCCGACTTCTTCGGGGTGGTCCGCGAGACCGTGCGCACCATGGGCTACCAGCAGGACGTCCCGCGCTTCCTCGAATCGTTCACCAAGGAGAACGTGCTCGCCAGCCTCGCCGACGGCGGCACCTTCACGCTCATCTACCGGCTCATGTTCGACGGCAACCCCACCTACGTGCACATGAAGGCCACCCGGATGACCAGCCGCGAGGACCCGCACGTCGTCTTTGGCGTGAGCAACATCGACGAGCAGATGCGTCGCGAGCAGGAGTACAGCTCCGCCCTCAGGTCGGCCACGGAGGCCGCCTACCGCGACCCGCTCACCGGCGTCAAGAGCAAGCATGCCTACAACGAGGCCGAGAAGGCCTCCGACGAGCTCATCGCCAAGGGCGAGGCCGAGCCCTTCGCCATGGTGCTGTGCGACGTGAACGGGCTCAAGGCCATCAACGACACGCTCGGCCACGCCGCCGGCGACGAGCTCATCCGCAGCGCCTGCCGCGAGATCTGCAACGTCTTTGCCCACAGCCCCGTGTACCGCTACGGCGGTGACGAGTTCGTGGTCATCCTGCGCGGAGGCGACTACGAGCGGCGCGTCGAGCTGGTCGAGGCCGTCAAGGCCAAGAGCCTCGAGAACGCGCAGGTTGGAGGCGTCGTCATAGCCTGCGGCATGTCGGAGTACGTCGCTGGCGAGGACGCCGCCACGCGCACGGTGTTCGAGCGCGCCGACGCTGCCATGTACGAGCTCAAGAAGAGCCTCAAGGGATCGCGCGACCAAGGCTAGCACCCGCCGCATCACGGGAGGTCAAGAGGCATGCGCAGCAACAGGCTCAGGTACGTCATCCCGACGCTGCTCGTCGTGGCCCTCACGATCCTGTCGTTCATGAGCTTCATCCGGGGCAACTCGCAGCGCATCGAGCGGCAGAACGAGGAGTACATCGCCGAGCTCACCGTCCAGCGGGCGGTCTCGGTCAACAGCCTCGTGGAGGAGAACGAGTCGTTCATCCAGGCGACCGCCTACCTCTACGGGACGAGCCTGGGCTCGCCCGACGCCGACATCGACGCCATCAGCAACTACGAGGAGAACTCCTCCTTCGACCACCTGCGCTTCGTCGACGCCTCCGGGGACGACTACACGAGCGACGGCATGCGGGCGAACCTCTCGGACCGTGCCTACTTCCAGGCCGGCATGCGGGGCGAGTCGGGCATCACCTACGTCACGCAGAGCCGCGTGACCGGCGAGCACCAGATTGGCTTCTATGCGCCGGTCAGCTACCAGGGCGAGGTCATCGGCGTGATGGTGGGCTTCTACGGCGAGAACTTCATCCGCACCATGCTCGAGTTCGAGCTCTTCGGCGAGGAGGGCGAGGGCTGGCTGTGCGACACCGACGGCACGGTCATAGGCTCGACGCTCCCCGACGCGCCCGAGAACTACCTCGACTTCCTCGAGGAGTCCGGACGCTGTGGCGGCCAGGGGGCCGAGCGCGTCCGCGAGGCGTTCGCCACGGGGTCCGACATCACGTTCGACTGCCACTTCGACGGGGGCGTCGCCTCGGCCAGCGCGGTCGCCCTCGAGCGGGGCGGGTGGATGCTGGTGCGGTGCTTCCCGCCCTCGGCCTCGGCCCAGATCCTCGAGAACGCCAACGGCGAGGGGGTCAGGCTCATCGCCACCCTCGTGGCCCTCTTCGCCGCCTACACGCTCTACCTCGCCATCAGCTTCCTGGTCGACCGCAGGCGCTCGAAGGAGGCCAACCGCGTCGCCAACGACATCTCGCGCGGCGTCTCGACCATGTTCGACGTCTTCGTCGAGCTCGACCTCGACCAGCTCTCCTACGAATACGTCGGCGGGACGCCCAACTACGGGGGCATACCCGCGCGCGGCGACATCGACACGCTCCGCCGCGTGGTCACGAGCTACATCCCCGACGAGCCCGAGCGTGAGCGCGCGTTCGAGGCGTTCGCACCCGAGGCGCTGCGCTCGGCGCTCTCCGACACCGACCGCATCAGCATGCGCGTCCATGCCCCCTCCGCCCTGGGCGAGTGGCAGACCTTCAACTTCGCCGTCATAGAGCGCGTGGACGGCATGCCCACCCGCCTTCTGGTCGCCACCCAGGACACGACCGAGCTCCAGCGCCGCGAGCAGGAGGAGCAGAGGCGGCTCCAGGAGGCGCTCGACGCCGCCGAGAAGGCCAGCCACGCCAAGACCGAGTTCCTCTTCAACATGAGCCACGACATCCGCACCCCCATGAACGCCATCATCGGCTACACGGAGCTCGCGGAGGGCGAGGACACGACCCCGGAGCAGATACGCGACTACATCCGCAAGATCGACTCGTCGAGCCGGCACCTGCTCGCCCTCATCAACGACATCCTCGAGATGAGCCGCATCGAGAGCGGCAAGATGACGCTGGACCCCGAGCCCTGCGACATCGCCCGCATCGTCGACGAGGCCCGCACGCTGTTCACGTCGCAGATGCAGGCCAAGGGAATCGACTTCATGGCCGACACCAGCTCCTCGGTCACCGACCGTTGGGTCCTCTGCGACAAGAACCGCCTCAACCGCGTCCTGCTCAACCTGCTGAGCAACGCCTACAAGTTCACGCCCGAGGGAGGCTCCGTCGCCGTCGAGCTCGTCCAGGAGGGCTCGGCAGACGGCGTCGCCTCCTTCGCGCTGCACGTCCGCGACACCGGCATCGGCATGAGCCCCGAGTTCGCCGAGCGGCTCTTCTCCCCCTTCGAGCGCGAGCGCACCTCCACCGTGAGCGGCATCCAGGGCACGGGCCTGGGGCTCTCCATCACCAAGAGCATCGTCGACCTCATGGGCGGCACCATCGAGGTCGTCACCGAGCAGGGCACCGGCACGGAGTTCGTCGTGCGGACGAGCTTCCCCATCGTGGAGCCTCCCGAGCAGCAGGCCCAGGACGAGCCACGGGAGGTCGTCCCCGCAAACTTTGAGGGCATGCGCCTGCTGCTCGTCGAGGACAACCCCGTCAACCGCGAGATCGCGACGCTCATCCTCTCCTCCTTCGGCTTCGAGCTGGAGCACGCCGAGAACGGCCAGGTGGCGCTCGACAAGGTCGCAACCTCGGAACCCGGTCACTTCGACGCCGTCCTCATGGACATCCAGATGCCCGTCATGGACGGCTACGCGGCCACGCGCGCCATCCGCGCCCTCGACGACGAGATCCTCGCGAACGTCCCCATCATCGCCATGACGGCCAACGCCTTCGCCGAGGACATACAGGCTGCGCATTCCGCAGGTATGGACGGGCACATCGCGAAGCCCCTCGAGATTGATAAGATGACCGCGACGCTCTCCGAGGTCCTGCACTACCGAAGGCACCGCTAGGAAGTCAGGCATACCGCGCAGAAGGAGTCCCATGCTAGAGACGGGTAGGGACAGGGTCCACGAAGAGCCGCCCGAGGGCGGCATGGACCGCTACCTCTCCCCCACCGACGTGTGGGCAATCGCGTTTGGCTGCATCATCGGCTGGGGCGCCTTCGTCATGCCCGGCACCACGTTCCTGCCCGTCGCGGGCCCCGGCGGCACCATGCTCGCCATGGCCGCAAGCGCCGCCATCATGCTCGTCATCGGACGCAACTACGCCTACCTCATGAACCGCCATCCCGGCACGGGAGGCGTCTACAGCTACACCAAGGAGGCCTTCGGGCGCGACCACGCCTTCCTGTGCTCGTGGTTCCTCAGCCTCTCGTACATCTCGATCGTCTTCCTCAACGCCACGGCGCTCTTCGTGGTGAGCCGCACGCTGCTGGGCAGCCTGCTGCAGGTGGGCATCCACTACCAGATCGCAGGCTACGACGTCTACCTCACGGAGGTCGCCCTGTCAGCCACGGCGCTGGTCATCATCGGCTACCTGCTCATCAACGAGAAGCCCCTGGTCCAGCGTCTCCAGACAGTGCTGGCCGTCATCCTCTTGCTGGGGTCGTTGGCACTTGCGGCCGTGTGCCTGCCCCAGATCCACGACGCGCGTGCGTTCCTCTCGTTCGGCATCGGCGACGAGAGCCCCATACCCGTCATCATGACCATCGTCCTGCTCTCGCCCTGGGCCTTCGTGGGCTTTGACGTCATCTCGCTCGAGACGGCCCACTTCGACTTCCCGGTGCGCAGGTCGGGCAGGATCATCGCCCTCTCCATCCTGTGTGGCGGCATCGTCTACGTCGTCATGTCGCTCATCAGCGTCACCGCCGTGCCCGACGGCTACTCGTCATGGCAGGGCTACATCGCCGGTCTCGATGACCACTCCGGCATCGCGGCCGTCCCCACGTTCTATGCCGCCTGGGAAATCATGGGCACCCCCGGCGTCGCCGTGATGGCCGCCACCGCCCTCGCTGCCATCCTCACCGGCATCATCGGCGCCTACCGAGCCACCACGCGCGTCCTCTCCACCATGGCCGAGGACGGCATCGTCCCCACCACCTTCTCGAGCACGTCGTTCTGCATCCTGTTCATCATGGTCATCTCGGTCGTGGTCTCGTTCCTCGGCCGCAACGCCCTCGAGTGGTTCGTCGAGCTCACGACCTTTGGCGCCATCGTCGGCTTTGGCTACCCCTCCGTCTCGGCGCTCCGGCTCGCCCAGCTCGAGGACAACGCCGGCGTCAAGCTCACCGGCATCATCGGCTCCGCCATCACGCTCGCCTTCGCCGTCGTGCAGATGATCCCGCACGTCACCGCGTTCGAGACCATGGGTGCCGAGTCCTTCCTCATGCTCGCCCTGTGGTGCCTTCTGGGCTTCGTCTTCTACTGGAAGACGATGAGCAAGACCTCGCTTGCCGAGCACGCGGGCTACTTCACGTCGAGCACCGTGCTGTTCTCGCTTTTGCTGTACTCGGTGCTCATGTGGTACGTCCTCACGCTGCTCCAGAACGTCAGCGACCCCACCTACCACGCCGCCATCATCCGCGACAGCACCGTGCTCGTCGCACTGGTGTTCACGGGGCTGGTCGTCATGCTCTACGTGCAGAACATGCTGCGCAAGCGACAGGAGGTCCTCGAGCGCGAGATGATCCACGCCGAGGAGGGCAGCCGCGCCAAGAGCCAGTTCCTCTTCAACATGAGCCACGACATCCGCACTCCCATGAACGCCATCATCGGCCTCACGGCCCTCGCGCGGGGGCCCGAGGTCTCCGCCCAGGAGAAGGACGCGTACCTGGCACGGATCGAGGGCTCGGGCCAGCAGCTGCTCGAGATCATCAACGACGTGCTCGACATGAGCCGCATCGAGAGCGGCAAGATGGAGCTGTTCCCCGAGCCCTGCGACCTCAAGGCGGTGCTCGACGGCACGCGGGACCTCTTCCAGATCCAGATGGAGGACAAGGGGCTCGACTTCGTCGTGGAGGCAAAGGACCTGGCCGATCCCTGGGTCCTGTGCGACCGGGGCAGGCTCAACCGCATCCTGCTCAACTTGGTGAGCAACGCCTACAAGTTCACGCCCGGGGGCGGCACGGTCGCCGTGCGGCTCTGGCAGGATGGCGCGGACGCGGGCCAGGGCAGCTACGTGCTGCAGGTTGCGGACACCGGCATCGGCATGAGCCCCGAGTTCGCGCGGAGCATGTTCTCCCCCTTCGAGCGCGAGCGCACCTCCACGGTGAGCGGCATCCAGGGCACGGGCCTGGGCCTCTCCATCACCAAGAGCATCGTCGACCTCATGGGCGGGACCATCGAGGTCGAGACTGCCCCGGGCAAGGGTAGCACGTTCACCATCCGCCTCTCGCTGCCCGTCACCCAGGCGCCAGAGGACGACGAGGCGCCCCACGCGCAGGGCGACATCTCGGGACTTCACCTGCTGCTCGTCGAGGACATCGCGGTCAACCGCGAGATCGCCCAGCTCATCCTCGAGCAGCAGGGGTGCGTGGTCGACTGCGCCGAGAACGGCCAGGTGGCCCTCGACATGGTCCGCGCAGCGGACCCCGGCACCTACGACGCCGTCCTCATGGACATCCAGATGCCCGTGATGGACGGGCACGAGGCAACCCGCCAGATTCGGGCGTTGGACGAGCCGGGCCGCTCCGACGTCCCCATCATCGCCATGACGGCCAACGCCTTCAAGGAGGACGAGCAGGCAGCGCTCGCGGCAGGCATGCAGGCGCACATCGCAAAGCCGCTTGAGGTCGAGGGCATGATTGCTACGATAGAAGAGGTAACCGCAACGCGAGGGAGGCGCACATCATGACGCTTGACGACCTGAGGGCCTATGGGGCAGACGTGGATGAGGGCCTTGGCCGCTGCATGGGCAACGAGGGCATCTACCTGCGGCTCGTGGGCACGCTCAAGGAAGAGGCCGGGTTTGGCCGGTTGAGCGACGCCATCGCCGCCGGAGACCTCGACACAGCGTTCGAGGCGGCCCATGCCCTCAAGGGCGTGCTGGGCAACCTCTCCCTCACCCCGCTCTACGAGCCCATGTGCGAGATTACGGAGCTCCTGCGCGCCCGCACGCAGACAGACTACGCGCCGCTTCTGGCCACCATCGCCGAGCAGCGCGAGGGCCTCGTCTCCCTGCTCTAAGCGGCAGCCTCGTGTCTGGCCTGCGCTTCCCCGCGGCAAGCTGTGCCCGTCGCACGGGCAACCTCGCCTGGGAAGGCATCGACCCCGAGCTCATCCTCGTCTACCTTGGCATCAACGACTTTGGCTACTGCGCGCCGGTGAAGCCCGCCAGCTCGATTCAGGTCTGCGACAAGCGCTACTTCTCCTGCGCCTACACCGCCATGCTCCACAGCCTGAAGGCCAACTACCCCAACGCCACCATCGTGTGCGGCACCATCATGCGCACCAGCGTGCTCGGCTACGACCACTGGACCTTCCCCGAGCTCAATCAGGCGGAGGTCTCCCTCAAGGTGTACGACGAGGCAATCAGGGAGGCCGCTGCCAACCAAGGGGCCCTCGTGGTGGACCAGGCACGCTGCGGCGAGACCTACGAGACCCTCGACGGGGTGCATCCCACCGTGCACGGCCATGCCAAGCTGGCCGAGCAGTGGCTGCGCGGGCTGCGTGCCCTGGGAATCTCCGAGAGCGCGGCGTAAGGTACGCCAACCGAGCCCTCGCGCCTCTGCTATCGTTTGCATGAGGGAAGCGGAGAGGAGCTCCATGCCAGAGGACCCCACACAACTGCTCGAACGGGCCTGCGCCAACCATGGCGTGCGTTCCTGCCGCGTGCTGGTCGCGGACGGCTTTCGCGACGGTGACAGCGTGAGCGCGCTGGCGTGCAACGCCTTTGTGGTCGGCCATGACGAACGGCTGGCACCGGTCCCGCTGGGCCGCGACGGCGAGCGGCGCGACCTGCTCATAAGCATCACGGACGAGGGGCCCGTGCGCATGCTCGCCTGGGCTCAGGTCGACGCAGGCTCCAATGTGGCTGGCATTGGCATCGACCTGTGCTCGACCGATGACTTCAGGCAAGATGAGGTTGGTGACCGCTTTGCCCGCCTGCTCTTCTCGGATGGGGAGAAGGCCCTCATCGACCAGATGGAGGGGCCAGTCCCCCACAGCCGCGCCATGGCGTTCTCTGCAAAAGAGGCCTCGTTCAAGGCCACGGCTGCCCCCTTGCGTCGCTGGTACGAGGGGCACGACGAGGAACTCTTCTTCGAGGCGATGGACTTCGAGCTCTGCGCGGGCAACGTCACCCGCGGCACCGCACGCAAGCGCCATCCCGAGCGTGCCCAGCGCGCATGCGAGAGGATGGGCATCGACCGCATCGAGGTGAGCTTCGCCGACTACGAGGACATGGTCCTGTGTGTGGCGGTTGCGCTCAGGGCATAACGTGGGACACTTAGCCCGGGTGGAGTCAACCGGTCATTGCGCCAAGGGGGTGCGGGAGGGGCCATGTCTGGATGACTGTACACGATTGATCACGAGTGGGTAGGATCTC
>ODAI011591628.1_pt1 | contig 11204 bp, 4 predicted proteins | sample 1539321 | NCBI WGS metagenome assembly ODAI01 (sample SAMN02144231, study PRJEB22623) | gut metagenome | biome: sheep rumen | host: Ovis aries | place: New Zealand
GGTGTCGACGGTGATGTTTTCTATGAGCAGATGGTCAACCCCCGTGAGGAGCATGGCAAAATGGCCGCAACTCAGGAAACTGACATCACGGACGCACACATTACGGCAGTCGCGCAACGCCAGCGCCTTGTTGGCCACGGTCGGTTCAGTGCCGGCATTGCGCCGTCCGTTACGGGTGAGCACGTCGCTGCCGTCGATGAGACCTTTGCCCTCTACCGTCACGTCGTGCAAGCCTTCGCCCCACAGTAGCGAGTTGTGCCAGTGGCTGTGGCCGAAGTCCTGATAGGGCGATGCCTCTCCCTCTGCCTCGTCGTACCCTTCGGTGGCGGTGACAGGGGCCGCTTTCAGCACGGCGCCTTCCTCCAACCGCAGCGTCACGCCCGACTGCAGGTGGAGTGAGTAGCAGAGATAGGTGCCTTTGCCAACCTTTACCACACCGCCGTCGCGCGATGCCTTGAGCAGGGCGGCATTGATGGCCGGCGAATCAAGATGACGGCCGTCGCCCACGGCGCCGAACTCGCTCACCTCGTAGACTGGCGGGGCGGACGGCGGGGCAGCCACCGCAGGGCGGACTCCCATCATCCATGCGCCCAAGGTCATCAGCATGACAATTATTCTCATATACACCCAGTAGAATTAGAACCAGTAGAATTAGAATCTGATACGTCCGTCATAGTTGAAAATCGGCTGGTCGGTGGGCACAGCCTCGTCGTAGAACTGCGTGGCACTGTCGTTGGTCTTGGGATGCTGTTGCCGGAGCAGACGGATCATCTCCGCTCCCGCCCAGATGACAGGGCCATAGCCGTGGGCTGCCATCACATGGACAGGACGGTTGGCATAGAAGGCAGCATCAAACCCCATGCCCGTGCCCACACAGACGCCTTCCACCTGACCGCGCGCGTTGACACTTGAGGCGACGGCATGCCATGCCAGGAGCGCCACGGGGCCGAAGGCTTTGGCGTCGATCCATCCGCGGTTGACGGCATGGGCCAGACAGTAGGCATAAATGGCTGTGGCAGAGGTTTCGAGATAGGTGTCGGTGCGGTCGAGCAACTGATGCCAGAAACCGTCGTGATGCTGCAGGGCAGCAAGACCCTCGGCATGTGCACGCAGCAGGTCGAGGACTGGTTGCCGCTGCGGGTGGTTTTCGGGCAGCACGTCGAGCACCTCGCACAGGGTGAGGATGGCCCATCCGTTGGCACGTCCCCAATGGAAAGCCACATGAGGGGTCATGTCCTCCACCCATCCGTGACGGAAGAGTTTTTTCTCGGGCACCCACATGCGCTCGGCAAACTGCAGCACCTGGCGGGCGGCCTCGTCGTAGTAGGCGGCGTCGCCTGTGAGCCGTCCCATGTAAGCCATGGCGGGAATGCCCATAAACATATCGTCGAGCCACACCGTGTTCTTCTGCGGGCGAAGGCGGGCGAAGGTGCCGTCTGCCAGACGATACTCCTTATCCTTAATATAGGAGGCATAGTTGTCGATGAGAGGACGCAGCGGCAGCGACGCATCAGCAAGCAGCGCCTTGATCATCGAGCAGCACACGGCGCCGGCGTCGTCGAGGGCATGGGGATCCACCACCCGGCGCACGTTGCCGTCGATAGTCTTGCCTTGCTCATGCAGTTTTCTGAATGCGGGTGCGATGTCGGCCAGCAGCCGGTGCCGCCGTGTGACATAGTTGAGATAGGCCGTGTCGCCAGTCGCCTCATAGGCGGCCAGCGCCGCTGAATAGGTGACGCCCCATTCGTAGCTGGTCAGCCGGAATCCTCCCTGCTTGAGTTGGGTGTGCTCATTGATGTCTTTCAACCGGGTCACCGCGCGGCCCGTCGTCTTGTCCACGAGGGCGGCAGGTGTCTCGCCGTCGATATAGCGCAGCACACGGTCCATCGTCTGCTTCACCTCCTGTGAGGTGGGGATGCCATAACCTATCTTATAGGTCGGCTTCATCAGATGGAGCGGCGTGTTGTTGTCGTTCACTGTCTGTGCCGCCAGGCGGAGGGGCAGTGAGAGGGCGAGGGCGATGCCCATCTGCGCCGAGAGCAAGAGAGGCCAGCACAATGCGACCAACCAACATAACTTATTTCTCATTCTTCCTCGTTTTTTTCCGAACTTCTATTATGCCTTACTGTCGACTGCAAATTTAGTAAAAAGATGTCTTACCGCGAGACGTTTTTCGGTCATTATTGTGATACGGTTTCCCGTCAAAAGCGGGTTTGACAAAAAAATAGACGGTGAATGACGAGTTTTTGAATGTATGATTTACAGATTCTTTTCGACTTTTGTGACCGAAAACGAATCTCTTAATAATCGCACCATTGAAAAGAGGCTAAGATATCATGAAAAAAGAACATACAAATATAATTATTGTGTTTAGGTTAGGTACTTATATGATTAGTAACAGTCGGTAGTTCTTTTACCCGCATGTTAATTTTAGGTTTTTGTAGTACAAATAAGGTGGCTATTGGTTTTTGGGGGTAATTAAGATTGTTATTCAGGAGTGAAAGCAAAACACTGGAATTGTTAATTTGACCATACATACTATCATCAAAAAAAGACAACATGAAAGAAAAAAGACATTTATTGCGTCGTCTGCTCTTACTGGCCTTGGTGGCTGTCTGCTCGACAATAGCCATGGCACAGAACAGAGTGACAGGTAAGATTGTTGATGCCGATGGTGAACCCGTCATCGGCGCAAGTGTGATGGTGAAGGGCACGTCGAATGGAGCCGTGACAGACCTCGACGGACTCTTCACTATCCAGAACGTGCCTGCCAAGGCCAGTCTGGTGGTCTCCTATGTGGGATATACCACACAGACCGTCGCCGCCACACAGGGAGAAATGAGGATCACGCTGCAAGAAGACCGCCAGATGCTCGAAGAACTCGTCGTGGTGGGCTACGGCGTGCAGAAGAAGAGCGACGTGACGGGCGCCATGACCAGCGTCACTGGCGAGGAGCTCAACGTCCGCCCGGTGAACAACGCCCTTGAGGCCCTGCAAGGCAAGGCCGCCGGTGTAGACATCACCACCAATGAGCGACCCGGACAGTTGGGCAGCATCCTCATCCGCGGACAGCGCTCCATCGGTGCCAGCAACGCACCGCTCTATGTGGTCGACGGCGTGCCCCTGATGTCGGCATCGGCCATCGAGACCCTCAACCCGCGCGACATCGAGTCGATCGATATCCTCAAGGATGCCTCGGCAACGGCCATCTATGGTAGCCGCGGCGCCAACGGCGTGGTGCTCGTCACCACCAAGCAGGGCAAGAGTGGCAGGATGAGCCTCGACTACACCGGCACGTTCACCGTATCGAACATCGTCGACCGCTCGCCCTCGATGAGCGCCGCCGACATGGTGCAGTTCCGCCGCTGGGCTGCCTACAACCAGAACCCTGAGGAGTTTGCACACCCCAACAGTCCAACGATGGCCAACGACGAGAAACTCTTCGACACGGCCGAGGACAACCACACTTCATGGAACAACATCAAGAAAGGTTGGGCAGGCGGCTCTTGGGATCCCTCAAAGGTGACCAACACCGACTGGACCGACTTCGTCACACAGACGGCCATCTCTCACGAGCACACGCTGTCCGCCAGCGGCGGCACGGAGAAGATGAACGCCTATGCCTCTTTCGGCTATCTCACCAACAAAGGCACGCAGAAAGGACAGTGGTATGACCGCTATACCGGCAAACTGAGTGTCAACATCAAGCCCGTCGACTGGTTCTCGATGCAGGCCAGCATCAACGGCACATGGGCTGAGCAAGACTATGGTATGTCGACCCTCCAGGGACGCTCAGGCTCTGTGCCCGACGCCATCTACGGCACGGCAAAACTCATCTACAACTTCGCCACTCCCTACGACGAGAACGGCGAGCGCGTCATCCATCCGGGTGGTGAGACCACTGTCTACTCCATCATCGACGAATGGAAGCACTCACAGCAGAAATCGCAGACATTCCGCGCTCTGGCCAACTTCTCGGCCACCGTCGACTTCGGAGAGATTTTCAAGCCTGTCGAAGGACTGCGCTACAAGCTCAACTTCGGCCCTGACTTCCGCCACTGGCGCGAGGGTGTCTATATCGACGGATTCTCCTCACACAAAGTCGACCAGCAGGGCAATGAGGGCATCAACTACTCACGTCTGCAAAACCGCCGCGACTTCTCGTGGACGCTCGACAACATGATCCTCTTCGACCGCACCTTCGCTGAGAAGCACAAGGTGGGCGTGACGCTGCTCCAGACCGCCTCGAAATGGAACATCGAAAACTCAAGCATCAAGGGCGAGGGTCTCGAGAAAGACTCTTATCTCTGGAATGCCTTCGGCACCATCGACGTCACCAACAAAGACAAAAAGGCGACCATCGGTTCGGGTATCACCGAGCGGCAGTTGGAGTCGTACATGATCCGACTCAACTACGGCTTCAACGAGCGCTACCTCCTCACCGTGAGCGGACGATGGGACGGCGCCTCGCAGTTGGCAGAAGGCCATAAGTGGGACTTCTTCCCCTCGGCAGCCCTGGCATGGCGCATCGGCGAGGAAGAGTTCATGCAGAACGTGGGATGGGTGAACAACCTGAAGCTGCGACTCGGCATCGGTGTCACCGGCAACTCATCCGTCAGCCCCTATGAGACGAAAGGCGACATCACAGGCATCTACCTGCCCTTCAACGGCATGGACAACGTGCTGGGATATACCACCAACGAGCCTTACTACTCGGGCACTCAGCTGACAATGGCCAACCCCAACCTCGGATGGGAGAAGACCACACAGTGGAACCTCGGTATCGACTTCGGATTCCTCAACAGCCGCATCTTCGGTAGCCTCGACTTCTACAGCTCACATACCGACGACCTCATCATGTATACCACCATCCCCACTCTGACGGGATTCCCGGGCACCTACTCCAATATCGGCAAGACCAAGAACCACGGTGTGGAACTCACGTTCAGCGCCCTCCCGGTGAAGACGAGAGACTTCCAGTGGCTGACCGACTTCAATATCGCTTACCAGAAAGACGAGATTGTGGAACTGGCATACGGCAAGAACGACATGCCCGACAACTCATGGTTCATCGGCGAGGCCATCTCCGTCTTCTACACCTACGAGATGGACGGCCTCTGGCAAGACACTCCGGAAGACAAGGCTGAAATGGCCAAATGGGCAGAGAACGGATACAACTTCTCACCGGGCAACGTGAAGCCCAAAGACCAGAACGGCGACTACAAGATGACCATGACCGACGACCGGGTGGTGCTCGGCCGCAGGAACCCCAGCACTACGCTCGGATGGAACAACCAATTCTCATGGAAGGGCCTCGAACTGGGCATCCAGATGTTCGGACGCATGGGCTACTACTTCAATACCGGCGGCGAGGCTGAGACCGCACACGGCAACCAGCGGGAAATCGACTACTGGACACCCGACAACACTGGTGCCGAATGGCAGAAGCCTATCCTGGCACAGGCCACCTCGGGCTCGCAGGACAACTTCTCCGGCTACCTGGGACATAAGAAGGCTTCCTTCATCAAGGTGCGCAACATCTCTCTGGGCTACAACCTGCCGAAAAACATCCTCAAGGCGTGCACGATGTCACATGCCAAGGTGTATGCACAGGTCGTCAATCCCTTCAGTCTGAAGCAGTCGATCAACGGATTCGACCTCGACACCGGCAAGACCATCTTCAACCGCAGCTTCGTCTTCGGACTCGAAATAGGATTCTAATGAGGAAATCACAGTATAAGTATTAACAGTTCACCGTTAAAAAAGACAAGGATTATGAAACGTTACAGATATATTTTATGCGGACTGGTGGCAACGGCTCTCATGGCAGGCGTCAGCTCTTGCTCAAGCGACTTCCTCGACGAAGAACTCACCACGAAATATTCCACCGACTATTTCGACACTGCTGAAGGACTGGAAGACCTCGCCGTCTCGCTCTACGGAAACATCCGCTGGCACTTCGGATATGAGTGGGCCTACGGCATCACACTCTACGGCACCGACGAATTCACCAACGGCAACGACCTCACCTCTGACGCATGGAACAAATACGACAGCAGGTTCGGACCCGTCGTCCAAGGTACCAACCGCAACTGCCCCCAGCCCTCTGCCCTCTGGGATGAGGTCTACTACGGCATCGCCTCTTGCAACACCATCATCGACAAAGCAGAAAAAGTCATCACCGACCCCGTCGTGCGCGACAGATGCTTGGCACACGCCTACTTCCTCCGTGGCTACAACTACTACCGCCTGACGGCACAGTATGGCGGCGTGGTGCTGCAACTCACGCCGGTGAATGATGTGGTGCGCAACTTCACACGAGCCACCGAAGAGCAGTGCTGGGCACAGGTCATCGACGACCTGCGCAAGGCCTACAACCTCTTCAAGGGAGAGGAATTCACCTACGGCAAGGGCATCACATGGACCAAAGCCACTGCCGCCCACTTCCTGGCCAAGGCACTTCTCTTCCGCGCCTCTGAGCGCTGCGACGCCTTCAACGGCAGCACCAAAGACGCCGACCTGCACGAGGCCATCGAGATGTGCAACTACGCCATCGGCGCCCGCTCACTGGCCAAGAACTACAGCGACCTCTATGCCAACTGGACCGGCATCGACTGCGCCACTGAGCAACTCGACGAAATCCTCATGGAGGCTGGCTTCAACAACAGCAGCACCACCGTGGGACGCTTCGGCAACCGCACCTACAACTACTTCTGCCCGCAGTTCTCCAACTTCTCCAACGGATGGGTGAAGCGCGGAGTGTGGATCGGCGACATGGACTTCCAGCGCTGCCGCCCCACCGAATACACCTACGCCGCCTATGACCACGTCAACGACGCGCGTTTGTGGAAGACCTTCAAGACCGTCTACGGTGTCAACAATGTGGTCGACGCCTCCAAGGGCGTGGCCCTGGGCGACCCCGCCATCGTCATGATCCTCAACAAGAAGGACGACCACACCTATGACGGCTACACCTTCGGAGCCAACAAGCAGGAGCCTACCTTCAAGGACGATGCCGGCCGACTGCCCGAATGGAAAGCTGACGCCCGGCAGACAGCCACCAGCGGCGAACTCACCTCTACCAAGGGACAGTGGATTCCCAACTCGTCGATCCTCTACCAGAACGGACAGTATGTGGCACCCACATTCATGACTCCGGGCTATGCCTACTGCAACTTCTTCGCAGGCATCAACAAGACCGTCGACGGCACACGCCAGGCAGAGAAGGGCGACTCCTTCCGCGACGTCATCATGGCACGTCTGGGTGAGACCTACCTCATCCGTGCGGAGTGCTACGCACGACTGGGCGACTATGCCTCGGCCAAGAAAGACATCGACGTCATCCGTGCACGTGCGCAGTGGCAGAACGGCGAAAACCGCTCCTACTATGTCGACGGCTCGAAAGCTTTCGAGAAGAACACCCTCAACACGGGTGCCGCCGCCAACAACTACCAGAACTCCAACCTCTGGATGAACACCTACTATCTCTCCAATCCCGACCAACCTGTGACGACAGCTGCCTCCAACCTCACATCGTGGACATGGGACAACCTGCCCGCAGAGGATGAGGCCATCCTCCAGAAACTGGGCGTGAGCGGACAGAAAGAGCGCGCCATACAGTTCATCCTTAACGAGCGCACACGCGAGCTCATCGGCGAATGGCAGCGTTGGGAGACACTCTCACGCACCAAGACCCTCGTGGCACGCGCCAAGGCTTTCAACCCCGAAGCCTCTGCCATCCAGGAGCGCCATCTCTACCGTCCCATCCCGCAGGGATTCATCGACGGACTGAAGAACGAGGACGGCTCCGACCTCACCGACGAGCAGAAAGCCGCCTGGCAGAACCCGGGCTACTAACAGTCTTCCCTCAAAGGCACACCACCAGCTGCCTGTCTGAACTTCAGAGGCAGCGAATCATTTACCTCTCTCCCCCAAAGGCTGCGTCGCACGACGCAGCCTTTTCTTTGCCATCCACACCGACGATGAATGAAAACTGTATCATTTTTGGCGAATTTCAGTGCGACAGAATCGCCCTATTTCCGTAATTTTGCATTCGAAAACCAACCCGCTCTTCACTGAAGGGCCGACAAATCAACCAACGGACAATGAGAAAAACATTCTACACCCTACTGCTCCTCACGCTGACCACCCTCACGGCCTCCGCACAGGAGCAAAAGCCCGACGAGAGCCTCACCCGGCACGACTTCTTCTACGCAGGACAAAGTAAACAGCGGCGAATGTTCATCGTCAAAGACGGGAAAGTGGCATGGTCCTATGACGACCAACTGAAACGCGGCGAAATCAGCGATGCCATCCTCATGAGCGACGGCCACATCCTCCTGGCACACCAATATGGCGTGGCTGAGGTGACACAAGACGGGCAGACAATATGGCAATATGCCGCTCCCGAAGGGACGGAGATACACACCATACAGCCTATCGGTCAGCACCATGTGGTGTTCGTGCAGAACGGGAAACCGGCCAAGGCCGTGGTGATGGCAATCCCCTCGCTGCAAGTGGTCAGGGAATTCCAACTGCCCGTCTCAGAGAAAGGGTCGGTGCACGGACAGTTCCGCAACGCACGCCTGTCGTCGCGCGGCACACTCCTCGTGGCCAACATGTCGCTGGGATGCATCCACGAGTACAACAGCGACGGACGTGAAGTGAACCGCTGGACCGGTTTTCTGCCATGGTCGGTGCAGGAACTGCCCAAAGGCAACCTGCTCATCACCGGCCGCAAAGGTCACATCCAGGAGATTACCCGCATGGGACAGACCGTATGGGAGATGAACACCACAGAATATGGGGTGACACAACCACAGAAAACCCTGCGCCTGAAAGACGGAGGCCATATCATCAACAACTGGTACAACGAGTGGAACAAGACACCGATGGACACGCTTCACGCTCCCATACAAGCCGTGGAAATCGACAAGGACGGGCACCTGGTGTGGCAACTGCGCGCATGGACCGACCCCGACCTGGGACCCTCCACCACCATCCAACTGCTCAGCGAACCCGTCAACCGCGACCGGCTCTTCTTCGGCGAATTCAACGCACGGGCGCCCAAACTCTTCGTGGGTCCCAACCAACCGCTGGGCGAAGGACGTGGCATCCATCCCGGCAGAGTGGCATGGGTGCACTCACCGGGAGTGGCACAGTGGGACGGACGCTCCGGCCTCTGGGTGGAAGACCGGTGGAACGACCAGCAGAAGGCCGATGCGATGGTGCGGGAGGCCGTCACACAACTCACAGGTGAGCCCACGGCAAAGCAGGCATGGAAAGCGCTGTTCCGCCATTTCAACAAGACTCACGGCCGTGGCAACCGAGGCTACAAACGCGGTGAGACCATCGCCGTCAAACTCAACATGAACAACGCCATCACTCACCGCGACACCATCGAACTCAACTCTTCACCCTTCGTGACACTGGCCCTGGTGCGGTCGATGGTGCGCGACGGCGGCGTGCGCCAGCAAGACATCGTGCTCTGCGAACCCAGCCGCGCCATCACCGACAGCATCTACAACAAGATACACAGAGAGTTTCCTGGCGTGGTGCTCGTCGACAATATCGGGGGCGAAGGAAGACAAAAATGCGAATACTACCCCGAGCAGATTGTCTATTCGGTCGACAACGGAAAGATGGCCCGAGGACTTGCCAAATGCATCGTGGACGCCGACTACCTCATCAACTCGGCCCTCCTCAAGACCCACAGCGGACCGGGCGTCACCCTGACCTCCAAAAACTGGTATGGCGCCACCGACATCAACCTGCTCTGGCGCCAAAACGCGCATAACAACATCAGCCAAGACAAGCGCAACGGCCGACCCGGATACAAGACGTTCGTCGACTTCATCGCCCACAAAGACCTCGGGCAGAAAACTCTCCTCTTCCTCATCGACGGCACCTACGGCTCGAGAGACGTCAACGGGGCACCGGCACCCAAATGGATGAAAGAGCCCTTCAACGGGGAATGGGCATGCTCGATCATCGCCTCACAGGACGAACTGGCGTGCGATGCCGTCGCCATGGATATCCTTATCGGTGAATGGCCGGAGTTCGGCAGCCTCAACTACTGTGATGAATACCTCCGCGAGGCAGCGATGATCCCTCACGCACCGAGCGGGACGGTCTACAAACAAGAGGGGAAGCCTCTGGATAAGCCCCTCGGACTCTTCGAGCACTGGAACAACCAGAAGGAACGCAAATACACAAAGATTGACTTGAAATATCGCCTCCTGCCATGAAGAAGCATGTGTTACTGACATGGCTGATGGCCTTCACCCTGTCGGCTCAGGCACAAGTGGAGGATGCCTTCCACGGCATCCTGCCCGTGACCGACCCTGCGATGCGGAAGAGCCTGAATGGCGAATGGGACGTAAAAGTTATCGGGGAAATTGTCGCCTGTGCCGAAAACGACCTCCATCAGCCCGTTCCCGCCGTAGACGGCAGTTGGAGCAAAATACCCGTGCCAGGATGCTGGGAAGCCTATGGCCTCTGCAAGCCCAGCTACGACCATGCACTCGCACTCACCGGCTACTACCGCACCACTTTCTCCATTCCCGAAACATGGAAAGGACAGCGCATCGCACTCCGCATGGACGGCGTACTCTACGGCTATGACCTGTGGATCAATGACCGCTATGTGGACTCCTGGCATTCGGGATACAACACCGCCATTTTCGACATCACCGACTACCTCATCCCCTCGAAGCAGAAAGGCAAGGGATGGGATGCAACACAGCAGTTGGCCATGCGCGTCGTCACACAATTCAACGGCAGCGACTTCGACTATAACGACGACTGGGCTCCCAGCGGTATCTTCCGCGACGTCACACTCATGGCCGTGCCCGACACCCATCTGAGTGACCTGACCATCTCCACAAAAAACAACGGCGAGGTGAATGTCACCACAGAAGTAGCGCATGCCACCAAAAACACGTCGGTGACTCACGAACTCCTTGACGCTCAAGGCCACTTGGTGGGCACCGACAAGATAGACCATCCGCATCTGTGGACCGCAGAGACGCCCTATCTCTATACACTCCGCACCACCCTGACACAAAAAGGAAAGAAACTGCAGACTTTTGAGCACCGCTTCGGTTTCCGGGAACTGACCGTCGACGGCAATATTTTGAAACTCAACGGACAGCCCATCAAGTTGCGCGGCGTGACCAGCCACTCCACCGACCCCTATACCGTGA
>ODAI010276496.1_pt1 | contig 11202 bp, 7 predicted proteins | sample 1539321 | NCBI WGS metagenome assembly ODAI01 (sample SAMN02144231, study PRJEB22623) | gut metagenome | biome: sheep rumen | host: Ovis aries | place: New Zealand
CCGGTGATATTATAATGATCAACTATTTTAACTTCAAAAGGATTAGAAATCAGTATTTACTAACGAATGATCTGGGGCGATATATTTTTGTCACTCCGGATCAGTTTCGGGAGTTAATGGATCAGGGAACTGTATCTGATCCAGTAATAGACAATCGTTTAAGAAAGAATGCATTTATATTTGACTCAAGTGTGGAGGCATTTCTCGATAACTTTGAGAACCATATGATAAATGCTAAGAAGTACCTCTTTCTCCCGACACAGCTTCATATTTTTGTGGTGAATACCGCTTGTAACATGCAGTGCGTTTATTGCCAGGCTCAAAATGGAGAGGAAATACCCAATGCTTTTATGAGCAGAGAAACGGCACAAGCAGCTGTTGAGATAGCTCTACAAAGTCCAAGTAATAATTTACAGTTTGAATTCCAGGGAGGAGAGCCATTACTAAATTTTGACATCATCCGTTTTATAGTCGAGTATTCCCGTGAGAGAGCAGGTAATAAGAACATCCGATACTCAATAGTGTCAAATCTGACGCTGCTTACGGATGAGATGGTTCAGTTTATTAGAGATAATGAAATTGAGATTTCTACCTCATTGGACGGTCCTGCGTCTATCCACAACCTAAACCGGCCTTATAAAAACGGATTGGGAACATATGGAGATTTAAAGGAAAAGATAGCATTTTGCCAGAATAATCATATTCAAGTAGGGGCAATTCTGACGGTAACAAAAAATAGTTTGTCTAGCCCGACAGAAATCATTGATGAGTATTTGGCCAGTGGTTTCAACAGAATACTGTTGCGAGCACTCACACCTTTAGGATGCGCAAATAAAAGGTGGCCCGATATCGGATACACTCCGAAAGAGTTTCTGGAGTTCTATAAAACGGCATTTGACTATATTTTGGAATTGAACTTGAAAGGGACATATATCTCTGAAGGGATCGCTTCAATCTTTCTGAGTAAGATCATTGAAGGAGTTGCGGTTAATTATATGGAATTACGTTCTCCATGCGGCGCTACTCTAGGACAGATCGCTTATTACTGTGATGGGAAAATATACACATGTGATGAGGGACGAATGATTGCTGAAATGGGAGATGATTCTTTCTGCATAGGTACGGTCTATGACAATAATTATAACGAGATAACAGATTCTGTTCGGTGTAAAGGAATCTGCTCATCAAGTGTACTGGAGTCATTACCTTCATGTTGTGATTGCGCGTATCAGCCGTATTGCGGAGTGTGTCCTGCAGTTAATTATGCATTATACGGAGACCTTTATGAAAAAGAGCCATCTACATATAGGTGCGAAATATACAAAGGAATATTAGACATAATTTTCGGACGGTTGTTAGAAGACGATTATGGGATAAGACAGATTTTCAGGAGTTGGCTGCAATGAAGGATGAAAACTGCAAGGAAATAACAGAGCTTGAGGGAAATGGGACTCAGCCAAAAAACAGAATACACAAGAATTCGATTATAACAGCTATTATTGCAGGCGGGATGGTCATTATTCTTGGTGTTGTAGGAATTGGCACAGATTTTGGATGGAGAACAAAAAGGCAATTAGAAAATCAGTTAACCGGAAGAACAAGAATTCAGGGGGCTTTTTATGAAGGCGAACTGAATTGGGGAATCTTCGAAGGTGCCGGTACGTTAACATGTGATTCGGGAGTTACATTATCCGGAAATTGGGATGAGAATTATCTTCAAGGAGAGGGAACAGCCCAGTTTGATGATGGAAGTCGCTATGAGGGGGAATATAAGAATACTCTTCGAGATGGTCAAGGATCATTTACGTGGGAAAACGGTGATACATACATTGGAGAGTGGAAAGACGACAAGCCAAACGGGAAAGGAACTTATACTTGGAACGATGGGGACACATATGCTGGCTCCTTTGAAAATGGTAAAGCCACGGGAGATGGAGAGTATCGCTGGGTTAATGGGGATATCTGCACCGGATCGTTTACAGAGGGCAAAGCAGATGGTAAAGCTACATTAACATTTTCAACAGGAGAAAGCTATTCTGGTAATTTCGCTAATGGTGAATATGATGACTTGGGAAAATTCATATATCCAGACATAGGCTATTATGCCGGACATTTCAAAAATTCGACAAGGAACGGAGCAGGCCGTTTCTCCTGGAATAATGGCGATGAATATAATGGAGAATGGCTTGATGATCAGATTACCGGTAAAGGTAAGATGACATTTAGCAATGGAGATGTGCTGGAAGGAGAATTCTCAGAGGGGGCGCTTATTAACGGCACTTACAAGGCTACTGAAAATAATACTTCTTACACTATTAATCTCGAAAATGGCTTTATCGTAAAAGCAACCGTGGAATTTGAAGACGGTACAGTGTGTACGGGAGAATGCACAGGAAGTTCATTCAACGGTGAAGCAACAATAACGTATGCGAATGGTGATAAATACGAAGGTACATTATCCGATGGAATGAAAGACGGTAAAGGAATTTATACTTGGGAAGACGGCTCAAAGTATGAAGGAAATTGGCAAGAAGACAGCATGAATGGGAAGGGAACATATTATTTCCCGGAGGATTCGGACGGATATAAACTCGTAGGACCATTTGAAGATGATGCTCCCGACGGCGACTGCGATTATTATGTTAATAAGGACAAAAAGTATAAGACAACCTGGTCTGAAGGAAAATGCATAAAACTAACGGAGTAGTAATATGGAAAAGTATAGATTTCCCTCGATACAAAAGACGATAGATGATTTCATTAATGATGATGATGGGAATATAACAAGACAGCAGCTAGTCACAATAGGTGCAATGATACTGGTGATGAGCATCATGTCTTCTATAGACGCATATGCAAAACATGGATCACACCGCTCACATAGTTCACATACATCTCATAGTTCGACATCATATATACGTAGTCATACGGATCATGGATCCCATTCAGATCACGGATCTCATGACTCACATACTTCGCATTCGAGTCATACATCACACTCAAATACAGCGTCACATTCAAATTCTTTGTATAGTGCAGAAGGAGATGTATCGTACGGACCAAGTGTATCCTCGATTCCAAGCGTAACTTCAGGATCACAGTCTAATACGCCTTATACAGTGGCTGGCGAAGTCACAAGAAGTATGGATTCCGAAGCATTGGCAAACACAGCATTACCTTTAGTGCCTAGTGCGCCTGATGTTCCGGCGACTATAGGCCCTGGGGCGTTTCAAGATCCATCTGTAATAGCTGCATTGGCAGTAGATCCTAATCGTACAATGATTGATGATTTATTGGAAAAAATAAAACATGAATGAACGTTAATTGCCCGCTTCCGGAATTACCTTTTGGAAGCGGGCAATTTGACGTTTATTACTGAGTAGGTCGCAAAATCGACCAAGTATGCTACCGCCAGCCATCACAACTACGAATCTATAGCACCGCCTAACAGAAAGTATTAAAATAAAAATGTGTATAAACCTAGCGCAGATTGGAGGGGACCATGCCCAAAGGACCAATCTTAAATGACATATCAAGAAGTTTTACTACAAGGGACAGCCTTGGTATTGAAGGTGTTGCAACAACAATTCAGGCCAGCATCTGCCCCGTTATCAACACTGTTACTCCAAGAGTTTTCTATTGGCCTTTCCTAGTCTGGATCTATTATGACTATTATCGCTATTCCGGGGCTGAAAAGGTTAGTTTTGATACATTCAGTGCTTACTTGAAGCGGCAAGACTATTTCTTTGTAATGGCAAATCTGCTAATTGAAGGCTCAGATCAGAATGGCTTGAACGGGAAACAGCAGACACTAAAAGATATATACCAAGCCGATAATGGACCTTACTCATACAACCCAGCCTATTTCAAATCTAAATATGGAGGGATGCAGTACTATAATGCAGGATGTTTGTCGATGTATTTTATCACTGATAGAAATCCTGAAGATGACAAACCGCTCAGTGTTTCAAAGCTCACCAAAGAAGGAGAGCAACTGGCGCTAGCATTTCAGTCGGTAATAAAAGATACAGAGTATTACAAACACTATAGAAAAAGGAATGTTCCTGTCCCCAGACATGTCCTTGAAGAATACGGTAAAGTCATTAGGTTCGACTTTCATGGATTTACGGAATGCAAAGAGATTATGAAGAAGTTTTTCTTTGAAGATAACCGCGCCGTACAGCTGAAGTCGAGGAGCGAACTCCTTACAGAATCTAGGGATTATGTGGAATTACTGGTACACCAGTACAATATTTCACAGATGAGGGGACTTGAGTTGAGAAGGGCCCTTTATGATTATCGGCTCAATAATGGAATTAAAATCATTATTCCAGATACACTAAGAACAGTTGCGCACAAATGGGAAATTGCAACCGGGAGGCAGTATTTCACGCTCGGACTGGAAATGATTTGGAAGAAAATGCTTGAGCAATTATCGTTTCCTATGACAAAAATGGAGTGGATTCGTTCTGTTTTTAGCAATTCCAAATTTTCACTTGCGCTACAAAAGCCATTGGAAAATGTTGTTGAAGAATGCCATCTGTCTTTTGACGAAATAGAAGAGTTGATTTTGTATGCGATTCGCAGTCAAAAAATGGAAGAATGCGTGGAAAATGGCCTTCGGGTAATCCTATCCGTTTACAATCGTTTTTCTGAGAGAGCAGATCTTGGTGATGAGAAAGCTTTTCTGGAGTATGGTGCGGATACACAATCCATCGCAATGATAGAAATGTTTGAAAAAGTAAAAGAGTATAGCAAGAAACCTTGTGCAGCATTTCTTCAGTTTATTATGGAAGAATGGCTTATTGAACAGCACTTTATTACGGCATTCGAAAAGATGCTGCAAGGCAGGGATGGATTCTACTATGAACTGATTGATGGGAAATACATTAGAAAGCACTATTTTAATATCGACTTCCAAGGTATAAGGCTAACATCTTTGACACAGGTTATGAGGGATCTTGATATTCTGTAGAGGTTTTGACATATGGGACGAAACGATTCTTACAGCCTACTAGATATTATGCAAAAGAGTGTCGGCTATGATATTGCATTGCTGACCACATATAATTTTGACATTCGTCTGTTTGAACAAGCTATTCTGAATAGCTTGTTTGCAAATAATGTCCGGAAAGTTTCTGTTTATGTAGATGCCGAGGAGTTGACAAAATCTCTGCAGAGTGTCAGAACATGCCAGATTGGAAGAAAGTACATGATTAATCCGATCCGCATCAACAGTACTTTTCACCCCAAAGTTGTTCTGTTATTGGGAGAGAAAAGGGCAAGGCTGATACTTAGCAGTGCGAATATCACTACGCCCGGTTATACAACAAACAATGAAGTCTTCAACTTTATTGACTATTCTGATAAAGATCCGAAATATCTGGATTTGATCGTGAGTGCGATTGGATTCTTCAACAGCATCGACAAAAATTCTGACCAGTTGGACAGCGCACTCATTAAAGAGGCTGCATCATATCCTTATTATCATAGAACAAAGCATAACGAAGAAGCTTATTATCTACATAATCTGAAAGACTCCATTCTAAGCCAAGTGCGGCAGCTTGTATCTGATGACATACAGAGAATCAAAATAGCTGTGCCATATTATGATGGTGAATTGTCTGCTTGTAAAGAAATAAAGGATCAGTTCCCAAATGCGGATGTGCAGTTGTACATACAGAATCATAAAAGCACATTTCCAGTTGACTTTAATAACAGGCACAAGGTTGCAGGCAATGTATTACCCTTTGCAGGCTTTCGGCAAGGCAAGGACAACTGCAAGAACAACTTTTATCATGGAAAAGTATTTTTGTTTCAATCTGCAGAGAAATCATATGTATTGTATGGGAGTGCAAACTGTACACAGGCAGCACTTACAAAATCTTTTGCGGAAGGCGGAAATATTGAGTGCGATTTATTTGAAGTGGGATACAGAGAGGAGTTCGATTACTTCTTTGAGAATATTGAGGTAAGGAAAGAAGAGAAGCTGACAGGACAGGTATTGGAATACGAACCTTCATTACAGTCGATGGTTGTGTTTAAGTACGGTGAAATCAAAGACGACATACGACTGTATTTTCTCCTGAAGAATAAAAGGGAGATTCCGACCGTTTTACTTGGTGATACAAAACTTAATACAGAAGTGGAAAAAGATGATCTTATAGCGATCATTCCAACTGAGAGCGCAAATGGTCTTACAGATATATTCAGTGTGACATTGTCATTTACAGATAGAGAAGAAATCTGCCGTTGCTGGACATTCAGTAAGGAAGCACTTAAAAAGAATCGAGAAAAACTGACGGATACGGGCACCTTGAAAGACTTCGACATAAATCCCGGTAGTGACAGATTCATGGAGGACCGCAGAAGGCTGCTAGAAGCAGAACTGATGTGTTTACCAGATATTGTAAGCTATAGTGAGAAGAGCGCTATTTTTGACCAGATCAAAGAAGAGGCGGAAGCGGACGAAGAGGATGAAGAGAATACATCTGATTTTGTTGTGGACATAGACATTCCAGATGAATATAGAGCCGCTTATAGGCAGTATCAATATGTTGAGAGGATTCGAGGATTATTCAATCGTCATTTCTTTTCAATGAATACGGGTTGCCTTCTGCCTGGGACCAAGAGCAAAATATCAAAAAGTGCTGAGGGATTAGCCCCCGAACCGGTGCCAACAATCCAAGCACGAATGGCTACAACCGAGGAAAAGAGCTTCGAACGCTTTGTAAAAAGGCGAGTTAGGGGAATGCTGAACGACGAGTACGTGGCAGCAATAGGAATGGACCATTATATTGCTCTATTATCTGTTCTATTCGAGATCTTTTACAAATACAACGAGCGTGAAAAAGTTAAAGACATTTTTCAAAATGAATATGTTGCACAGACAAGGGCAGAACTGATGATTAGAGCTCTTGCAAAGGACCGCACCAAGGAGATAAAGGAATTTGACGAAACAAGTGCCGTGCTTTTGGAGCAATGCTATAAAGTGATCTTCGATAATTATATATATCGTATTAAAGCAGAAGATACCGAAGAACAATACAGATACGATCAAATCAACAAAAAACTCTTGATACAAATGCATGGGGTATATGGAATAAGGGATTGTTTTAAAGATGATGTTGTAGTTGTCTATACGGAAAACAGTAATAGCATGAACCTGCAGCAGGTAAACGTGAGCATGCTGGTCACTTATATTGATAGGCTGTTTGGATATATGGGGCTGGATCAATTGGCTGAACTTATAGGGAAGGTTTACAGCCATCCAGACATTAGCCTAAAGGGAACGGTATTCACTATTTCAGCATTGAGCCCGAATATTTCAAGCTGCTTCAAGCCTGATGTACGTGTATTGCAGGAGATAAAAAAATACGCCAGGAATGTGGCTCAAATCGATATTGTAAGAATAATTATCAGATCTGTAAATTCACAAAAAGCCACGCGTATTAATAGAATCGAGCATCGAATTAGTATGGCACGCAATTCTTGGACGTGCAGTATTGTATATAAAGATGGATCGAGGAAGGATGATAGGGCGCAGTATATCAGTTTTTGATGATATAGGTATGACCATCCGGATGAACGTGAGGAAGTATAGTTTTATTAACAGTATTAAAGATATCAGTGAAAAAAAGAGAGTATTCATCTATTTAAGAACCGCGTTTATTTACTGCCGATTGGTGTTATTGGGTTAGTGACCTATGAAAAAACACAGCAATTATTGATTTAATGAAGAGATAAATATGTTTCAAGTGATATAGAATTGTGATCTAGAAGGATTGATTTAAGAGAGGATTGTATATGGATAATAGTTTATTCTTTTGCGACTATTTCGATTCTGACAACGCTGATGTTTTAGTGGATAAACTGAAACAGTATTCTGAAGAATATTCAAAACAAGTTTATTTATTAAAGGCACCGTTGGGAGAAGGGGAAACAACAAATCGATATGATTATGATAAGGCTGCGGTTCTATTAGTACCAAAGCATAAACTTTGCTTTATTAATTTTGATGAAGAGGAAGAAGATGAATTTGACGAATACTGTGATGATTTTATTGATGATATCGGATATTTATCAGATAAATATGATTATCGACCTGAAATAGGAAGACCTCGCGTTTGGAGAAAAAAACTAATTGCAAAAAAAACAAACAGAGAAATAAACGCAACAGGGATTGATGAGTTATTCTCGGAGATTCAAATTAATAATCAAGAAGACGCTCGTTCTGCTGATTATTTGATTTCATTACTAATTGGTAGCATTAATGATATACATAGAATTGGTGGTGATTTCCCAAACAGCATTTTAGATCAAGTTAAGAAGAAGATCATTCTTTTTGATGGAGATCAGAGTAGATTTATTTACTCAAAACTAAATAAAAAACGCATTACTATTCAAGGATTAGCCGGAACTGGAAAAACAGAGCTTTTGCTTCATAAATTGCGAGATCTTTATATAAACAAGAAAAATTCGAAAATTGTATTTACTTGTTATAATAGGATTTTGGCAAAGAGCATGAAAAAGAGAATTCCAGATTTTTTTAATTTTATGCGCGTCAATGAGCAGATTGAATGGGAAAAAAGACTATGGGTAATACCAAGCTGGGGCTCGGGAAGATTTCCAAATACAGGATTATACAGTTATATTTGTAATGAGTATGGTATCCCATTTAGGTCATTCTCATACACCTACTCGTTTGAAAGAGCTTGTCAAGAAGCCGTTGATAGTATAGAAGAAAAAGGAAATACAGAACCTTGCTTTGATTATGTTTTAATAGACGAAAGCCAAGATTTTACTGAAAGCTTTTTTAGATTATGTGAATTAGTTACTAAAGAAGCTGTATATATAGCAGGTGATATTTTTCAAGATATATATGATCGCAGTATTAATAATTCAGTAAATAGTGATTTCTTGCTGAACAAATGCTACAGGACTGACCCAAAAACTCTTATGTTTGCACATTCGGTTGGAATGGGGCTATACGAGTCACCAGTAATAAGATGGCTAGAAGATAACGAGTGGATGGCATGTGGGTACAATCTTCAGAGGGAAAATAAAAAAGTGAAACTATCACGAGTTCCTTTGCGACGATTTGAAGATTTACATACTGAAGAAATTGAAAACGTGGAAGTAATTGAGGCAAATGATGATATCCCCAAAAAAGTGTTCGGAATAATGGAGGGTATTCAAACAGAGCATCCTACGGTGTCACCAGGGGATATTGCAATAGTATTTTTAGAAGGACAGAATAATGAGAATTATGCATTGGCGGATACATTGGCTGTTTCGATAAGAAAGCGCTATGGGTGGAGTGCTATTAAAGGATACGAAACAAAGGATTATTCTGAGAATACTGTATTTATTAGCAACAGAAACAATATTAAAGGATTAGAGTTCCCATTCGTGATTTGCATAGTGAATAATAAGATAACAGATAATATCTATTTACGAAATACTCTATATATGATGTTGACTAGATCATTTATTACATCTTATTTGATAATAAATAATGATTTGTTTGATGGTATAGATAATTCTAATTTTATTAGTATATACAAAAATGCTGCTATTGAAATTCAAAGAAATGGATATATATGCGTCAGAGAACCGAGCGAAAAAGAAAAGCAAGCTCAGAATGGAAAATTAAGTATCATTGCTGCAAAGAAAAAGTTGTCCTTGCAAGAATTAGTGTTTGGTGTACTTGAACAATATCCTTACTTAAGCGATGTTTCAAAAAAGAGTATTACAAGCTCAATAATCGAACTACGAAATCAAAAGGAAGAAGAGATGACGGATGAAGAGATTATTTTATGTGCTCAGAAACTAGCTAAAACATTTGAGGAATTGCAATGAAGCATTATGAATATGAGATAGATGACAACATAAAGAGCATAGCTGTTGCGGCGTTACGCAAAAAAAGAGATTTGTTAAGACTATTAGCACATACTGTTAAATCAATTATTGAACAAGAACTTTGGCGAAAAGAAGGGCAGGTTAATGTAGAAGATAATAATAAGGTTGTTGTTCATGTATCAAAAATGAATAGACTATTTTTTTGTTTTGATAATAAAGTGTTTTCATTTCATATGCCGTTTACAATGATTGAGTCAGAGGAGGGGACAGTCACGCTTTCCTTTAGAAACAGTCTGGTAATTGATTCATACATGTCATCAATTTTAATTACTGTATTTGAGGAAGAGAATTTGTTTTCTGGATCAATAGCAGATATTTATGACAGGATTGCTGATTTAGTCCAAAACAATTACGAAGACAATTCCTTTGACGAGGATATGTTTTGGGAGTTAATTAGTTATCTTATGCTTTATGAACCTGGATATATCCGCTACGACGATGATCTGGACCCCCATAGGACAGATCCAATCATGCATCCAAGATATCATTTAGATATTAATTATGAATCCACTGCTACTTATAAAATTGGATTATCAAATAGTATTGATTGTAATAGATTAAGAGAAATAACGGACATAACAGAAAAATGTGATTATATCTATTGCTAGTTTTGGACCAATGGAGCTTATGATGAACAATGCATTTTACACAAATTACACCGACCTCAAGTTCATTGACAAACTAAAGAAAAACATAGACACTTGCAAGGCTTTCTATTTCTCCGTCAGCTTTATAAAGAAGCCGGGGCTTCGTTTGATTGCACCGAATATTGAGGCTGCATTGTCAAGAGGAGCTAAGGGTCAACTGATCACATCGACGTATCAGAACTTCACGGATATCGATTCCTTGACATGGTTCTATGACATGCAATCCCGGTACCCGGAGTCATTCACATGCAGGCTTGACAGAGAGTGCTTCCATGATATTCATGGAAACACTGTGGGCTTTCATTCCAAGGGGTACTTGTTTGAATTCAACGATTACAATGAGCTATTGGTGGGGTCTTCAAATATCACAGTTTATGCACTGCTGAAGAATATTGAATGGGATGTATCGATTATTGAAGAGCAGGAGGCGAAGACCTACAAGGACGCCAAGAAAGAGTTTGATGCCCTTTGGGAACGTACGCTTCCGCTCAGCAGGGATCTGATTGAGGAATATAAGACAAGATTGTATTATTCCATCGAGAGATGGGATATGGATTATGATATTGCCAACTCTCAATACAAGCCCAATTATATGCAGCGTAGAGCTTTGAAAGAGCTCAACCGCATCCGCGCG
>ODAI010774024.1_pt1 | contig 11200 bp, 11 predicted proteins | sample 1539321 | NCBI WGS metagenome assembly ODAI01 (sample SAMN02144231, study PRJEB22623) | gut metagenome | biome: sheep rumen | host: Ovis aries | place: New Zealand
CTCCTACGAGCTCCTGACGGACCGCAAGGTCATCTTCAACCAGCGCGGCATCGGCTTCTTCGTCGCGGGCGACGCCATCGACGTGATCCGCGAGACGGAACGTCGCAAGTTCATCGACGAGGAGATCCCCCTCATCCGCAACCGCGCCGCCCTGCTGGGCATCAACCTCAAGGAATTCATCCACTGACAAAGCACCCGACCACGAAAAAGATACTCACCCTGCTCGCAGCAGCCACGCTGCTCCTCCTCCCCTCCTGCCGCTTCATCCGCGTCAGCGACGACCTGATGGAAAGCCTGAAGGACGGATTGAGGGAAAACGGTAAAACGATCGTCGTGGGCGAGGACGGCAAGACCGTCACCGCCAGCGAAAATCTGGCCACGGAGGCCCGGGAGACCGGCACCTACGACGCCATCCAGTGCAACATTCCCTGCAACATGACCTATACGCCCGGCGATTTCGCCCTCTCCATCACCGCGCCGGACAATATCATGGAGCATATCCAGGTCCTCAACGAAGGCGGCCGGCTGCTCATCAAGAGCGACGGAGCCAATTTCCGCAATGTCAAGAACATCTACATCCGGTTCTCCACCAACACGTTGAAGGAGGTGACCTTCAACGGCGCCGTGGACTTCGACGCCCCCAAGGGCATCTCGGCCGGTGACTTCGCACTCACCGTCAACGGTGCCGGCGACATCGAGATCGACGGCCTGCAGACCGGCGACGCCTCCATCATCGTCAACGGCGCCGGCGACGTGGACGTCAGCGGCATCGCCTGCAAGCGGCTCTCCGTCGAGATCAACGGCGCCGGCGACGCCGTCGTGTCCGGCGATGCCGACAGGGCGGACCTGCAGATCAGCGGCGCCGGCAGCATCAACGCGGTCGAACTCCGCGCCGGCGAGCACAACAGCAAAGTCCGGGGCATCGGCAAGATCAAGACACCCAAAAACGACTGATAAACAATATTCTATGCGGGAAGCGGGGACCCTGTGACAGGATCCCCGCTTTCTTTTACTCCGACCGGGTCTCCAGCCGGACCACGCGCGTAGAGCCGCGCTGCTCCTCGGTAATGGACGGACAGAGGCCCTGCAGGAGCATCAGCGAGATCTCGTCCGTGCCTTCGCGTCCCACGATCTGGCCCGTGAAGTGCTCCTGCTCCATCTCGATCGAGACGTCCCGGGACATCTCCTTGCAGTGGATACAGATGTGGATCGGTCCCGTGAAGGGCATCATCTTGGTGAGCATCTCCTCCACGATCAGCTCCAGCGAGACATAGCGCCGGCCCAGGGAATTGCGCTGGCAGAACCACTCGATCTCCGCATTGAGCTTGTAGAGGTCATAGTGCGGGGTGTCGATGTTGAACACCAGGCTGCGCAGGTTGTTGACGAAGACCTGCGTGAGGGTATGGGAGGGGTGGTCGAAGATCTGCTCGGGCGCCCCTTCCTCGACAATCACGCCGTGGTCCATGAACAGGACGCGCGTGCTGATGTCGCGCGCGAACTTCAGCTCGTGGGTCACGATGACCATCGTCCGGCCCTGCTTGGCCAGCTCGCGGATCACGCTGAGCACCTCGGACTTCATGGTCGGGTCCAGGGCGGAGGTCGCTTCGTCGAAGAGGATGACCTCCGGATCCATCGCCAGGCAGCGGGCGATCTCCACACGCTGCTTCTGGCCGCCGGACAGCGAGTCGATCCGGGCATGCAGTTTCTCGCCCAGACCCACCATCCGGAGCAGCCGGACGGCCTTTTGTTCCGCCTCCTCCGCAGGCATCCGCAGGATCTTGAGCGGCCCGAGCGTCACGTTCTCCAGCACGTTCAGGTGCGGGAAGACGTTGAGTTCCTGGAAGACCATCCCGACCTTGCTCCGGATGGCGGGCAGGTCGGCCCCGGGCGAGAAGATGTCCTCGCCGTGGAAGAGGACCCGGCCGGAGTCCGGCCGTTCGAGGCCGTTCAGGCAGCGCAGGAACGTGCTCTTGCCGCATCCGGAGGGACCGATCACGGAGACGATCTCGCCTTGGCGGATCTCGCAGTCGACACCGTTCAGCCCGTGGACGGCGCCGAACTGCTTATACAGGGATTCTATTTTGAGCAGCGTCTTTGTCATGGTTGTTTCAGCAGATGGTCCCCCAAGCGGTCCACGACCCAGCCGATCAGCTTGGCCAGCAGGAAGTAGAGCAGGCCGACGACCACCAGCGGGATCAGCGAGTTGTAGGTCTGGGTGCGGATGATGTCGGTCACCTTGGTCAGGTCCTGGATGGCGATGAAACCGACGATGGAAGTATTCTCGATCAGGGCGACGGCCTTGCCCTTGAAGAGCACCAGGATCTGGCGGGCCGCCTGGGGCAGGACCACGTAGCGGAGGGTCTCCCACTCCCGGAACCCGAGGGCGGCGCCCGCTTCGTACTGCGAGCGCGGCACGCTCTCGAGGCCGTTATGGAAGCTCTCGCAGGCTCCCGCCGCGAAATGCAGGGAATATGCGATGATGGCCACGATCACCGCCGCCACGGGCGTCGAAGCGAAGACTACATAGAACATGAACAGCAGCAGGACCACGATCGGGATCCCCTCGATGAAGTCGCAGTAGCCGTGGGCGAACTTCCGGAGCGCCGGCGGTCCGTACAGGAGCATCCAGCACAGTCCGGCCCCCAGGATGCTGCCCAGGAACTGGGAGCAGAGCATGATGAGGAGCGTGTACCACAAACCCCTGAGGATCAGCAGGTAGCGGCCTTCTTCAAACAGGTTCTCACGGATGGCGCTCCCCAGCGTCCTGTGCTGGCGCAGCGCCTCGGACTCCGGCACGCGGGCCACCAGGTGGAGCCGGCCCCGGTAATAGGGATCCGAGAACAGCACGCTGCGGCTGCGTTCCGGCGTGGGCGCGATGGCGTCCACGAGCGCATCCACGCGGCCGGACACCAACGCGGGGATCATCCCCGTCCCCGTCATCTCGACGAAGCGGACGGGCACGCCCATGTGGTCCGCGAACCGGCGCATGAGCTCCGGCTCGAAGCCGGTCTCCTCCCCGTCTTCCATCACGGTCAGCCCGGACTGGCCGACCTCGATGCCCACGCGGAAAGGCACCCCCTCCCGGACGTGGCTGTGATAGAACGTCCGCGGCGCGTCGGGGGCGAACCAGTTGGCCTCCATCCCGGCCAGCGTGCCGTCCTCGCGGATCTGCCGGAGGAAGTCGTTGAACCGGCCGGCCATCTCCGTCTCGGACAGCTGGAAGGCTACGGCCACGGAATCCCGGACCTCCGCGAAGGGCAGTTCGGTCAGGGAAGGATTGCTCCGCAGCAGCTCCTCCAGGCCGGGCTCCCGGCACACCAGGGCGTCGATCTTGCCGTTGTGCAGGGCCAGGCACAGGGAGGGAAGCTCCTCGTAGTGCAGGAACTCCGCCCCGGGGAAAGCCGCCTGCAGCTGCTCGTGGTGCCCCATCGAGGTCAGCACGCCGATCCGCGCTCCGGAGAGATCCTCCGCGGAATGGACTTCCACATGACGGACGCAGCCGGCGGCAGGCAGGAGCAGCATCAGGGACAAAAGGATACGAAGTATGTTTCTAGACATATTTCTGCAGGGTCAGGATATTCTTGCCGTCCCGGCGTTCGTAGGTGACGATGTCCATGATCGTGCGGACCAGGAAGATCCCCAGGCCGCCGATCGGCCGCTCCTCGACGCCGAGCGTCGTGTCGGCCTCCGGCGCGGCCGTGGGATCGAACGGGATCCCGGAATCCGTGACGACGAAGGTCAGCTTGCCGGGTTCCAGTACGGCCGCGACCTCCACGAGCCCCTCCTGCCCGTCCGGATAGGCGTACAGCATGACATTGGTCACGGCCTCTTCCAGCGCCAGGTTCAGGCTCATGACCAGCCCCGGCAGCAGGGAGCCCGCTTCGGCGATGGAATCCACCCAAGCGGTCAGCTCCGGGACCTCCCGGACATCGTTATGCAGGACGAGCGTTCGTTTCATCCCTTAAAGATAGGCATTATCCGCCGAAAAAACAAAGCGGACTACCCTCACGGGTAATCCGCCAAAATCCGGAGCTTGTTGTTAATTAATAAATTGTCTTACGGCTGCAAACATACGAAAACCGGCCCGAAGACGGACCGGTTTTTCGACGAACGGGCTGTTTTCTTCGACGAACGGGTCGGGACTACTCCTCGGCCGGCTTCATCGTCGTGTAGACGTTGGTGACGTCCTCGTCATCCTCCAGCATGCCCGTCAGCTTGTCCAGGGTAGCGCGCTGCTCCTCGGTCACCTCCTTGAGGTCGACGTTGGGGATCTGCTCGAAACCACCGGAGATCAGCTCGTAGCCGTTCTCCTCGATGTACTTCTGGATCTGGCCGTAGGCGCTGTACTCACCGTACATCACGATGACGGGGGTCACGTTGCCGTCCTTGTCCTCCTCTTCCTGGCGGAAGAGCTCCTCCACGCCGTAGTCGATGAGCTCGAGCTCGAGTTCCTCGAGGTCGACGCCCTCCTTCTCCTTGACGCGGAAGGTGCACTTGCGGTCGAACATGAAGCTCACGGAACCGGTGGTGCCGAGCGAGCCGCCGCACTTGTTGAAGTAGCTGCGGACGTTGGCGACCGTGCGGGTATTGTTGTCCGTGGCGGCCTCCACCAGGTAGGCGATGCCGTACGGGCCAAAACCTTCGTAGATGATCTCCTTGAAGTCGCCCTGCTTGCTCTCGGTCGCCTTCTTGATGGCGCGCTCGATGTTCTCCTTGGGCATCTGCTCGCTGCGGGCCTCGGCCATGAGGGCGCGGAGGCGCGGGTTGCCGGTCACGTCGGGACCGCCCTGCTTGACGGCGATCGTGATCTCCTTGCCCAGCTTGGTAAACGTACGGGCCATGTGGCCCCAGCGCTTCAGTTTGCGCTCCTTGCGGAATTCAAATGCTCTTCCCATGGTTATTCGGCGACTCTGGCGATGTTCTTGGCGATCTCATAAGCCTCCAGGGACTGCGGATAGTCCTCCTCGATGGTCTTGTAGCAGGCAAGGGCTTCCGCCTTCTGGCCGAGGGCCTCGTGGGCGGAGCCTTCCTTGAGCAGGTAGGCGGCGGCGAAGACGTTGTCGGCGCGCTGGACGGCAGCCTTGTAGCTGCGCACGGCGGCGGCATAGTCGCCCAGTCCCACATAGGCGTCACCCTCGCAGGCAAGGGCACGGGCGGCGAGGATGGGCTCCTTGCCGCTGTACTTCTTCAGGTAGCCCAGGGCAGCCTCGTAGTTGCCGAGCTGGAGCTCGCAGATACCGGCGTAGAGGTACACGGCCTTGCCGGCCTTGGTACCGTACTCGGAGATGATGTCGGCGAAACCCATGTTGTTGCCGTCGCCGTTGAGCGCGAGCTCATACTCGCCGCCCTGGAAACTCATCTCGGCCGGATAGGCCTGCTGCATCGCCTCGACGCACTTGGGCTGATAGACGAACTTGTGGTAAGCGAGGATCCCGAGGCCGATCACGAGGATGGCGGCCACGATACCCCAGATCAGTTTCTTGTTCTCGTTGTAGAACTGCTCGGTAGCAGAGACGGTCTGCTCGATGTTCTCCTGCCGGGCTGCTTCCTGCTCCTTGAGGTTTTCTTTCAGATTTTTCTGAGCCATATTTTCGTTGTTTTAATTTCTCAACCAATTAGCCCGCAAAATTAGAAAAAATACTTTAACTTTGCAAGAAAGCATTATGCCGACGCTCCAGAAAATAGTCATCCAGGATTTCCGCAACATCCGGCTGCAGGAGCTCTCGTTCTCCCCCAACATCAACTGCATCAGCGGGGGCAACGGCGAGGGCAAGACCAACCTGCTTGACGCGATCTGGTACCTGTCCATGACCAAGAGCGCCTTCTCCGCCTCCGACCGTTTCAATTTCCGCTACGGCACCTCCGCCTTCGCCCTCTCCGGCACCTATGACATGGAGGGCGGGCTCCCCGCCCGCTTCAGCATCAAGGTCACGGACGGCGGGGAGAAGAAGGTCCGCCGCGACGACAAGCCCTACGCCAAGATCTCCGAGCACATCGGCGTGCTGCCCATCGTGATGGTCTCCCCCGCCGACACCGCCATGGTGAGCGAGTCGGGCGAGGAGCGCCGCAAGTTCGTCAACGCCGTGCTCTCCCAGATGGAGCGGCCCTACCTGGCGGACATGCAGCAGTACAACCGCTTCCTGCTGCAGCGCAACAAGCTCCTCAAGGCCGGGGTCGGCGACGAGGACCTCCTCAGCACCTTCGACGAGCGGCTGGCCGCCCTGGCGGAGCCCATCTTCGCGCGGCGCACCGCCTTCTGCGACAGCCTGGTCCCCGTCGTGCAGCAGTACTACGCCGAGATCTCCGGCGGCCGGGAGCAGGTCGGCATCGAATACCGCTCGGACCTGCAGAAGGGCGACCTGCGCGAGACCCTGCGCAGCCGGCGCGACCGCGACAAGGTCTTCAAGTTCACCACCGCCGGCATCCAGCGGGACGACTTCATCTTCACGATGAACGGATATCCGATCCGCCGCTGCGGCTCCCAGGGGCAGCAGAAGTCCTTCCTCGTGGCGCTCAAGTTCGCGCAGTACGAGGTGATGAAGTCCGCCTACGGCTACCCGCCCATGATGCTGCTGGACGACCTCTTCGACAAGCTCGACATGAACCGCGTGGCCAACCTCCTGCGGATGGTGGCCGACAAGGAGTTCGGACAGATCTTCCTGTCCGACTCCAACAAGGTCCGCACGGGATCCATCGTGGACACCCTCACCTCGGACCGCAGCTATTTCGAGACGGCAGGAGGCGTCTTCACTCCCGTCAATGAGTAGAGTCGCCCGCAAGACCGCCGCCCCGCTTTCCGACCTCATCCGTGCCTGGCTGAAATCCGAGCACCTCACCGCCAGCCTCAACACGCAGCGCATCTTCGCCGCCTGGGACGCCGCCTCGGGCGCCGGGCGCTACACGGTACGCCGCTATTTCCGCGACGGCCGGCTCTACATCACCGTAGACTCGTCGGTCGTGCGCAGCCAGCTGTATTTCCAGCGGGAGGCGCTGGTCGACAAGATCAACGCCCTGCTCGACCAGGACGAACTGTTCACCCGCGACGACGCCCGCGTCGGGCTCGTCCAAGAACTGATCCTCAAATGAAATTCGTCATCGACAAGGCCATCCCGTTCGTCGAAGGGGTCTTCGAGCCCTACGCGGAGGTTATATATAAGGAAGGCCCCGACATCGTGCGGGAGGACCTGCTGGACGCGGACGCGCTGGTCATCCGCACCCGCACCCGGTGCGACGCCGCGCTGCTCGAAGGGACTTCCGTCAAGATCATCGCCACGGCCACGGTCAGCATGGACAACATCGACCTGGCCTGGTGCAAGGGCCACGGCATCTTCGTCCGCAACGCCTCCGGCTGCAACGCCGGCGGCGTGACCAACTACGTCTTCTCCGCCCTGTACGGGACGGCCGCCCGCAAGAGCATCCCCCTGTCCGGTGCCACGCTGGGCATCATCGGGCTCGGCTCCGCCGGCTCCCGCGTGGAAGAGATGGGCCTCGCGCTGGGGTTCAAGACCCTGCGCTACGACCCCTGGCGGGCCGCTAAGGAAGGCCCTTCCGAGTTCTGCGACCTGGACACGGTCCTCGCCGGGGCGGACGTCGTCACGCTCCATATCCCCGTCAACGACAGTACCCGCGGGATGGCCGATGCGGCCTTCTTCGCCAGGATGAAGCCCGGCGCCTTCTTCATCAACACGGCGCAGGGCGAGCTCGTCGTCGAGGAGGACCTCATCCGGGCCATTCCCCGGCTCGGTCCCGTGGCCCTGGACACCTGGTGCCACGAACCCGACATCAACCGCACCCTGCTGGACCTCGTGGACATCGCCACGCCGCACATCGCCGGCTACACCCTCCAGGGCAAGCAGATCGGCACGTCGCTGGCCATCCGCGCCGTGGCCCGCTTCTTCGGCCTGTCCGGCCTGTACGACTTCTTCCCCACCACGGAGATCATCGAGTACCAGGCCGTGCACATCGACGCCCACGACAAGACCCAGGGCCAGATCGCGTCCGTGATCCAGTACAACTACCCGATCTTCACGGACGACTTCATGTTCCGGATGGCCCCGGACCGTTTCAGCGAGATGCGGGCGAACTACAGTTACCGGCGCGAATTCTATTTCTGACACAAACCAAACCCCATGAATAACACTATGGACAAAGCCACCATGAATGCGCAGATCGAGCGCTTCCGCAAAGGTTTCCCCTGGCTGGAAATCGTCGCCCCCGCCACGCCGGCGCGTGGCATTGAAGTACTGAGCGAAGAGCAGCAGGACGAAGCCATCCGCTACGCCGAGCAGGCCGAGGTCCACGGACGCTGCAAGTTCGTGCCCGCCTCCGGCGCCGCCTCCCGCATGTTCAAGGACATCTTCGCCGGGATGGACACGCCCAACGCTTCCACGGAGAAGCTGGCCGCCAACCTGGAGAAATTCGCCTTCTACTCCCCCGACGTGTTCGGGACCGCCCCCTTCGACCCCGCCGCGACGGCCCGCAAGCTCCTCACCGACGCCGGCCTCGCCTACGGCAGCAAGCCCAAGGGCGTGCTGAAGTTCCACCGCTACCCGGGCGAAGTGCGCACCGCCCTGGCCGAGCACTTCGTGGAAGGCCAGGCCTACATGCGCAACGCCGACGGCAGCGTGGACCTGGTCGTCACCATCTCCCCGGAGCACCGCGCCCTGTTCGAGGCCGCCGTGGAGGACATCCGCGCGGAGTACGAGGCCCGCTACGGGGTCCGCTACAACATCACCTTCACCTACCAGTCCAAGGACACCGACACCCTCGCGGTCGACGCCGAGGGCAAGCCCTTCCTCAAGGAGGACGGCAGCATCCTCACCCGCCCTGCGGGCCACGGCGCCCTCATCTACAACCTCAATGAGCTGGATGCTGAACTCGTGAGCATCAAGAACATAGACAACGTCTGCGTGGAGCGCATGCAGCCGGCCACCTACCGCTGGAAGAAGGTCCTGATGGGCCGCGCGCTGGAGCTGCGCGACCGCATCCACGGCTACATCTTCGCCCTGGACCAGCTCACGCAGATGCGCAAGGAGATGGCGGACTTCTCCTATGTGCCCGCGTACAACATGAACCAGGACGACCCCTTCGCCACGCCCGAATGCCAGGAGCTCTGCAACGAGATCGAGGCCTTCCTGCGCGACGAGCTCTGCATCGAGATGCCGGAGGCCAAGGACAGCCGCGACCGCGCCCAGGCGCTGCGCGCCAAGCTGGACCGCCCGATCCGCGTCTGCGGCATGGTCAAGAACCTGGGCGAGCCGGGCGGCGGCCCGTTCATCATCCGCGCCAAGGACGGCTCCACCTCCCTGCAGATCCTCGAGGGCGCCCAGATCAACCCGGACGACCCGCAGGCCGTCGCCTGCCTGAAGGCCGCCACGCACTTCAACCCGGTGGACCTGGTCTGCTGCCTGCGCCGCCACGACGGCAGCAAGTTCAACCTGCTCGACCACGTCGACGAGGAGACCGGCCTGATCAGCGCCAAGAGCTACCAGGGCCGCGAGCTGCGGGCCCTCGAGCTCCCGGGTCTCTGGAACGGCTCCATGTCCGACTGGAACACCCTCTTCGTCGAGGTCCCGATCGAGACCTTCAACCCCGTCAAGGTAGTCCTGGACCTGCTCCGGGAAGCACATCAATAGCTTATGGAACAGGAACGCAGCATCGACCGGCTGGCCCGGCTGATCATCGGCACGGCCATCTTTACCATCATCGCCTTGCTGTGCTGGTATTTCCGCAGCGTGCTGGTCTACATCATCGCCGCCTTCGTGGTGTCGCTGATCGGCCAGCCGGTCGTGCGCGCGCTCCGCAAGGTCAAGTTCAAGGGACGCACGGCGCCCGACTGGCTGCTGGCCATCCTCACCCTCGTCATCATCTTCCTGGGGCTCATCCTCGTCGTCACGCAGATCATCCCGGTGGTGTCCGGCATCATCCGCGAGGCGGCCAGCGGGAGCCAGTTCCTGCCGCAGAACAGCATCCTCGAGAACATCAACGAATGGCTCGTCGCCACGTTCCCCTTCCTGGGAAAGGACTTCGACGGCGTGGCCCTGGTGGTCGAGAAGCTCAAGGAGATGACCAGCTTCTCCGCCATCTCCGGCATCCTGGGCTCCGTGGCGTCCACGGTGGCCAACTTCGCCGTGGGGGCGTTCGCGACGGTCTTCATCTCCTTCTTCTTCATCAAGGATGAGCAGCTGTTCGGCAAGATCGTCGCCGCCCTGGTGCCCGACCGCCACGAAGCCACGGTCGGCACGACGATCCTGGAGATCGAGGGCCTGCTGTCCCGGTACTTCGTCGGCCTGGTGATCGAGATCCTCGGCGTGATGCTCGTGGATTTCCTGCTGCTCTGGCTCGTGGCGCGCATCGGGGCCGCCAACGCGCTCGGCATCGCCTTCATCGCCGGCATCCTCAACGTCATCCCGTACGTGGGTCCGCTGATCGGCGAGGTGGTCGGCGTCATCCTCAGCATCATCCTCAAGTACACCACCGGCGTCGGCCTGGCCGTGAACTTCTGGTGGTTCGCCCTGATCGTGCTGGCGCTGATGCTGACGGCGCAGCTGGTGGACAACTTCATCTACCAGCCGCTCATCTACTCCACCTCCATCAAGGCGCATCCGCTGGAGATCTTCATCGTCCTGCTGATCGCCGGCCACATCGGCGGTGCCGTCGGCATGCTCGTCGCCATCCCCGCCTACACCGTCATCCGCGTCATCGCCAGCCGCTTCTTCTACCACTGGAAGCCGGTCCACAGGCTGATCCCCGACCGGGAGACCCTCGGGGACAGCGACGAAGAAGAGACGGAAATGGGCCGCTCCTGAGATTTTTTGCCTCAAAAGGATACAATTCTAAAAAAATTGTCTATCTTTGCAATCCCTTTCGAGGGCATCTGGGTGTGGCGCAGTTGGTAGCGCACCTGGTTAGGGACCAGGAGGTCGCTTGTTCGAGTCAAGTCACCCAGACAAATGAAACAGAGGCACTTACACAACCGTAAGCGCCTCTTCTTTTTACACTAGTCGCAGTTTTGTCGCAGTTTCAGCGTGTTTTAACCCCCATTCAACCCTATTCAAGTCAACTCAACCTGGGCATATAACGCCAGTGAAAGATCTGTTGAATTATCTTTGAGTCAACTCATCCACAAAGGTTTTTGGCAGGCAGATGTTCTGGATCCCTCTCGCTTCCGCAAACAAGGGTGCGATCTCCCGATCCTGGA
>ODAI011038523.1_pt1 | contig 11200 bp, 7 predicted proteins | sample 1539321 | NCBI WGS metagenome assembly ODAI01 (sample SAMN02144231, study PRJEB22623) | gut metagenome | biome: sheep rumen | host: Ovis aries | place: New Zealand
ACTTGCAGCGAACTTGCAAAAAGATGACGAAATCTTGCGAATCGTCCCCGTGATAGTTTTTTACAGCCTTTCATATTGGCTAACATCATAGCAATAACAAAAAGGGAGTTATTTTACACCCCCCTTTTTTCTTCTTATGTCATCATAATTCCCCTTTGCAAGAAAGGATTTTTTTATGAAAAAATGGTTTGATGAACTTGTTTCAACGGGAGAGAAGCTTGGAGACAATCTTAAGTCTGTGCTTATCTATGTGCTTGTTATGGCGCTTATCTATGGGGTGGCTTATGTGATCGAGAAAAAAATGGGGCTTAGAAAGAAGCATGATGTAAAGCGTCTTACGATCATCGCTGTATTCTCTGCGCTTGCTTTTGTCCTTATGTTTTTTGAAATCAATATTCCTATTGTGCCTGAATTCTACAAGATAGACTTAAGTGAAGTTCCTATCATGATAGGAAGCTTTATATTAGGTCCAACTGCAGGTATCGTTATGGAGTGTGCAAAGATATTCCTTAAGGTGCTTTTTAAGGGAACACAAACTATGTTTGTCGGTGATTTTGCTAATGTCCTTATAGGATGTATGTTTGTAATGCCAGCTTCATGCATATATCATGCAAAGAAGACAAGAAAAACTGCACTTATAGGTATGGCAACCGGAACAGTTCTCATGGCTGTTGCCGGAAGTGCTCTCAATGCTTATCTTCTCATACCTACATATGCTAAGATTTATCAACTTAATTCTGAGGTAATAGTTGGCATGGCTTCTAAGGTTAACGGTTTAGTGAAGGATTTCAATACATTTATATTCTTTGGAGTGTTCCCTTTCAATATCATAAAGGGGGTTGTGGTTACGCTTATTACGATGTTGTTGTATAAGAAGATCAGAAAATTGTTTGCTTAAGAGGCATTTTTTGAAAAATATATGTACCTTTTCCTGAAAGTATGATAAAATATAGTCAAGGGTTTTACAACTTTTTTGGATAGGAGGTACATTGTTTTGAGTAGACGAAATGTTGTTTTATTGGGACAGAGTGGTTGTGGAAAGACCACGATCGTTGAAGCTATGGCATTTGCATCGGGCATAACCAACAGGCTTGGTTTTGTTACTGAAGGTAATACCATAAGTGATTATGACAAGGAAGAAATCGCAAGAGGCTTCTCTGTCAATATGTCTATCCTGCCTATAGAGTGGGAGGGAGTTTCTATCAATGTTATCGACACACCGGGCAATACTGACTTCATAGGCGAGGTTGAGTGTGCTTTGGACGCCGCTGATTGCGCAGTAATAGTTGTTAACGGCAAGAATGGTGTTGAACCAGGAACTATTAAAGCCTGGGAATTGTGCGAGAGATTCAATCTTCCTCGTATCGTATTCGTTACGGCGATGGATGATGATAATGCAAGTTATAAGAATGTTATCAATGATCTTACAGAGAGATATGGTAAGAGGATTGCTCCTTTCCATCAGCCTCTTCGTGAGAATGGAAGGTTCGTCGGCTATGTGAATATCGTTAAGATGAACGCCAGAAGGTTTACGGGTATCGCAAGATATGAGGAGACGGATATTCCTGATTATTCTATGGAGAATCTGTCTAATTACAGAGAGAAGCTTCTTGAGGCTGTTGCTGATGTAAGCGATGAACTCATGGAGAAGTACTTCGCAGGTGAAGAATTCACTCTTGATGAGATTCAGGATGCACTGCATGAGAATGTTGCTCTCGGAGGTCTTGTGCCTGTTACTATGGGTTCTGGTCTTAATGTTCATGGTGTGTTCATGCTTATGAACGATATAGCAAGGTACTTTGGTGATCCTGAAGTAAGGCCTGACGATGCATTTGCCGGAAAAGTGTTCAAGACTATATCAGATCCTTTTATAGGCAAGTATTCGCTTATCAAGGTTATGGCTGGGTCGCTTAAGAATGATGCTACTATATACAATCCTAGAACTGATTCTTCTGTTAAGCTATCAAGACTTTATAAGCTTTATGGCAAGGAGCCGAAGGAGGTTACTGCTCTTGAAGCAGGAGATATAGGTGCTATACCTAAGCTTTCTGCCACACTTACAGGTGATACTTTGTGTGCTGCGGGCACTGCTGTTTTGTATCAGCCTGTTGAATACAGCAAGCCTTATACTTTCATGGCTTATGATGTTAAAAAGGGCGGAGATGAGGATAGGCTTTCGGCTGCGATCACAAAGCTTCTTGAAGAGGATGTTACACTTAAGGTCTTTAATGATGTGGCTAATTCTCAGCAGCTTATATATGGCATCGGCGAGCAGCATCTTGAAGTCAGTGCTTCTAAACTGCTTACAAAGTACAGAGTTGAAGTGACTCTTTCTAAGCCTAAGATTGCTTATAAGGAGACTATAACCGGCAAGGCTTCTTCTCAGGGCAGATATAAGAAGCAGTCTGGCGGACACGGACAGTTCGGCGATGTTAAGATGGAATTCGAGCCTCTTGGAACTTATGATAAGGCTTATGAATTCGATGAGAAAGTGTTTGGTGGTGCTGTTCCTAAGAATTACTTCCCGGCGGTTGAAAAGGGTATAGAAGAAAGCACAAAGCAGGGGCTTCTTGCTGGTTATCCTGTTGTCGGAATCAAAGCTACACTGGTTGATGGTTCTTATCATCCTGTAGATTCATCCGAGATGGCTTTTAAGTCTGCTGCTATGATTGCTTTCAAGGAAGCATATAATAACGCTAAACCGGTTCTTCTAGAACCAATCGTTAACTTAAGTGTAAGAGTTCCTGAAAAGTACATGGGTGATATCTTAAGTGGAATCAACAAGAGACGTGGTCGTGTGCTCGAATACAATGCTGATGGTAATTATCAGGTTATAAGCGCTTTGGTTCCGCTTTCAGAGCTTCTTGATTATTCTACAAAGCTCAAAGCCATGACTATCGGATATGGAACATATTCGTATGAGCCATATTCATATGAGATCGTTACAGAAGATGTTAAGAAAAAATTATCATTGTGATGTGAAGAAGGTAAGAAGTCACCTGTGAATTTGAAATCAGATGCAGCCAAGAAGAGTTTTCTTACACAGATAGCAAATTAACTATTACAAAAAAGACTGTTGTACTAAGAATAGTGTGACAGTCTTTTTTATCATATAGCCAATAGAAAAATGTAAAAAAGCAATCACCAGGACGATTCGCGAGATTTCGTCATACTCGAGTGTGCTAATGCAAAGCCCGGAGCACGTGTTTGAGCGCCCAAAGGGCGCGAGTTTGCGAGAGGGCTTTGTAATAGATGCACGCGAGAGTATAGAAATCGACACGTGTCCTGGTGATTGCTTTTTTATATATTTACTTCTTATTTCTCTCGTTTTCCTTCATGGCTCTAACCTTCATAGAGAGACCGAAGAGGTTGATGAAACCTTCTGCATCATGATGGTCATAGAGTTCACCTGTTGTGAAGCTTGCGAGTGACTCGCTGTAGAGTGAGTATGGAGAAGTAGTTCCTGCCTTGATGATGTTGCCCTTGTAGAGCTTGAACTTAGCTTCACCTGTTACCTGCTTCTGTGTAGACTCTACAAATGCCTGAAGTGCTTCACGAAGTGGTGTGAACCACTTGCCTTCGTATACAAGATCTGCGAACTTAGTTGCAACAAGCTTCTTGTATGCAAGTGTATCTCTGTCGAGGATGAGTTCCTCAAGCTGTGTATGAGCTTCCATAAGGATTGTTCCACCTGGTGTCTCGTATACACCACGTGACTTCATACCTACAACTCTGTTTTCTACTATATCGATGATACCGATACCGTGCTTACCACCGAGTTTGTTAAGCTTTCTGATGATGTCCGAAGCCTTCATCTTCTCGCCGTTGATAGCAACAGGCTTGCCTGCTTCAAATGTAAGTGATACATATTCGCCTTCATCAGGTGCCTTCTCAGGACGTACTCCGAGTACAAGAAGATGATCGTAGTTTGGCTCATTAGCAGGATCTTCGAGTTCAAGACCTTCATGTGATATATGCCAGAGGTTACGATCTCTTGAGTAGCTTGAATCAGCTGAGAACGGAAGATCGATGCCATGCTGCTTGCAGTACTCAATCTCGTCTTCTCTTGACTGCATCTTCCATGTATCCTTGCATCTCCATGGTGCGATGATCCTGATATCAGGAGCGAGAGCCTTGATTGAAAGCTCGAAACGTACCTGATCGTTACCCTTACCAGTTGCACCGTGGCATATAGCAACAGCACCTTCTTTTCTTGCGATTTCTACAAGCTTCTTAGCGATAAGAGGTCTTGCGAAAGATGTACCAAGAAGATACTTGTTCTCATATACAGCATTAGCCTCAACTGTAGGGATGATGTAATCATCTACGAATTCATCAACTACATCAAGTATATACAACTTCTCTGCGCCTGAAAGCTTAGCACGATCTTCAAGACCATCCAATTCACTTTCCTGTCCTACGTCGATACAACAGCAAATAACTTCGTAATCGTAGGTTTCCTTGAGCCAAGGAATGATAGCGGTGGTATCAAGACCACCTGAATAAGCTAAAACGACTTTTTCTTTCATCTTAATCTTTCCTCCGATAAAAACATTCGATACAATGTAGTATACAATAATATGCCGAGAAATGCAACCAAAAAAACTTGATATCAAGAATACAAATGTGATATAATAATACAAGTGATTATATAGTCTGGAGGTATATATGAATATTCCCAAAGAAGTGACCCTTGATGTGATTCAAAAGTATGGTGCTAGCAATGAGCAGATGTTGAAGATTCTTATAGAATTGCAACGCATATCTGAGAAAAGCTATATCGATGAAGAAACAGCCAATATCGTGGCTGATGCTATCGGCATATCTCATAACAGAATGTTTGAGGTATTGACTTTTTATGCTATGCTTGAGACAAAACCAAAGGGAAAGTACATAATCGAAGTATGTAATAATACACCTTGTTATTTTAATAAATCCGATGCTGTAATGACAACTTTGATAGAAGAACTTGGAATCAAGCCAGGTGAGACGACATATGATGGTTTGTTTTCTTTACAGTTCACTCCATGCGTTGGTGCGTGTGATATAGGTCCTGTTATTAAGATCAAGGATCAGGTATATGGAGAACTTACTCCGGATAAGATCAAAGAAATAATCGCTTCTTACAGAAAGGGTTGATCGGATATGCAAGGTAAGATTAATTGTTTATTAAAGTATAAGGGGCTTGGAGAGCCGCTTGATATAGATATGTATATGGCCAATGACGGCTATAAGGGCCTGAAGACTGCTGTTGATAATATGTCCAAGGACGATATTCTCGATGAAGTTGACAAGGCCGTTCTGTTAGGTCGTGGAGGCGCTGCTTATCCTGCTGGTCGTAAGTGGAAGCAGTTGATGGCTATTAACACGAATCCTAAGTATATCGTGTGCAACGCTGATGAAGGCGAGCCAGGAACATTTAAGGATAGGGATCTTATAAAGTATTGTCCTTATGGCATAATCGAAGGTATGACTATTGCAGGTTATGTATTCGATTCTCCAAGAGGCTTCATATATATCAGAGGTGAATATAGAACTCTTCAGCAGGAATTCCAGAAGGCTCTTGATACAGCTAAGGCTAAGGGACTTCTTGGTAAGAATATTCTTGGAAAAGAAGGCTTTGATTTTGATATAACTATAGTTTCCGGGGCTGGAGCTTATGTCTGCGGTGAGAATTCCGCTTTGCTTAATTCGATAGAAGGAAAGCCGGGAAGACCTAGAGTAAAGCCACCTCATCTTGCTGAAGTCGGACTTTATTCTCTTCCTACACTGGTTAATAATGTTGAGTCTTTCTCATGTATTCCGGTTATCATGCGTATGGGCGGAGATGCTTTCCGAGAGATGGGTACAGAGACAAGTGGCGGAACAAAGCTTATAACTATATGTGGTCATGCTAAGAATAAGGGCGTATATGAGGTTGGTCTCGGAACTTCTCTTAAGGATATCCTCTACAGTGAAGAGTACGGTGGAGGAACTGCTTCGGGTATGCCTATCAAGTTCGTACACTTTGGCGGTCAGTCAGGTCCTATAGGATTTCCTGAGCAGTTTGATATACCATATGATTATGATAGTATGAAGAAGGCTGGCCTTGCAATCGGTTCGGGTGCAATCGTCGTTATGGATGAGAGTGTATCTTTGGTTGAATATTGTATGAAGGTTACAGAATTCTTTGTACATGAGTCGTGTGGCAAGTGTACCCCTTGTCGTATAGGTACTGAGAGAATGCTTGAGATATTCAGAAAGCTCATAGACAGAAAGGCTGTGCCTGAGGATATAGATAAACTCAAGGAACTCGGTGATATGATCAGACTGACAGCGGCCTGTGGTCTTGGTCAGGCTAACAATGTTGCACTTAACAATGCGCTCGCACATTCCAGATATGAATTCGAGTCATGTTGCAAGCGCATAGAAACATGGAATTAAGGGGGCAACTATGAGCAGTAAAAAGATAGTAAATGTTGAGATTAATGGTGTTTCAGTTCAGGTTGAAGAAGGTACTACTATAAGAGCTGCAGCTGAAAAGATCGGTGTTGTTATACCGACTCTCTGTTATATGAAGGATCAATTGCCAGATGGCTCTTGCCGTATGTGTGTGGTTGAAGTTGAAGGAAGACGTGGTCTTCAGATAGGCTGTGCTGCTGAATGTTATGAAGGTATGCGCGTATCAACACATTCGCCAAAGGTTATAGAGGCTAGAAAGTTTGTACTTGAACTTCTCTTGAGCAAACATGTTAAAAAATGTTTCAGCTGTCCTCAGAACAGTATCTGTAAGTTACAGGAATACTGTATGGAGTATGGCGTGGAGGAATCAAGCTTTGGTTCTCCAACAGAAGAATTGCCTATTGATACAAGCAACAATTTCTTCGATTTTGATCCTAATCTCTGTATAAATTGTCATACATGTAGCAGAGTATGTGGAGATCTTCAGGGAAGAAAGGTTATAAGCAATAACGGAAGAGGCTATACAGCTTCTATGGGTCCTGCTTATTATAGAACATGGGACAGCACAAAGTGTGAATCATGCGGTAACTGTGTATTCAATTGTCCGACAGGTGCTCTTAGTACTAAGGCAAGTAAGAAGTACAGAGACTGGTCTCTTAAGAGAGTTCTTACAACGTGTCCACATTGTGCAACAGGTTGTCAGATGAATCTTCTTGTTAAGAATAATAAGGTTGTAGGTGTAGAGCCTGTTAATGGTCCTTCTAATAAGGGATTACTCTGTGTAAAGGGACGTTTTGCATATAACTTTATCAATCATCCTGATAGATTAAAGTATCCTCTGATCAAAAAGAATGGCGTGTTCGAGAGAGCAACATGGGATGAGGCTCTTGATCTTATAGCTTCAAAGCTTAAGGGTATACGCGATCAGTATGGTCCTGACGCTATAGCAGGTTTCTCTTGTTCGAGAACTGTCAACGAAGATAATTATGTCTTCCAGAAGATGATGAGAGCTGGTATAGGTACCAACAATGTTGACCAGTGTGCGAGACTTTGTCACTCTGCAACTGTTCATGGTCTTGCTATGACTCTCGGTTCAGGCGCTATGACCAATACTATCACAGATATAACACATACAGATGTTATTCTTCTCATAGGTTCTAATACAACTGAGGCACATCCTGTTATAGGTACTCAGATTCGTCAGGCAGCTATGAGAGGAACTAAGATCATAGTTATAGATCCAAGAAGAATCGATCTTTGCGACCAGGCTAAGATACATCTTCAGATCAAGCCAGGTACTAATATCGCAATCCTTAATGCGATGATGAATTATATCCTTTCTGAAGGTCTTGAAGATAAGGAATATATAGCGAATAAGACTGAAGGATTTGAAGAATTCAGAGAAATCCTTAAGGATTACAAGCCTGAAGATATCGCAAAGCTTTGTCATGTAGATGCCGAAGATATCAAGGAAGCAGCAAGGATGTATGCTACAGCTGATAAGGCTTCTATCATCTATTGCCTTGGTGTAACAGAGCACTCACAGGGTACAGAAGGTGTTATGAGTACGTCTAATCTTGCTCTTATGTGTGGTAAGATAGGTCGTGAGGGCTGTGGTGTTAATCCTCTCAGAGGCCAGAACAACGTACAGGGTGCCTGTGATATGGGCTGTATGCCGGGTGATTTCCCTGGATATCAGAAGGTTGCAAATCCAGATGTCCTTAAGAAGTTTGAAAAAGCATGGGGTACAAAGCTTAATCCTAAGCCAGGTCTTATGATGACAGATGTTATTCCTGCTGCGATTAAGGGTGATATCAAAGCTCTGTATATCATGGGCGAGGATCCTGTTGTTACTGATCCTGATACTAACCATCTTCTTAAGGCAATCAATAATCTCGAATTCTTCGCAATTCAGGAGATATTCATGACAGAGACTGCTAAGCTTGCTGATGTTGTCTTGCCTGCAGTATGTTATGCTGAGAAGGAAGGTACCTTCTCTAATACAGAAAGAAGAGTACAGAGAGTTCGTAAAGCTGTTGAGCCTGAAGGTGAATGTAAGCAGGATTATGAGATACTCTGTGAGATCATGACAAGAATGGGTTATGAGTGTCATTATGACAGTGCTGCTGATATCATGGATGAGATTGCTTCGCTTACACCTTCTTTTGGTGGTATATCTCATAAGAGACTTGATACTGGCGAATCTATACAGTGGCCATGTCCTTCGGCTGATCATCCGGGTACACCTATCATGCATGTGGGTAAGTTCTCAAGAGGCGAAAGAGCGCTTTTCTATCCAGCTGCATATATGCCTTCTAAGGAATTGCCTGATGATGAATATCCATTTACACTTATGACAGGCCGTATGCTCTATCACTATAATACAAGAGCTATGACGGGTAAAACAGAAGGAATCAACAAGATTGCTCATTCATCATATATTGAGCTTAATCCTGAGGATGCTGCTAGACTTGGTGTTGCGGATGGTGATAAGGTAAGAGTTTATTCAAGACGTGGTGAACTCTATACAAGTGCTCGTGTTACCGATAAGGTAAGTCCAAGAGAAACATTTATGACTTTCCACTTCCCTGATGGCAATGCTAACTGGGTTACTATAGCGGCAACTGATAATATTGCTAAGATACCTGATTATAAGGTATGTGCTATCAATATTGAGAAGGCTTGATATATGGTAAGTATAGAAGAGGCTATAAAAGTATTTATAAATGGCATAAGGATCTCGGATATAGAAGAAGTGTCTATATCCGAGTGTGACGGCAGAATCCTCGCAAAGGATATATCTGCCGTCATGAATGTGCCTTCATATAACCGTTCGGCTATGGACGGATATGCTGTAAGGAGTATCGACTGCATGGGTGGTGCTCCTTATGTTATGACTGTTGTTGGTGAGAATCTTGCAGGTGAGAGTAATGATTATGAGGCAAAGCCTAAAACTGCAGTCAGAGTTATGACTGGTGCTTACATACCTGATGGTTATGACTGTGTTATCAAGCAGGAGGATACCGATTATGGTATGGATAAGGTTGAGATAAGAACAGATGCAAAGCCTTGGTTTAATATATGCAGAATTGCCGAGGATGTATCTGAAGGAAGTCTTCTTTTCAAAACGGGAACTAAGCTTGGACCTATGCATATCGGATGTATCGCTATGCAGGGTATCGATAAAGTTTCTGTGTACAAGCAAGCAAGAATTGCGATAATATCAACTGGTTCTGAACTTCTTGAGGCGGGCAGTCCTTATGAAAAGGGCAAGATATATAACAGTACTTCATATATACTTGAATCTTATATCAAGAGAAGCGGTATGATATGCGAAGGAAAGTATATATGTCCTGATGATGAAAAAGCTTTTAAGGATATCATAGATAAAGCGGCGGATAGTGCTGATCTTATCATAACTACAGGCGGCATGTCGGTTGGTAAAAGGGATTTTATTCCTTATGTGATGGATGACATAGGTGCTAAGCTGTTATTTAGAGGCGTAGATGTTCAGCCGGGAACTCCAACAGGAGGATATGTATATAAAGACAGCCATGTACTTTGCTTATCTGGCAATCCTTACGCTGCGCTGGTACATTTTATGATATTCTATTATGAATATCTCTATGGTATGTATGGCGTTGAAGAGATGAGGCTTGCTAGGACTAAAGCAAGATTTGTCGGAGGATTCTCTAAGAAAGTCAGGGGAAGACGTATAGTAAGAGGAATCTACGAGAATGACACAGTCAGGGTTCCTGATGAGAAGCATGAATCATCTGTTATATCCAATATGGTCATGTGTAATTGTCTTATAGATATGAAAAAAGTACCGGATGATGAACTGGTAGATATATATATCTTGAACTTATGAAGTAGGAAATTATTATGAAACGCGAAGTAAGTATAGCTGTCCTTAGCGGTGGAAAAAGTTCCCGCATGAGGAAGAATAAAGCTTTACTCAAATTGGAAAATGATCTGTTCGTAAATAGGATCATAAAGAGACTTTGCCCGTTGGGTGAGGTCTTACTTAGCGTGGATAAAAAAGAAAAATACGAAGGAATCGAGGCTTTAAGCAAGGTTGATAAGGTGCTTGTAGATGAGCATGTGGATATAGGACCGATAGAGGGTATATATCAAAGCTTGAAAGCTTCGTCTAATGATTATGTGTTTGTATGCGCTGTAGATATGCCTTATATAGATGAGCGTTGTGTACGCTATCTTGAGCAGTTTATCAGTGACGGCGTGGATTGTGTTGTTATGAAAGAGGATGATAAGGTACATCCTCTGTGTGCCATATATTCTAAGAAGTGTCTTCCTGTGCTTGAGAAGATGATATCTGAGGGCAGATACAGACTTGTGGATATATATAATCAGGTCAATGTTGTATATGCTTCTTTGGAATTATCCTGCATGGATAAAGTTGTCGTAAAGAATATAAACACGCCTGATGAATATCATGATCTGATGAAACCGCATGTATTTGCCATTAGTGGTATAAAAAACAGCGGTAAGACCTATCTTATAGAAAAGCTTATCAATGAATTCATATCAGATGGTTTGAAAGTGGCTGTTATTAAGCATGACGGACATGATTTTGATATGGATCACGAAGGAACTCATACTTACAGGGTTTCTATGGCGGGTGCTTGTGGCGTTGGGATATATTCGGGAAATCGTTATACTCTCTATGAAAAGCGCCAAACCAATGAGAAGGAACTGATCATGAAGCTTCAAGGTTATGATTATATCATACTCGAAG
>ODAI011539607.1_pt1 | contig 11200 bp, 12 predicted proteins | sample 1539321 | NCBI WGS metagenome assembly ODAI01 (sample SAMN02144231, study PRJEB22623) | gut metagenome | biome: sheep rumen | host: Ovis aries | place: New Zealand
GTAAGCTGCTTGAGACCGAGGGCGATGCGCTTCTGCTGCTCGTTGAAGTCGAGGACGACGACCTTGATCTTCTCGTCGAGCTTGACGATCTCCTCAGGGTTGTTGATACGGCCCCAGCTGAGGTCGGTGATGTGGATGAGACCGTCCACGCCGCCGAGGTCGACGAATACGCCGTAGTTGGTGATGTTCTTGACGGTACCCTCAAGGACCTGGCCCTTCTCGAGCTTGCCGATGATTTCGCTCTTCTGCTTCTCAAGTTCGGCTTCGAGGAGCGCCTTGTGGGAGACGACGACATTGCGGAACTCCTGGTTGATCTTGACGATCTTGAAGTCCATGGTCTGGTCGACGTAGGCATCGTAGTCGCGGATCGGCTTGATGTCGATCTGGGAACCCGGGAGGAAGGCCTCGATGCCGAAGACATCGACGATCATACCGCCCTTCGTGCGGGTCTTGACATAACCCTTGACCACTTCGTTGTTGTCGAAAGCAGCGTTGACCATATCCCAGGAACGGAGCTGGCGGGCTTTCTTGTGGGAGAGGATGAGCTGGCCCTTGCGGTCCTCGGTGGACTCGACATAGACCTCGACCTTGTCACCGACCTTGAGTTCCGGGTTGTAACGGAATTCCGGAGCCGGGATGACACCTTCGCTCTTGTAACCGATGTTGACGAGGACCTCGCGCTTGTTGATGGCGGAGACGGTACCTTCGACAACTTCATTCTCGTTGACCTTGGAGAGGGTCTGGTCGTAAGCGGCCTCGATCTTCTCGCGGTCTTCAGCGCCGTAGACTTCGGCACCGCTCTCGAAAGCATCCCAGTCGAATGCCTCAGGGGCGATGGAAGCGTTGACAGCTTTCCTGGTTTCTTTTTCTGCAGCTTCAACAGCTGCGTTCTTCATTTCTTCCATAATTTTTTGATAAAAAACTAGTGGTTTAACATTATTTCTTGTACCCTGTCCGGATCACGAAAAACGCGCTCCGGAGAAAGAGCGCGCAAAGATAGGAAAAATTCTTGGAAATCCACACCTTCCCGGCTGAATTTCAACGGATTTTTTCATCCGCCGGGCTAGAGCATCTTGCGTTTCTTGAAGAAGATCCACACGGCGGCGAAAAGGAGGACCATGAAACCGAGGATGAGGATCCAGGCCCAGTGCCAGGATTCCAGCGGAAGGTGGACGTTCATGCCGTAGAAACTGGCCAGCAGGGTCGGCGGCATGAGCAGGAGGGACACGAAGGTAAAGACCTTCATGATGTTGTTCTGGTCGAGGTTGATGATACCCAGGACGGTGTCCTGCAGGTATTCCAGACGCTCGAAACTGAAGTTCGTATGGTTGATCAGGGAGGCGATATCCTGCTGGATGACGTTGAAACGGTTCTCCAGTTCCGGAGGAAGCTTCTCGCTCTTGGTCAGGTTGGTAATCAGGCGCTGCTTGTCCACGATGTTCTCGCGTACGATCATCGTATTCTCCTGCAACTGATTGATATCCAGGAGGAAATCCTCATTGATATCTTCTTTCTGGTTGACGCGCTTGCTGTACTGGGCGATTTCCTTGGACATCAGCTCGATCATGTCCGCGTCGAGGTCGACACGCTGGTCGAGGATGCTGATGAAGACCCAGTATCCGTTCGGGAAGAGGCGGGGAATCGCCATGAGTTTGCGCTGGAGTTCGGTGAAACTGCGCAGCGGGACGTCGCGCAGGGTGGTCAGGACGCCTTCGACCAGGGTGAAGGATACGGCTTCCATGCTGTATTCCTCGGGGCCAGGCATCAGGAAGTTCGTATTGGCGAAGATGGCATTGTCGGTTTCTTTGAAACGGGAGGAACTTTCGATCTCCTCGGCCGTGGCACGGCTCTGGATCTCGACGCCGAGGAATTTCTCGACGGAACGTTTCTCATCTCCTTCCGGTGCAAAAAGGTCAATCCAAATGACGTCCTGCAGGCGCAGGTTGGCCAGATCCGTTTCCGACTGGGAAACCATGATCATTCCGTTGTTTCTGTAGAAGATGTCTACCATAGGTCTTCCTCCCATTCCGGGGCTTTCACCCGGCATCTAGCTCCCGGTCCAGTCACCGGGAAAGGTTCATAACTAAGGCTGTCATACTTGGCGCAAGACAGACATGGGTAACGGTGCTTTCCGAAGATCAGCCTGCAAAGGTAACAAGATCTTTCGGATTTTCAACGGGATGCAACGGATTTTTCTATGGATTTTCAACGGGATGCAACGGATTTTCGAAGTTTTTTCGACTTGGGAACCGACAACCGGTTACCTTTGCCGGAGGCGGGGGTGGTTACGGAATGTCGAAGAAGGCTTTGAGCAGGATGTGGAGACCGATGCAGAGCAGGATGAACCCGCCGAACAGACGGGCCGGACGGCCATAGCGGCGACCCGCCAGCTGCCCGCCCTTCATGCCCAATGCGACCGTTACGAAAGTAACGATGAACAGGACCGCCACCTTCATCAGCATGTCATCCAGGCTGTCCCGGTCCATGGACAGGGAAATGCCGACCGCCAGGGCATCGATGCTCGTCGCGACCGCCCCGATCAGGATATTCCGGATACCGTTCAGGTCCCGGATCTCCTCCGTGTTCCGCCAGCCGGAAACGACCAGGGAACCGCCCACATAGGCGAGCAGCAGGAAACCAATGAACGGGGCGACCTTGCCGATGGCACCGGCAAACAGGTCTCCGAACCCCCATCCGCACAGCAGAAAAGCGGCATGGATCAGGGAGAAAACAAGGGAGACCCGCTGGATGGTCCGCCCGGAAAGTTGTTTCAGCGTCACGCTCGAGCAGGTGGCGACGGCAAAACTATCTGCGCACAGTGACAGTGCGAAAACCAGTGCGGCAAGGATTCCGATCATTTTTGTTACTTGTGTTAACTTTTTTGTTTTACGGCTTGAACGGCTGGCGTCCGACGATGGAACGCCCGAGCGTCAGTTCATCGGCGTATTCCAGGTCATCTCCGAACCCCAAACCCCGTGCCAAAGACGTGATCCGGATGTCAAACCGGTTGATTTGCCGATAAATGTAGAACGCAGTCGTCTCCCCTTCCACGTCGCCGCTCAGGGCGAGGATGACCTCCACTTCCTCCTGGGACTCCCCGGTCAGCCGGGCCACGCGGTCGACCAGTTCGCGGATGGTCAGGTCGGAAGGGCCGATTCCGTTGATGGGCGAAATGATTCCGCCCAGGACATGGTACAAGCCATGGTACTGGCCTGTGTTCTCGATGCTCATGACATCCCGGATGCTTTCGACGACGCAGATCGTCCGGCTGTCCCGGGTATGGTCCCGGCAGATGGAGCACTCTTCGTCGTCTGAGATCATCATGCAGTTGCGGCAGTACCGGACCTCATCCCGAAGCCGGTTGATGGCATCGGTGAAATGGTGGACATGCTCCTGCGGCTGGCGCAGCAGGTGCAAGGCCAGGCGCAGGGCGCTGCGCTTGCCGACACCCGGCAGCGAGCGGATCGCATCGACGGCGTCCTCCAGCAGCCGGGAGGGATATTGTTCCTTGATCATGCCGAATAATAGTCTATCAGTCCGTCCATCGGAGCCGCCATGAACCGGCCGAACCGGATCCCGTCCCCGACTTTCTCCAAAATGGCGCGGCAGGCCGTCCCGAAACTGCCGACGACGCCCACCGGCAAAACCGGATCATATTGCCGCAAAAAGATTTGGAAGAAGTCCCGGAAATTCTCCTCGACCAGGGCGGTCATCCACTCGTTGCGGCCGTGCCAGTCCACGATGTACGGCGCGAAGGAGCCCAGGTACCGGGCCGGAGCGGCGCTCCGGTAGACCTCCCGCACCACCGTGGCGTAATCCGCCGCGAAGCGGCCCGAAAAATCTTCCGCAACTTCCTGCGGGACCTGTCCTTTCAGGAAAGCGCCGAGGAAGCGCTTGCCCAGGCAGGCCGCACTCCCCTCGTCTCCGAGGATGAACCCGCAGGGATGGACGTTCGCGACGATCTCCCTGCCGTCATACGCACAGGAATTCGAGCCGGTGCCCAGGATGCAGGCGATGCCCGGTTCCTTCCCGCAGACCGCACGGGCGGCCGCCAGCAGGTCGGAAGCACATTCGATCTCCGCCCCCGGGAAAAAAGCCCGCAGCGGCGCGGGATCCCCGCCGATCAGGCCGGCTCCGAAGAAATGCAGTTCCGCCGCACCGGCCCCGCAACGGGCCGCAGCCTCCTGCAGCACCCGTCCGGCATGATCCGCAGACTGGGACGTGAAATTGATACCGGCCGTCACGAAACGGTCCCGGACCGTTCCCCCTTCCAGCACGCACCATTCCGCCTTCGTGGCTCCGCTGTCTACAAGTATCTTTCTTGGCGCATCCATAGCGGTACAAAGATAAGAAAAACCTGCGGAATGGAATCAAGCCTTGGAGATATCTTTCGGCAGGACCCCGAACTGCGCCTTGAAAGCACGGGTGAAATAGGACGGAGAATTGAAACCGACCTTGTACGCCACTTCGGAAATGTTGTCATTGCCCTCGCGCAGCATCTTCGCCGCCATGTTCAGCCGGAAGGTACGGAAGATGACGGCGGTGCGCACGGCCCGCACGGCCGCAGTAAACCGCCACCTTTGAAAGGAGGCTGACCCGAAAATAGATTCTTCGGCAACATCGTCTGCCTCAGAATAACAGGGATCTGTCATTCTGAACGAAGGGAAGAATCTATCGGGCCAGCTTCCTTTTTGCTTTCCGGTTATTTCTTGGTATTTTTGTGATGAAGTCTTCGCATGCCATGAAACCAGGAACTCTGTTCAGCATTCCGATTGGCGGCGGCCGCAAGCGGTACGTGCAGTTCATAACCCGGGACGTGACCGGCGAGCCGGCCGACGTCGTGCGCGTTTTTGGTAAAACCTATGTGGAATGGGATTTGCCCCAGGCCGAATCCGTCGTCAACGACGGGGTCCTTTTCCATGCGAGGGTCCGGCTCCGCCTGCTCCGGAAGGCCGGTCTCCTGAAAAAAGAAGGCCAGGACGCTTGCGCCCCGGGCACGACGGCTTTTCTCCGTTTTACGGAGGATGGCAGGGTCTGGACGCCGAACGGGCCGTTGGTCCCGGATCGGGACGACGCACCCGGGGAGGAAGCCACGTCGGCAGAAACCCGTGCGTACCCGGGCGCACTGATGACTCCGGAGGCTTTCCGCACTGCCTGCGAGACCCGGAAGGATTCCGCGCCGGTCCCCAAGGATTCCGAACCCCTTCCCCCGTTCGCGACGACTCCTGATCCCGCTTTGATTATCGGAATCGTGCTCATCCTGATCGGTCCGCTGCTGTACGGGCTGATCAAGACCGTAGATGGGGAGGACCTGAGCGGAGTCTGGGCCCTGTGCTGGATCCTGGCGCTGGGATGCTTCGCCCTGGTGCATCTGTCGGCCAGGAATCCAAGGCCCGCGGTATCCTTGTATCCCGACCGGATCGAGGCCTGGGACAACCGCAGGAGCGTCACCCGCGTCTTCCCGTTCGAGCATATCCGGGAGATCCGGCTGGTTAAGGCCCGCATCCCCGCTGGAAAATCCTCTTCGATCGTTCCGGTCCTCCGCCTTACCTTCCAGGGAGAGGATGGCTGGCAGCCGCAGCAGGGGCGGTTCCGCCGCCATGAAACCTTCGATGCAACCCGCATGATCAAGCTCTCCGGCCTCCGGGACAAGCCGAACGATGTCCTCGCTGCCGTCAACGACGCCTACAGCCGCTTTCTCGCCGGGAAATGATCCGCTTGCGGCAAACCCTTGTCAGCACATCCTATTTCCTGTGGCGCTACGGGGATCAGTCGATCCAGGTGCCGCGGCGCATCCAATGGAAGTAGCCGTAGATGGCGGAGAGGGTATAGGCGACGTACAGCAGGGCCATCCAGTACATGCCGACGCTCAGGCAGAGGATGGTGGACAGGGTATCGGCGATGATCCAGATCAGCCATTGCTGCGGGTAGGACTGGGCCAGCCACCAGGTGCCAATGGCGCTCATGACCGTGACGATGGCGTCCATGGCGGATTCCTGGTCATGGAGCAGGTGCAGCAGGGCGATCAGGGCGAGCGAACCGAATACGAATACCTGGATACTGACCAGCAGGGTCTTGCGCGGAAGCCGCCGCAGGTGGATGGAGGCCGCTTCCTGCGCGCCGGCCCCAGTTCCGGAAGAGACGGCGGAAGCGGCTTCGGGAGAAGCGGCGGAAGAAGCGGCGGAAGAAGAGACGGGGGCGGAAGCGTCAGCATCGGATTTGCCGGCGAGGGCGCGGGCGTCGCGGCGCCACTGGTACAGGCCCCAGACGGAGACGAAGACATAATAGATGTTCAGTCCCATGGAAGCCCAGAGGCGCTGGACGGAGAAAGAGTATGCACAGGCCACGCCGGTCAGGATGCCGATGATCCACATGGCATTTTTCTGCCCGATCTCCAGGATCAGGTAGGCCACGCCGGTGACGAAGGCGAAAATTTCGATGATTTGAATGATGTCCATGGCAGGCTGGGCGGCCGCTCCGGGCCGCACGTCACAAAGTTAGGCGTTCGCAGCGTTTTTTCCAACGGGGCACAACGGAATCCGACGGAAATGCCGTAACTTTGCGTAACAAGACCGAAAGAACAATGAAAGCGGAAGATTACAAGATCCTAAACAGTGAATACCTGTTCAACCGGCCCTGGCTGACGGTCCGGAAAGACCGGCTCCAACTCCCGTCGGGCCAGGTCAATGAAGAATACTATGTCCTCGAATACCCGGACTGGATCAACGTCGTCGCCATCACCAAAGAAGGCCTTTTCGTCATGGAGCAGCAATACCGCCACGGCCTGGGACAGGTCGGGATTGAAATCTGTGCCGGCGTCATCGAAAAAGGCGAGACGCCCCTTCAGGCGGCGCAGCGGGAACTGCTGGAAGAGACCGGCTACAGTGGGGGTACATGGTCCGAGGAAATGGTCCTGTGCGCCAACCCTTCGACGACCAACAACCTGTCCCACAGTTTCCTGGCTGTCGGCGTCGAGAAGACCGCCGGGCAGCATCTGGACCGGACCGAGGTTATCGAGCCGATCCTGATGACCGCCGACCAGGTGCGGGAACTGCTTGTAAACGACAAAGTGAAGCAAGCCCTGATGGCTGCTCCACTTTGGAAATACTTCAGTACGCACGGCCTGCTCTAAGCGCACGGCCCGGACAGTCCGAGCTGAGCGTCAAGCCGGTCCGCTACAGGACTTCGAGGAGTTCGACCTTGAAGACAAGGGCCGCATACGGAGGGATGGCGCCATGCGCGCCGGCCTCGCCGTAAGCCAGGTTGTACGGGATGTACAGTTCCCACTCGGAGCCTTCGCTCATCAGCTGCAACGCTTCGGTCCAGCCGGCGATGACCTGGTTGACACCGAAGACGGCCGGTTCGCCCCGCTTGTAGGAGGAGTCGAAGACCATGCCGTTGGTAAAGGTGCCTTCATAATGGCAGCGAACCCGGGACGTCCGGCCCGGCTTGCGGCCGGTACCTGCCTTCAGGACCTTATACTGCAGGCCGCTGGCCAGGGTGATGACACCCGCTTTCTTGGCATTCTCCGCCAGGAATTCCTCACCGTCTTTCTTCATGGCCTCGCCGATCTCCGCCTCTTCGGCCGCTTTGGCAGCCTCCAGGTCGGTAAAATAGGCATCCAGGATCTTGCCGGCCTCCTCATACGGAACGGCCGGATCCTCGCCGCCGAGGGTCGCCTTGATACCGGCGATGAAATCTTCGAACGTCAGGTCCTTGACGCCGGACTGCATCATGTTATGGGCGATGCTCATGCCCAGTGCATAGCTTACTTTATCCATGTGATTCGCATTTGTTATGGATGCAAAGATACGGAATTATCTTAACTTTGCAGCCGGGATGAGAAAAGCGCTCCTCATATTTCTGCTATGCTGCCTGGCACCCGGGCTGAAAGCCCAGCCGGACACGCTGCGCAGCGCCGTCATCTCCGCCGTACAGGGCCGGGGCGAATTGCTTCCCGGCGACACCATTCCGGCAGGACTGCTGCAGCGGGCCGTGTCCGTCGCCGATGCCGTCCGGACGTTCGGCGGCGTCCAGATCCGGGATTACGGCGGTGTCGGCGGACTGAAAACCATCAATGTCCGCAGCCTCGGCAGCGAGCACACCGGCGTCTTCCTGGACGGCATCCGGATCGACAACACCCAGAACATGCAGGTCGATCTCGGCCGATATGCCACCGATGGCCTGGCCGGCATCCGCCTGTACCAGGGACAGAAAGCAGGCTATCTGCAAAGTGCCAAGGAATACGGCAATGCCAACGCCCTGTACCTGACTTCTGCCCGGCCGGAAAAGAACGGTATGACCCTCCGCTTCCGGACCGGATCCTTCGGCACGTACGCCCCCGCCCTCACCGTGGACCGCCGGTTCGGCTCCCGGATCAGCCTCCGCGCCCAGGCGGAATACACGGCCAGCGACGGCCGCTACCCGTTTCATGTCAGCGATTCCCACACCCTGCCCGACGGGACGCACGCCGGTTACGACACCGTCATGACCCGGCAGAACGGAGACCTGCACAGTCTGCGTGCCGCCCTGCACTTCTTCGGTCCGGGATGGCATGTCCAGGCCTGGGGATACGGATCCGGACGCGGCCTCCCCGGCCCCGTCTACAAACGGGCCGGCACCTACCCGCTCAGCCGGGACCGGCAGGATGACCGGAACTTCTTCCTGCAAGGCGAATGGACGGCCGGCCCGATCCGGCTGAAAGGAAAACTTTCGCACGACGCTCTCCGCTTTACCGACCATTCCGAGACGAACCCTGACCTCGACCCGGCCATATTCAATTACGCGACGGACCAGTCCTACCTGAGCGCCGCCGGCCTGCTGGAACCCCTCCCCTGGTGGAAGATCAGTCTGGCCGCAGACCTGCAGGCGACATACATGGACGCCAACCTGCGGGATTTCGTGTATCCCTTCCGCCTGTCCGGCTGGCTGGCGGCGGCACAGCACGTGACAGCCGGCCCGCTCCAGGCATCCGCCAGCCTGCTGTACGAAGCGCACCTCGACCGGTTCGGCACGCTGGGAGACAGCCGGTTCCGGGATGTCCTTTCCCCCGCCTTGATCCTCCGGTATGACCCCGCAGCAGGCTGGACCTTCAGCGCTTTTGCCAAACGCTCCTGGCGGCTGCCCTCCTTCAATGACCTGTACTACACGAATGTCGGATCCGCGAACCTCCGCCCGGAAGATGCCTGGCAAGCCGGCCTGGACGTTTCATGGAGCCGGACGGCCGGGCCCTGGCAATTCGAAGCCAAGGCGGAAGGATACGTCACCCGCATCAGGGACAAGATCATCGCCGTCCCGACCGCCAGCCAGTTCCGCTGGTCCATGTACAACATCGGGGATGTCAGAATCCTCGGGAGCGATCTCCGGGCCGTCATCCGCCATGAATGCATTTCCCTGGATCTGCGGTACACCTTCCAGCAAGCCCGGGACCACACCGCAGCCGACAAGGGGCAGGTCCCTTACATCCCGATCCACAGCGGGTCGGCCACCCTGTCCGGGACTTGGCACGGTTGGACGGCGGACCTGACCATTTTCGCGACGGGAGAGCGGTTTACGGCTTCCTCCAACCTGCCCATGTTCCGACTGGCCCCCTGGCTGACGGCCGACGCCGATTTCGGGAAGCGCCTCCCCCTGAAAACCGGAGAACTGACGGTCCGGCTGAGCCTCCGCAACCTGACCGGCGAGCAATATGAAATCGTCGACCGCTACCCCATGCCCGGCCGGAACGTCCTCCTGACGCTTGATTATTCCTTCTGATGCAAGGAAAGACCGCGGAAAAGCCTTATCTTTGCCGGCACAAACCAAGTTCTTTTACAGATGAAAAAAATTGCACTGCTGGCTTTCAGCATGGCCCTGGCCGCGACAGTGGCCGGATGCCACAAAGATGAAACCACCTCCAAGGACCGTGATCTTGCGGGTGTCAACGTTGCAGTAGGTGAATCCTCCAGGTACAGCAAACTCTTCGTGCTCAACGAAGGCGCCTGGCAGAAAAACAACGCGACCCTGGATTTCTTCCGGATCGGAGACGGCAACTACGTTTCCGACGCGTTCTCCCAGATGAATCCCACCGTAACCCAAGGTCTGGGCGACACCGGCAACGACCTCGCCCTGCATGACGGCGAACTCTGGATCGTAATGAACGGTTCAGGGATGGTCCATGTCGTCGACGCTTTTGATGAAGAACTCGAAGCGAGCATCGCCGTTCCGGACCCGCGTTACATCGCATTCGATGACGACTACGCCTATGTCAGTTCCTATGCAGGCGCCGTCTACGGCGGGGAACCGACCAAAGGAAAAGTCTACAAGATCGACGTAGATTCCTACCAGGTCATCGGTTCCGTTGAAGTCGGCTGCCAGCCGGAAGGGCTGGACATCGTCGACGGCAACCTCTATGTCGCCAACAGCGGCGGATACAACCCCGTCCACGAGAAAACGGTCAGCGTCATCGACCTGGACTCCTTCAAGGTCGTCGGCTCCGTCGAGGTGGCGAGCAATCTCAAGGGCCTCAAGGCCGACGGACTCGGCAGTTACTGGGTCAGCACCTACGGCGAAGGAAGGTACGATGCATCCTGGAATTACATCCAGACCGAAGCCTGCAGCCTGCACCGCGTCCGAAGCGGCAAGGTGACGACCGTAGCCGGCGTCCATATCTCCTGCATGGATGCCTGTGACGGCAATCTCTGGGCGATCGGCAACGACAGGGAACTGGAAGGCGGCCATGTCCTGACACTCTACCAGGTCAGCCACGATCTGTCCGTCAAGAAAACGGAGTTCGGCGGGACGGATCTCTCGCGCGTCAACAATCCGTACGGAATCCTTGTCAACCCCGAGAACGGAGACCTGTACATCGCCGATGCCAGTTACACCGATGCCGGCAAAGTCCACTGCTTCGACAAGAACCTCAAGCACAAATGGACCGCTACCGCCGGCATGCTCCCTGCGCACATGGTCCTGTATTGATTCGTAGCACCAAGTACCAATTATGCCAACAAGAGGCGCGCTCGATCCAAGATCTGGCACGCCTTTTTTGTTGATAAATAGTTTCTAGAAACTATAGCCGAACCGGTTCCGCTCCGACTCTGCCGATGATCGTCCAGCTCCCGCCCAGCGACTGTTCATAACTATACTCCAGGCCGAGGATATTCGCTGAAACCGAATGGTTGGACTGCGTCCGAACCTACGCAGCTAAATCATTATTCAA
>ODAI011758832.1_pt1 | contig 11200 bp, 9 predicted proteins | sample 1539321 | NCBI WGS metagenome assembly ODAI01 (sample SAMN02144231, study PRJEB22623) | gut metagenome | biome: sheep rumen | host: Ovis aries | place: New Zealand
CACACTTCATCCAAACAAACTTTTTGGTACCATAGCTCAGTTGGTAGAGCAAAGGACTGAAAATCCTTGTGTCCCCGGTTCGATTCCTGGTGGTACCACACTAAAATCCTACATTCATGTGTAGGATTTTTTTGTTTATATTTGGGTAATCCGTTTATTCGAGTATTCATTATCACAAGTAGTAAGAGATGGAAAAACTGTGGAATGGCAATTATATAAAGGTGTGGCTCGCAAACTTCATGATATTCTTCTCGTTCATGGTGGTCACGCCTCTCCTCCCGCTCTATCTTGGTGAGACATTCGGGGCTGACAAGGACACGATAGGTATCGTGCTCTCTGGCTACACGCTCATGGCGCTTGCCTCACGTCCCTTCAGTGGCTATCTTGTGGATAGTTTCCCACGAAGGGTGGTACTCCTCACGAGCTATTTCTGCTTCTTTGCCATCTTTGCCGGCTACATCGTGGCAGGTTCGCTCACTCTCTTCGCTATCATACGTACCATTCACGGAGCACCAATGGGAAGTGTGACCGTGGCAAACAGTACAGTGGCTATCGATGTGCTTCACCCTACGAGACGCTCTGAGGGCATTGGCTATTACGGACTCTCAAACAATCTTGCCACATCAATCGCGCCTACAATAGGTATCATAATATATGAATATGTGCACGACTATAATGTCATCTTCTGTCTTGCACTCGGTTGCAGTTTTCTCGGATTGTTGATTAACAGCACAGTCAAATTTCGTGACAAGGAGATTATACCTAATAAGGAACCTATTTCGCTCGACCGCTTCTTTCTTGTCAAGGGTTGGCGACTTGGAGTATCAATGGCGGCACTCGCTTTCTCATACGGAGTTATTTCTACCTATCTTGCCGTTTATGGTAAGGAAGAACTCGGTATTACCACGGGAACAGGACTTTACTTTGCCGTACTCAGCGTTGGACTTATGACTTCTCGTCTTATCGGTGCAAGAAGTCTCCGCAAAGGTAAAGCGCTTGAGAATGCAAGCGGAGGAATGCTCCTCTCCGTATTCGGTTATCTACTCTTTGCTGCCGTTCACAACAACATAGGTTATTACGGTTCTGCACTTATCATCGGACTTGGCAACGGTCACATGTGGCCAGCCTTCCAGACGATGTTCATCAACTACGCCCCTAACAATAAGCGTGGTACTGCCAATTCTACCCAGCTCACCATGTGGGATACGGGTATCGGACTCGGCATCATAGCAGGCGGATTCCTCGTGGAGCACATCAACTACAACGCAGCCTTCTGGGCAGCATGGATAGTCAACGCCTTTGGTGTAATATTCTTTTTTGCATGTGTCAGACAGCATTTTTTGCTGAATAAGCTAAGATAAGGGAGATTTTTGCGTATATTTGCAAAGTATAAGTGAGATTCATGGGATGACTTCCACAAGAAGCCAAAAACTCAAAACTCACTAACCCAAGAACTCAAAAACTAAAAAACTTACAAACTTAAGAACTAAAGAACTCACAAACTTAAGAACTTAAAAACTCACAAACTTACGCAACTCACGAACTCAGATATGGCAATATCAGAAATAATAAACTCGACACAGAAGACAGCATTCTCCTTTGAGGTGCTCCCACCACTCAAGGGTACAGGCACACAGAGCCTGTTCAAGACTATCGACACACTCAAGGAGTTTGACCCAAAATACATAAACATCACAACTCACCGAAGTGAGTACGTATATACAGAACAGCCAGATGGCTCGTTCACACGCAACAGCGTACGCCGCCGCCCGGGAACCGTAGCTGTGGCAAGTGCCATCATGCAGAAGTACGACATCAAGGTCGTACCACATATCGTGGTGAGCGGCATGACAAAGGAAGAACTCGAATACAATCTTCTTGACCTACAGTTCCTCGGAATACAGGACCTCCTTGTGCTCCGTGGCGACAAGGCAAAGGAAGACCCAAAGTTCATTCCAGTCAAGGACGGCTACTCACACGCAACAGAACTGTGTGAGCAGATTAACAAGTTCAACCAGGGCTTCTTTGTAGATGGCTCACCAATCAAGTCGCCATCCACACCATTCTCCTACGGAGTGGCTTGCTATCCAGAGAAGCATGAAGAAGCGCCAAACCTCGACTTCGATATTCAGGTGCTCAAGCAGAAGCAGGACTTGGGAGCTGACTATGCCGTGACACAGATATTCTACGACAACGAGAAGTATTTCTCATTCGTAGAGAAGGCACGCAAGGCAGGCATAACCATTCCTATCATCCCGGGCATCAAGCCTATGGCAAAGCTCTCACAATTCAATGTCTTGCCAAAGACTTTCCACCTCGACCTTCCAGATGCCCTCACCAAAGCAGTTGAGGCTTGCAAGACCGACGAGGAAGTAAAACAGGTAGGCATAGAGTGGGGAGTGGCACAATGCAAGGAACTCATACAGCACGGAGTACCAAGCCTCCACTTCTACACCGTTTCTGCCGTTGACAGCATCCGCCAGATTGCGGAGCAGATATATTAAGGTTGGCCCCACCCCGACCCTCCCAAGGGAGGGAGAGCAAGCAATGTATCTTCTTGACTTCTCACTTCGCTTTTAACTTTTAACTTTAAATTTTTAACTCTGAAAGTGTTATGGCTTTCGATGATATCATAGGACAGGAAGAAGCCAAGCAGAGGCTTCGCACAGAGATGGAACAGGGCAAGGTGCCACACGCACTCATGTTCAGTGGTCCCGAAGGATGCGGTGCCATGCCACTTGCCGTGGCTTATGCACAGATGCTGCTTGGCAATAATGTCATGGCAGAGAAACTGCAACATCCTGACCTTCACTTCGCCTTTCCTATATACAAGAAGAATTCAAAACCTACGTTTTGTGATGATTTCATCAAGGAATGGCGCGAACTCATCCTGCGTTCCCCATACTTCGGTATGCAAGAATGGATGGACGCATCAGGAGCAGAGAACCAGCAACTCGTCATCTACGTAGATGAGAGTGATGCCATATTCAAGAAGCTCAGTCTCAAGTCAAGTCAGGGAGGCTACAAGATACTTATCATGTGGTTGCCGGAGAAGATGCACGAGGCATGTGCCAACAAGCTCCTCAAACTACTTGAAGAGCCACCGGCACAGACAGTCTTCATCCTCGTGAGCGAACAGCAGGACAAGGTACTCCAGACCATCCGTTCACGTTGTCAGACTATTGAACTCAGTCGTCTCACCGTAGAAGAAGTGGAAGACGCACTCATCAACCGTCGTTCCATACTCCCTGCCGAGGCACACCGCATTGCACGCTCATGTGCGGGTAACATGGCAGCAGCCATACGTTCCATCACCGACAACTCCGAAAACCAGCTCTTCTTCGACCTCTTCGTTCTCCTCATGCGTATGTCCTACGTCCGCAAGGTGAAGGAGATGAAGCAATGGAGCGATAAGATTGCAGGTCTCGGACGTGAACGACAGAAGGCATTCCTCGAATACTGCCAGAAGATGATACGTGAGAACTTCATCTACAACTTTCAGCGTCACGACGAACTCAACTACATGAACGAGACCGAAGCCGACTTTGCTGTCAAATTCGCACCGTTCATCAACGAGAACAACGTCTTCGGCATCATGGATGAACTCTCCATTGCCCAGCGTGACATCATGCAGAACACCAATCCAAAGATGGTCTTCTTCGACTTCGCCCTCAAGATGATTGTGCTTATCAAGAATAGGTAATATATCACATATATACAATGAGATAAAATATATGGCTTTACAAACAAAGAAAAAGTAACATCCACATAAAATAAAAGGGTGCGCCTGCGTTGGCGCACCCTTTTATTTTATGCTATTATATTTTATTCTTCCCGTTCATCCGAAATCTGTATGAAGACATTGCTGATACCAACGATTGGGTCAAGACGCATAAGGTGATAAACCTTGAACGTATAAGTGTGTCCCTTCTTGATTTGCAGAGGACAGACATAACGTTCGTTCTCTGAATAGACAGTGCCATCGCCCTTACGTATGCCATCAGTATCGAACAGTTCGTATGACAGTACATCCTTATGACACGCCTTGCCATTATCCAAGACCTCAATGCCCACGTTCAACTTGCGGTACTCATAAGCACCCGTAGCACGTACACCGAGGCTGAGATGCTGGAGAGCCGTTGTATCTGCCTCGTGCAACTCAAAGCGAAGTGTGTCATGGCTATCCCATGTCTGTCGTTCCAAATTAACATACTGAGCATAATATGGCATACGGTTGCATGACCATATCATGAAAGTAAGTAAGACAGAGAGGACAAGCCTAAGAGATGTATTAGCCTTGATTCTCATTGTTTGGTGCTGGCTTCTGTTGGTTATTGCCCTGCTGACCGCCACCACGGTTCTGTTCACCCTGAGGACGGTTTCCCTTATTGTGATATTTATTATTGCGCTGACGCTTGTCATAGCCATTATCACCACCATTATCATGGTTCTCCTGCTGTTGGTTCTTTCCACCATTCTTAGGAGCATTGCCATTGTTACGGTTACCATCCTGGTTCTTCTGACCGTTAGCAGCCTTTGGCTGGTTCTGAGCATTGTCCTGAGGGGTACCACCCTTTGACTTCTTCTTTTTCTTCTTACGATCAAAGCGGTTGATGTTATCATCAAGGATGTCGAGCGACTTTGGTGACTCAGGTGCTTCTCCACCCTCGGCAAGGCTCTCTGGCTTACGTCCTTCCTTGTTCATCTGAATAACCTCAAAGGCACGCTTGGCTGTGATGGTCTGTTCATTTGCCACGATGTGCTTGTCGGTTGAGTATGTGATAAGATGACGAAGGATGTCTGACTTAAAGTAATAGTACTCGTTGTCCTGTGTATGGAGCGTTATCTCCTTTGACGGCATAGTCTTGAGCGACTCAACATACTGGTCAACCTCGTAGTTGAGACAGCACTTGAGCTTGGCACACTGACCGGCAAGCTTCTGAGGATTGAGTGATATATCCTGAAAGCGAGCCGCACTCGTACTTACACTCACGAAGTTGGTCAACCATGTTGCACAACAAAGCTCACGTCCGCATGGACCTATACCACCGATGCGTCCAGCCTCCTGACGAGCTCCGATCTGCTTCATCTCAATACGTACACGGAAACGGTCGGCAAGCACCTTGATAAGCTGACGGAAATCGACACGCTCATCAGCTATGTAATAGAAGATAGCCTTGTTGCCATCGCCCTGATACTCCACATCGCCAATCTTCATCTTGAGTCCGAGACTGAGAGCTATCTGACGTGACTCAATCATCGTCTCATGCTCACGAGCCTTTGCCTCCTTGAACTTATCCATATCCACAGGCTTGGCAAGACGATAGATACGTTTCAACTCAGTATCAGGCTTAAGGTTAGCCTTCTTCAGCTGAAGAGCAACAAGGCGACCAGTCATAGTCACTGTACCAATATCGTGACCAGGGCTTGCCTCAACAGCAACCACGTCACCCTTTTCAAGAGGCAACTTATTGTTGTTAATGAAATATCCCTTGCGAGGTGGCTTGAACTGAACCTCCACGATATTACAGTTCTCTGTATTGTCTGGAAGGTCTGCCAACCAGTCGTATGTATTCATTTTGTCTGCATGACGGCTACATCCCTTGGAACACATTCCGCCACAGCAGTTTCCACATTTATATTCTGACATTTATATATTGTTCTTTTTATTTTTGTTTCGTATATTAAGTTTTTAGGTCTCGAAATTATGATGTGCAAAGATAGCACAAATCATAGATTTTACAAAACTTTTGCAGTTTAACTCTCCATTTGCATCATAATGACTACCTCTTCATATTTCGCTCTGCATCCATCCTAAGGAAGATGAACAACAAGAGCGTGAATCCCCAAAGTGACGAACCGCCATAGGAGAAGAACGGAAGCGGAATACCAATAACAGGGGTAAGTCCGAGTACCATTCCAACGTTGATGAACAGATGGAACAGAAAGATGCACAGCACGGAGTAACCATACACTCTGCCGAAGGTGTCCGACTGACGTTCAGCAATAGCAATGAGTCGCCAGATAAACAGCAGATAGACAATGAGCACTCCTGCAGAGCCAATAAATCCTTCCTCCTCACCTACAGTACAGAAGATGAAGTCCGTGTCTTGCTCAGGCACATACTTGAGCTTTGTCTGCGTTCCGTTAAGGAAGCCCTTGCCATACAAGCCACCAGAACCGATGGCTATCTTAGCCTGATTGACATTATATCCTGCACCACGAAGGTCTTCCTTCATACCAAGAAGAACCTCAATACGTATGCGCTGGTGGTCGGCAAGATGGTCAAACATCGTATGGCAGACATAGAAGAAGCCTGTTGACATCAAGGCAAAGCCTGCTATGAGGACATAGCGGAACACACGTTCATAGACGGCAAGTCCGAAGAGATACACCACAAAGAGAAGATTGACACCAAGCATCACCCAACACACGTTGAAAGGAATGACATAGATGGAGAAGAGGATGACGAGGAGTACTGTTCCCCATCCAGCACCAATCATCACCTTCAACGCAGTCTTGTTGCCCGTATATATCCATGTCATGAACGTGGTGAATATCATACACAGAAGCTGCACCACGAATTCACCAACGATGACAGGGAGTGTGACCGACACGGTATCCTCACAGAAACGTATTCCGACAACGAAATATACTACCACCGCAAATGCCGTGAAGAGCAATGAACCTGTCATTCCCTCACGATAGAGCACCATGAAGAACGTGAAATATACGAGTGCCGTACCCGTCTCTTTCTGGCAAATAATGATAAGGATAGGTACACAGATAATAGCAACGAGCTTGAAGAACTCCTTGGTCTCATGCATATTGAAGTTGAACTTATCCATGTACTTGCCAAGGCACAAGGCAACTGCAAACTTTGCAAACTCAGCAGGTTGGAGTTTCACTGGTCCTATAGGAATCCATGAACGAGAGCCCTTGGTATCTGGTGCGATAATGAGGGTGATAATCAAGAGGAGTATCATGACTCCATAGATTACGTACGCACCCATATCGTAGAATTTCTTTTCGATGGTGAGGAGTATCGCAGCAAGAGCGAAGGATGTAAATGCCCATATCATCTGCTTACCTGAGTTACTGCCGAAGCCGAACACATCTGGATTGGAGAAGTCGTAGCTGGCACCACACACGGAGAACCATCCCCATGTGATGAGTATCACATAGAGACATATTGTCATCCAGTCGATAGACTTGAATATCGTTGCATTATCGTTCCCTTGTGCCATAATCTATTGTCTTGTGCTGAATCTCTTCTGCTTTTCTCTCACTCTCTTCCGACAACTTGCCGTTGATGTACTGTTCCATGAGGAGTGCACCTATAGGTACACCGTAGGTTGCACCCCAACCACCGTTCTCCACATACACGGCAACGGCAATCTTTGGATCATCTTTAGGAGCAAATCCCATAAACACGGAATGGTCATGACCACGGTTCTGTGCTGTACCAGTCTTACCACATACCTCATACCAAGGATTGTTTGCCGCATGACACGTACCGCCAAGTACAGAACGGCGCATACCATTAACCACAATTTCGTAGTTCTTTGGATCAACCATAGTCTTGTGCTTCACCTTCAAGGAGTCAGCAATCTTGCCACCCTCAATAGCTTTAACGACATGAGGAGTGATGTAATATCCTCGGTTGGCTATGGTAGCTCCGAGATTGGCTATCTGCAATGGAGTGAGTGTCACCTCACCCTGACCGATGGATATGGATATGACTGACAGGGCTGACCATGAGAACTTATGCGCATTGTCATAATAGTCGGCATTAGGAATCATTCCTCGTGCCTCGGAAGGCATATCTATTCCAAGCTTATAGCCGAAACCCATGCTCACCATGTAATCCTTCCATGTAGTCATCGCCTGTTGCACGTTCTTATACTTCTTACGGTTACCGAACATGTGGTAAAGTCCCCAACAGAAAAAAGAGTTACAACTTGTGGCAATAGCTGGTTCGATAGACAGAGGTGCAGCATGTGCGTGACATCCCACCTTGAGTGAACCAAAATGGAAACCATGGCTGCAAGGATACATTGTCTGAGTATTGATGATTCCCTCCTGAAGGAAGGTTAGTGCCTGCGAAGTCTTGAATGTAGAACCCGGAGGATAAGTACCGAGAATAGCACGGTTAAGCATAGGCTTCATTGGGTCACGGCTCATCTCTATCATACGCTTTCCGCGTTCCTTACCTTCAAGAAGACGAGGGTCATAACTTGGGGCGGAAACCATACATAGCACCTCACCCGTCTTTGGTTCTATGGCTACGATAGCTCCCATCTTTCCTTCCATAAGTCGTTCACCCAGTTCCTGCACCTTGATGTCAAGGCTGAGTGTTAGATTCTTACCCGGAACAGGCCTACGGTCAAAAGCACCATTACGGTAGTGTCCCTGAATACGTCCACGAGCATCACGAAGAAGTATCTGCACTCCCTTTTCACCACGAAGATATTGTTCGTACGAACGCTCCACTCCCTGCTTGCCTATATAGTCACCAGGAGAATAGTATGGGTCACGTTCCACGTCGGAAGGTGCGACCTCAGCAACATCACCAAGGACATGTGCCCCATGCTTGGTTGCATAGCGACGTATGGTACGTTCCCTCACAGAAAAACCGCGGAAACGATACATCTTCTCCTGAAACACGGAGAAGTCCTTGGCAGACATCTGTCCAATAAAAAGTTGTTGTGTGTAAGAAGAATAGCCCGGATTACGGTTTCTGTCCTTAATCACAGCCATTCTGTCATCAAAATCCTTCTTTGTGATACCAAGAGTATTACAGAAGTCAAGCGTATCAAGTCCTTCCACCTCACGCATCACAACCATAATATCATAGGCAAGCTGGTTGTAAACAAGAAGCTCGCCATTACGGTCATAGAGTACTCCACGCGAAGGAAATATTATATTATCGAAAAACGCATTACTGTCAGCATTAGCCTTGTATTCCTCGCTACCGAGCTGGAGGAAGGCAAGACGTACAATATATGTGATGACAATGACCAAAGCAATGCCACCAATCACATATTTCCTGCTTTCAAATGCACTTCTCGCCATTTTTAATCCTTTGAAGAATTAACAATCATGTCCACGAACAAGGCAAGAACAGTTGCCAAGACTGTACCTGCAAACGTAGATAAAAGAGTAAGTCGGAAATTAGACAACATAAAGGCATCAAGCAAATAGAATACGGCGTGAACAACAAACATACACATAAAGGTATATGCAGCAAAACTCCAAAATCCCATATTGCTGGCAGACGGAATGATGTGCTCTTCCTCATCGTGAGAACAAAAAGAAGCCAACACTTCAGGCAGGACCATGGCAAGGAGAGTCATTCCTGCCGAAGCCATACCAGCCGTATTGCTAAACATATCATACAAGAGACCAGTGAAGAATCCCCACAGGAGCAAGGATATACGACCCGTACCCTTCTCCATTGATATCAAGACATATGTTATCAAGAGAGGAGTGGCATACCCGAATATATGGATGTTGTTGCACAGCAGAACCTGAACCACAAGGAGTATCAGTAATCTGACAAGATTATGTACAATACTATAGGTCATCCTTTATTATTGTCATTAGTAATGTTCTGAACCAAATGACGTAATTGCATATACGTCACAAAGCAAGCCATTAGATATTATTGAAAAGAGAGTCAGCCTTATTCTCAAGGCTACGTCTCTCAGGCTTTGAATAGTTAGTTATAACGCTGACCTCACGAATACAACCGAACTTGGTGAAGAGAGCAACCCGGAGGTCTGAAGCCATACCATCAGGCGAATCCTTCACACCGATGACATAACCGACAGGTATGCCCGGAGGGAAGATATCAGAGAATCCGTTTGTGAGGATCACATCGCCCTTTTTTGCCTGAGCATGACGAGGAATGCCGACAATGTCAGCTATGTCCGCCCTACCTCTGTTCCACGTAAGAGTACCGAAATACTGTGTACCACGAAGCTTGCATGAGATGCGTGAGTTACGGTTGATGATAGGGATGACAATGGAATAGTGGGCAGAAGTGAGATACACAACACCTACGACACCATTTGAACATACGACACCCATCTCAGGACGTATGCCATCAGCCTCACCCTTGTTGATGGTCATTAGGTTATCGCTCCTGTGAGTCGTGGCACCCACCACCTCAGCACTTACAATGTCGTACTTAGGGGCAAGTCCGCTGATGTGGACGCTATCCTTCTTGACCGTTGCCAACTGTTTCTCCAACTCAAGCACCCTACGACGAAGAATCTGGTTCTTTGCCTCAAGGTCAGCATTCTCAGTTTGAAGGTTCAGATATGACGTCACACTGCTAATGAGGGAATAGGTATAACCTACAACCCCATTAGCAGTAGTAAAGTAAACACTCTTTTGATATCCGTTGTAACTGACGAGCATCATAAGACACACGCACTCGAGAGCCACAAACAGAAACCAGTGCTTATAGTTTAGCAAAAAGTCGAGTAGATTTCTCATCTAAGCCGTCTATGTTCTGCGCATCAAGAACTGGAAGTTGTGGATGTTCTTGAGAGCAATACCTGTACCCTTTGCAACAGAATGCAATGGGTCGTCAGCAACATGGAACTTAATCTTAATCTTTTCAGTGAGACGCTTGTCAAGTCCTCTGAGGAGGGCACCACCACCAGTAAGCCAGATACCATTCTTTACGATATCTGCGTAAAGCTCAGGAGGAGTCTGCTCAAGAGCAGAAAGAACGGCTGTCTCAATCTTTGCAATTGTCTTGTCAATACAATGAGCTACTTCCTGATAGCATACAGAAATCTCCATTGGGAGTGCTGTGATACGGTTAGGACCGTGAACGAGGAAGTCCTCTGGAGCGTCATTTCCAAGGTCTGTAATAGCAGAACCTACGTTTATCTTGATACGCTCAGCCATACGTTCAGATACCTTCACGTTGTGCTGACGGCTCATGTACTCCTGAATATCGGCTGTGAGTTCATCACCTGCAACACGTATTGAGTTGTTGCTGACGATACCTCCAAGAGAGATAACGGCAATCTCAGTAGAACCACCACCTATATCAACGACCATGCAACCTTCTGGAGCCTCAACATCGAGACCACAACCGATAGCAGCAGCCATTGGCTCATAAAGAAGGTAAACTTCACGACCGCCAGAGTTCTCTGCAGAGTCACGAACGGCACGAAGCTCA
>ODAI013289410.1_pt1 | contig 11200 bp, 14 predicted proteins | sample 1539321 | NCBI WGS metagenome assembly ODAI01 (sample SAMN02144231, study PRJEB22623) | gut metagenome | biome: sheep rumen | host: Ovis aries | place: New Zealand
AAAAGAGAAGCGGAGGACTGAAAGAAATGGTATTAACGATTATACTTGCGTTTATAGGATGCGCATTACTGTTTTTGATGATATGGGAAGCAACGGTTACGATGCCATTTTCCGCGCTTGCAAAGAATTTTCCTTTGGATGTCCAGGAGAGGCTGAAGCCCCGGCTTGACAGCCTGCCTCTCACGCCAAAGCGCATCATTGGCGGGATCATTCTTGTGATGCTGATCCTTGCCTGGTTTGGGCTGTTTATCGTAGCCGGAGTTGACGGTAAGGCGCACGGATTTAGGTATTGGGATTATGCGATACGGTTTTTGATCATTGGCGCAGCAGTGAAAGTGTTTGATATTGTAGGTCTGGATTTCTTCCTTCTGACAAAAACAAAATTCTTCCAGCATTATCTGCCGGAAACGGAAGGATGCAAGGGGTGGAAACAGTTTGGATATAACAGGAAACAACAGATCAGGCAGTGCATCATCATTCCGATCTGCTGTCTGTTGTCGGCGCTGGTATTTGTGTATCTTGTGTGAGAAGACAGACTGTGGACATATCAGGTGCCCTGCATTTCTGGGAAGGCTGTCAGGATCCGAAAAGAGATCAGGGAGGGCACTTGTTACACAGGAGACAAGTGTGATTACTGCATTGTCTCGGAGGATAATGCACTTATGCAAAATTATGTATTGGTAAGGAACGAGGATGGCCTGTTGGTCAGCAGAAAAAGGAGTCGGGAGGAAAATAAACCATGCTTTTGACAGTATTTCTTGCAGTCGTATTTTGCGCGGCGATAACGATAATGCTTCTGGCGGCAGTAGCCTTTATTCAGGATAAGAAATTTTTCTCTTCAGCGCCCAAGGAAGCGCAGGCGGTTATTAAGCCAAGAGAAAATGAATTATTTTATGGCGCCAGAGTCATCGGATGGACGCTCATGGTATTCAGTATTCTGATGATTCTCGGTGTGGGAGTGACATCAATCTGGGATGGCTTCAGGAGTGGCTATACATTCTGGGAATTCTTTTTAAGGTTTGTATTGATATTCACAATATACAAGATCTACGATATGATCTGCTTTGATTACTTCCTGCTGATAAAGTTTAAGTTTTTTCAGCATTATTTTCCGGAGGTTGACAGCGTATATTCCGGAAGAAAGTATGGATATAACATTAAGAGCCAGCTGCTGAAGCTGCTTGTCATATTCCCGGCGGTCTCTGCGCTTGCTGCGTGGATCTGTATGCTCTTTCTATAACGGTAGGGGAGACGTTGCACGGGATGAATCGTTGAACTTTTGACAGATTTGTGGTAGTATTCCGCTTGGCCGTTTTGTGGAATGGAATATGTTTATTCTGTCGGCGGTCATGCTTATGTGGAACAGGAATAATCTTTAAGATGGATATCATATAGATTTTGTGCAGGGGGTGAGATAATGCCAAGCATTCAATATAAGATGATAAGCGGCTTGTTCAAGGTGATCGGCGTGAATAAGATGTTAGACACAGAAAAATCCGCTGAAGATCCCTTATAAAAAGATGTCATCAAGATTCACGATCGATGAGAAAAATATTGATGGCACAAAATGCTATGTTGTCCGTGAGAAAGACAGGCAGCCGAAGAAGGCAGTCCTTTACCTCTTCGGTGGCGGGTACATTCTTCCGCCAGACCCGGGAGACATTGTGCTGTGCGGACAGATTGCAGAGAAATCGGATGCGGAGGTGTGGTTTCCGCTATATCCCATGGCACCGGAACATAAGATTATCGAGACGGTTCGGAGTACTCTGAGGGTTTATCAGGAGATACTGAAGGCGCATGAAGCTGAAAATGTCAGGTTCTTTGGAACGTCATCCGGCGGCGGATTGGCGATGTCTCTTTGTATGTATATAAAATATGAAGATCTGGGTATTCGGCTGCCGGGGAAACTCGTTCTGCAGTCGCCGGGATTACAGGTCCCTCCAAGCGAGAGCCAGATGGCAGAAATGGAAAAGAGAAAAAAGGAAGATGTGATGATACCGCCCGGGTTCTTCCGTAATATAGCGCCGGTGCTTGCGACAGGTGACGAGGCCTATCTTTTGAGCCCAATCCTGTTCGACCTTACGGGATTTCCACCGATAGACCTATTTTACGGGACGAGAGAGGTTATGATCGCATTTCTGAAGGATTTTCAGGGGACATGCAAGCGGTGCGGAGTGTTACTGAGGACGCATATTGGAAAAGGGATGATGCACTGCTGGGGAGCCATGGAGTTTGTGCCGGAGGCAAGGGCTGTACGGCAGGAATATTTTGAAGCTCTGAAGTAAAGCCGATACATATGATCGCCAAGAAATAATAGGAAATCCGATATCCTTCTTATAAAGGAGAGAAGAAGGATATATGAGATTTATTACTCATTTATCTGTGTGATAGGCATTGCGAACGGACCAGTAGGTCTTGTGATTTCTAAAAACGTGGATAATAACCCTGATTGTTCTTCTTGTTCCGCAGTTTGTGCTGCCACCTGTCATGATGTACGGCATCAACGGCGCAAATGGTTTCATGGATGATAACCGGGACGGAGGATCTGATGATGCAACGGATCATGTGATAGATTGAAGAAAGGTGAAAGAGATGAATGAAAAAAGATTAAGCAGAGTATTTATATTCGGCTTCATCACTTTGATCTTATGCGGTGTCGGAGACTGGCTTATCGGATATGAACCAAAAGGCGGCGAAGAACTGGTATACGGAATAACACGAACGACCATAGCATCTGTACCGACATGGTTTTATATCCTGTCGATGTTCTTCGGGATACTGTCGGGATTTGGCTGTAAATGTTTTGCGCCGGCAATGGAGGAAGTTGTCAAAGACAGCGGAGTTCGAACCGATTCTAAGATGTTCAGGGTCTTTCATTTCAGTCTGTCATCTGCACCGTTGATGTTTGTTTCTTTCCATACGGCCTGCTGCGTTGTTCTTCTTTTCATCCAGGCTGGATTAAGGGCAGGGATTGATACGGCTTCTGCAAATGAGGTGTTTTTTCTTCCAATCGCAGCCTCGCTGCTGCCGTTCACGATCTGGTGTTTCCTGTGTGATATCCCGGCTACGGTAGCCTATATATATTTTGTCCTTACCGGCAGATTGAAGCTTCCCAAGATAGCCGTCATATGTGCTCCCTTTTCGATGAGCATATTATCAAAGATGATAGGTGCGGTACTTGTTGCGATCGGAAGCCCTTTTGTTTTTATGGTGGCTTGCGGTGAGTCATGGGGATGGGGCTTTATGTGTCTGGCATTTTACTTTGTCGTGAAAAAGGGAGATAGGAGCCGGCAATGAAATACTTTGATTTACCGATACCGGAAAGGGTGTCTTGCATTTCTGGGTGGCGGAAGGGGAAAGATCAAAATGAAAATAACGGAATTCGGAACACACAATGAGAAAACAATCATGTTGATACCGGGAACCAGCTGCACCTGGGAGATCAACTTTGACATGTTGTTAGATCCACTCAAAGAAAAGTACCATGTGCTTTGCGTTAACTTTACCGGATTTGACGGTGAAAACGAGATTTTCGATACGCAGACGGATGAAACAAGGCGCATTGAAGAATATATTATGGGACATTACAATGGAAAAATTGATGCGGTTTACGGATCTTCAATGGGTGGCAGCTTTGCTTCTTTATTGGTTCAAAGAAGGAATGTTCACATAGATCATGTGTTTATCGGAAGTTCAGATCTTGATCAGGCATCTCCTCTTGTAGCAAAACTGGAAACAGCGATCATGGGAGCTTTTATGAAGATGATCGTTAAGGATCCGGACAAGGCCCTTGCCAGGTTCAGCAAGCTTGCAAATGCCAAGGGAATGAGTATTGATGATGCATCAAGCAGCGCAGATATGAGTGAAGAATACATGGATCATATGCTGCATGGTTTTATCGAGACCGTGAAGCGTGTAGATATCAGGAGTGTCAAAAATCAGTTTTACAGTGATCTTGTGACCAAACTTGGCAGCGGAATAGACACTCCGGGGACCAAGATTCACGTATTTCACTCAGAAAAGATGGGGGATAAGTATCTCAGGAGATACTATAAGCACTATGCATCTCCTGAAATCATTCCGTTTCCCTTGGGACATGAAGGCTGGCTTGGTAAACCGCAAGAAATGATAAGAATTTTTGACGAGCGCATAAATGCGAGGTGAGATATATCACATGAAAAAGATTTTTTCGGTGATGGCCCCACCGACTATATGGCAAAAATCATAAATACAACATTTAAGGGGATAAAAATGCTGAAGAATTATAACAAGGAAGGTCAGAAGCTGCCGCTGTTCGGTGTGGGACCATATATGGTCTGGGGAATGGGGCTTACTACATTGTTGGGTATTATTCTTATCGGATATGTTTTAAGGGCCGGATATCTAGCTGCTCCATGGATAGTGCTGTTTCGAATTACAGGGGTATTGCTTCTTGCCATCGGAATAGCTGTATGGTTTATTGGGGCAGTCCGTTCTGATATGGACAATAACATAGAAAACAATAAGTTAAAAACCGACGGCATCTATGCATGGGTAAGAAATCCTATGTACAGCGGATGGTGGATCGCAATAACAGGGATCACGCTCATGTGGCATAATGTGTGGATGCTTATCCTGCCGGTAATAAACTGGATCATTATGACGATCACGCTCATAAATTCAGAAGAAAAGTGGCTGTCAGATCTATATGGAGATGAATATGCCGCATACAAAACCAGAGTAAACAGATGCATCCCATGGAAGTCATCTAAAGATAAGAAGTGCCGAAAGACTGGAGAGAGAATTGGCAGGAAGGTCAGGGGGGGAAAATAAATGGTAATAACAGCCGTTGCCGTGGGAACCAGAGGAGATGTGAATCCGCTGGCAGAGCTGGGCGAGGAAATGATAAAGCGAGGGCATAATTTTCGGATATTGACATCTGAAGCTTTTCGCCTGCTCATAGAGAATAAGGGTGTCACCTTTTTAAGACTTGATACAGATGCAGACCATGTGATGCAGTACCTGGTGGCAGAATATAAAACCAGCATGGATTTCATGAGGGGAATGTTTAAGCTTAAGAAAGAAAATCCTGGATTTATGGAGCAGACTGTTTCAGCGATCCGTGGCTCTGATCTCGTGATGTACGGTACTTGTGGAGCATTCGCCTACCACGCGGCTGAATCTCTTGGAATACCATGTGCAAGGGTGTTTTATTCGCCGATGGATCCGACAAGACAGTATTCACTTTATTCGGATGAGTATGATTCCGACAAGGTATTAAAAAGCTATAACGGGCTTCCTGAGGGTATGAGCCTGATGACCATGATCGCTCTGAATAAGTGGAGACGGAAGAATGGTCTGCCAAAGTGGCGGTTGAAGAGTACCTATAAGGAAATGGAAGGCCGGAAGCTTCTGACATTTTACCCGACAAGCCGTGTGATGATGAGGCCTGATCCTGCATGGGGTGAACATATCCATGTGACCGGCTATTGGTACCATCCGGATGAAGCGGAAAGCGAATATCAGCCGCAGGAGGATTTGCTGAAGTTCCTGAATGCCGGTGTAAAGCCGATCTTTGTGGCATTTGGCAAGGCAGAGTCTAAAGAACTTGCCGAGCTTCAGATAAGGGTATTACAGGCACTTAAGGAAACGGGGATACGCGCGGTCATACAGGCTGACCAGATACCGAAGCATGAAAGGGTGAATACAGATCAGCTGTACTTTATTGGGAATGTGCCATATTCCTATATATTCGGGAAAGTAAAAGCTGTAGTTCATCACGGCGGAAATACGACAAACGGCCTGGGACTTCGGGCAGGGCTCCCAACTCTTGTGATACCGCTTGCGTTGGATCAATATTTCTATGGTCGTATGGATCATCGGATCGGAGCAGGACCTGCGCCGGTATATATCCGTAAAAGACTATGTACAATAGACGAGATGAAAGCGGCACTGCATGATTTGGTCAGTGGGAAATATGACAATGGAGCACTTGATGCTTCAAAAGAAATACTTGAAGAAAATGGTGTAAAAGAAGCCGCTGATGCGATAGAGGCGTATATAAGAAAAGGATGAAGACATAGGTCTTTACGAAGGAAAACGAAAATAAATGGGATTCGGGCGGTCATGTGTTACGCCGGAACGATGATGGTTCCCGGGGCGGAAAAAGGGATAGCTTTTATTTTGTGCACACACAGTCACAGGCATCCTCAATCAGTTTTCCGATGAGCTGACCGGTGGCATCCTTGATCAGAAGCTCTTTGCTGTTTAGGGTGAGTGCCAGCAGCTTTAAATAATTACAAAAAAGCTTCCAGTCCGGATCTGCTTTGGAATCAGAAAGAAGCGAGATGATACGGCGGGCGGTCTGCTCGTCGTTTTCCTCGTTTTCGAGGTATTCTGATGGCCATTTGGACACAAGCCAGCGCGTGTGTTGACCGTCCAGGTAAGAGAAGATATTCGGGTTCTCATCCGCAAGCCAGTGAAGATATGCGCTGAGTCCGTTACGGGAGAGTTGCCCGTTTGCAGAAAGATATTCCTTGATCTTGTCCTTGGATTCCTGACGCTTGTAGATCATGACCTGATACAGAAACTCTGTTTTGCTTTCAAATAGCGTATAGAAGGAACCTTTTGCAACAAAGCATTCTCTGGTTATCTCATCTATATTGACACCCCGTATACCACCGGATTTCAGCATCTTAAAACCAAGTTGTATCATTTGAATCCGAAGATTATCCTTATCCTCGTCTGTAAATTTTGCCGACATATTTCCTCCGTGACTGAAAAAATATTGAAAGTCATTGCTATGGATATATACTAACATCAGATATAGCAATTAGCAAGGAGGAATGGCAGAAAATGAAAGAAAAATATACGCTTACGGAAGATGGATTTGTGGGATACTGGCACCCGGCAGGCAAGCATGAAGGCAGGGCGATCATCGTTTTCCCCGGATCGGGAGCAGATTATGAACTGACAAGGAAAGGGTCAGAGTTTCTGCGAAAAGCGGGATGGAACTGCTTGCTTGTGGGATTCGCAGGCTGGGACGGGTTGCCGGAGGATCCGGTGTTAGCACCTGTAGAGTATGCGGAGAAGGCTGTGAATGTTTTAAAGAAAGCAGGGTTTGAGAAGATTGCCATGTATGGAATTTCGGCAGGAGCAAAGTTTGCCATCACGGCGGCCTCCCTGATACCTGATGTGAGCCTGGTAATCGCAGCATCCCCATTTGATTATACGACGGAGGCATTCAAGGGAACAAAAGCTCTGAATCAATCGACCTTTTCCTGGAGAGGGGAACCGCTCCCTTACGACCCCACAGTGACGCTTCATCGGAACATCATCAGTGTATTGTTTCGGACGGCCTTTTCCAAGAAATATGGTACGAAGCGGATGCTGCGGGGATGTTATGATGAGAATATCCAGACGGAAAGCGCGAGGATCAAGGTCGAGAACATGCATGCCGACTTTTTGATGCAGTGTCCCGGTTATGATGATTGCTGGCCGTCGGATGAGGCAGTCCCGAGAATGAAAAAGATCCTCAAGGAATCAGGATATCCGTATAGAGTGCAGGCAACCGTCTATGAAAAGGGCAGCCATCTCTTATGCGGGGATCTCATGGCAACACCGGAGTATCTGAAATCCATGCGGAAAATCTTGCAGGCGGAATATTCGGACCAGGCTGCATGCAACAAGGCGAGAGAGGACAGCATGAAGGAAGCGCTGAATTTTCTGGAAGAATGGTAGTAGAAACCACTTGACAAGGCCCGGTTAATGTGTTTCACTATTATAAGTTAATACTATTTACTAAGGAAATAAAATTTTGCCAAGAGATAAGAGTGAAACAAATGCAAAGATCATAACACATATGAGAGAGGAGTTTCTTACCTATGGTTATGAGAGAGCTTCCCTCAACAGAATCTCATCGAAAGTGGGTATTACAACAGCAGCGTTGTATAAGCACTTTCGAAACAAGGAAGATATGTTTTATTTCCTTGTGAAAGATACGCTTAATGATTTGAGGGAAATGAATGCGGCAGGACAGCGGGAAATGGAGTTGAATCCGGCGTATAATCCTTTTGAGCCGGGATATGCAGAAGCGCTTGTTGATTTTATCTATGGACATTATGAGGGATTTAAGCTTTTGATCTGTTGCTCGGAGGGATCGCCATATGAGTCCTTTGAAGAGGAACTGATCAGGATGGAGGCAGAAACGAACAAAGAGTATGCCGGGCTTCTTCAGGACAAAACAGGCAGACGGTCAATCCTTACGGACATGGAGTGGCACCTGCTGTCAACGGCATATATACATTTGATATCGGAGATTGTACGGCATGATATGCCAAAAGAGGATGCGAAAGGGCATATGGAGTTTGTATGCAGACTTCTCTACCCGGGGTGGAAGGAACTGCTTGGAATAAAGGAATAGTCATGTAACAATGGAAAAGCTTGCGTATGCAGGTTTTTTCTTAGTTAATAGGTTAGTTAAAGCTAACCAAAATCATTAACCAAAGGAGTGAAAACTAAAATGAAAAAATGGAACAGAAAAAATGCTTTGTGGATGCTGATGTATCTGGTGCTTTATATGGCCGGAACCGTCATAACCTGTGTCCTCGGTTCTGTACATCCCATCATGTTCGTGTGCTACCAGATTGTTGCAGGTATCTTGTTATCGGGAATAGTAGTCACTGCATTTGATCGGATAAAAGGACCGGGAGTGGCAGCGATTTTTTCGTTAGGGATTGTCCTTGTGTTTATCCTGATCAATGATGTGAGTGCCTGGCATATCATTCCCCTTATTGTGATCGGAGCTATCGCAGAGATCATTCGCGTGGTTACCAAATATTGTTGGACGGGGGAGGTGATATCCACAGTTGTAATGACGTTCTCGACCTTTGGGTTTTACGGTCAGATATGGTTCAATAGGGATTTTACCTATTCGGAGGCAGTCGCGGAGATGCCGGCAGGGTATGCGGAAATGCTGATGAAATGCAGTCCTGTGTGGTCGCTGCCTGTTGTGCTGGCAGCAGGGATTGCTCTATCAATCCTGATCTCAAATGTCACAGCAAAGATATTTAATTTGGAGAAATAATGCAGATAAAAGCAGGAGGGCAGCTATGAAACTGGGACATATCATTTATACGGTAAAGGATCTTGACGCAGCAGTGAAAGAATGGCAGGGAAAAGGGTTTACGGTTGAATACGGCCGCAAGGAAAATCCAATCAATGCGCTGATCTATTTCAGCGAGGGACCATATATCGAACTGATGCAGGGATCGGGTATGTCGTCTTTCGCCAAGTGCATCATGAAGCTGTTTGGGAAAAAGAAATTCATGGAAAGGTTTGATTACTGGGATACCTGTGATGAAGGATGGTCATGCCTTGCCATAGAAAAAGAACCTGGCAGCCTGGATCAGGAGATAGCTTATCTCACGTCAATGGGTATTAACGGAACTTATATGAAAAATCTCAGCCGTATTGATACACAGGGAAGAAAGCTGGAATACAAATGCTATTTCACGGACGATGTCGCCATGCCCTTTTTGATGAGCTATTTTAACATTGATCCTAAACCAAAGAATTATGTTCATCCAAACGGGCTCAGAAGAGTGTCCAGAGTAGTATATAGGGTGGATCCGAAATATATCGGGGCGCTCCATCATCTTGTGGATGATAAGACTCTGGTCTTGGAGGAAGCGGACAGTTTTAAAGTGCTCCAGGTTGACTTTGCCTAGGGGCATGAAATTAAGCTTATAACTGCTATAGAGAAAATGATAATTGAGAAAAAAACACAATAACAGGAATTGACATATTGGTAGGGAATAGGTATACTTAATACAAGTTAGCGACGACTAACCAGAATTCTTCTTTTGTACAAAATTCATAAAATCTCCGAAAAATAGGCATCTTGCAGGGATGTCTATTTTTTGTGACAGCGTAGTAAGGATAAAAAGGGATTGACATTTCAAAGAGAACGGTGTACTCTTATATGCGATAGAGAACACCGTTCTTTTTGCAAACAGGGTATTTTTATGGCAAGAGATAAAACACAAAGTCATATCAGAATCGTGGATGCAGCCAGAAAAGAATTCCTGGAATACGGTTATAATGACGCGTCTCTGAGGCGGATTGCTGCAAATGCCGGGATCCAGGTCAGTGGACTGTATAAGCATTTCGCCAACAAGGAGGAGATGTTTGCGTCACTCGTCATCCCTGCTATAGAAGGTTTTTATGCCTTATACCGCAGGATAGAAAAGGATTATTTTGACGGTGTCGATCATGCTGATATGGATGACAGGCATTATGACTGGGTAAGCCAGAATGAGGCAGTGCGCGCGATGGCGTACATTTATGAAAATCTCGATTCGTTTCAATTGTTGATCCTCAAGTCGCAGGGTACAAAATTTGAGGATTTCATACACGAGGTGGCGAAGCTCGAGGAAGACGTAACACTCCGTTACATGGATGAACTCAGGAAGAAGGGGTATGCGGTAAAGGAGATAGACCGTATGGAGTTTCATCTGCTTACCACTTCGTATATAGAATCTTTTTTTCAACCGCTGACACATGGGCTTGACAGAGAAAAGGCGCTGCATTACGCGGCTACGCTGGAAGAGTTTTACAAGCCGGCATGGAAGGCATGGTTCGGGATATGATCAGGACAAAAAACAATAACAACCCCACGGCAGTGGGGTATATATTTAGACTACTGGTTAGTCAAAACTAACAAAAGTGAGGTAAGCCTATGCAAATAATGGAATGGATATCGGCAAATATTGCAACAATCGTTGCGGCAGCAGTATTGTTTTTGATCGTGGGCCTGATCATCAAAAGTAAATTAAAAGAACATAAACAGGGAGGATGTGGCTGTGGCTGCCCGGGATGTACCGGCAGCTGCCCGCATACTGCCTCAAATAAAAACAAAACGGAGGAAAAAACAAATGAAGCTTAGCGAAATGCACGCGGACACATGCGGGGAAGTAAAAAGTTTAAAGGGAGATGAACGGTTCTTGAGCAGGATCACATCCATCGGACTGAATGAAGGAGCAGGCTTTCAGGTAGTCAGAAACGACAGGAAGATGCCGGTGCTTATTTTTGTCCGGGAGACATTGCTTGCATTAAACAGGAAGGATTCGGAAAAGATTGAGGTCATGGAGGTGAAAGCATGAATACGGTCGCGTTACTTGGACAGCCAAATTCAGGGAAATCAACGGTTTTTAACCAACTT
>ODAI014528808.1_pt1 | contig 11200 bp, 10 predicted proteins | sample 1539321 | NCBI WGS metagenome assembly ODAI01 (sample SAMN02144231, study PRJEB22623) | gut metagenome | biome: sheep rumen | host: Ovis aries | place: New Zealand
AAGGTATCCATCAGGCTATCTCCCAGTACGCAGCCGGCCTCAGCCTTGAGCCGACAGTTGTTACAACACTCCAGAACAACCTGGATTCTCTGATCCCGGGTCTCGTTCCGCTTCTTCTCACTCTCGGATGCATGAGACTTCTGAAGAAGAACGTTTCCCCGATCGTTATCATCCTTGCACTGTTCGTAATCGGTATCCTCGGCCACATCATCGGCCTGCTGTAATGACAGTTACGGTTTGATAAAAACCATACGGGACCCGGATTTCCGGGTCCCGTTTTTTAAAGGTTTAGTTTACTTAAATTCCCGAACATGGTATCATTTCAGAAAGTGTCACAAAAAGGAGTATGTGCCCTATGGCAGTTGAGAAGAGTAAAAAAGGGTTCAAAAAAGCACCCGGGCTGCTGGAACCCCTGAATACGGAAATCGAATATCAGGTAAAAGGAACCTCCCACCACGGACTCGATTCCTACGGCTTTATAATCGTGGGCGACAAAGGATTTGAGTTCTATAACGAGAGAACCATCGAAGATTACATCCAGATCCCGTGGACGGAGGTGGAGTATATCATTGCATCCATCTATTTCGGAGGCCGTTATATCCCCCGTTACGCGTTCCGCACAAAATCAAGCGGAGACTTTGCCTTCTCCTCCAAAAAGCCGCGAGCGGTCCTCAGAGCCTGCAGAGAGCATATTCCTGCGGAGAGGATCGTACGCTCCATGACCTTTGGGCAGGTCCTGAAGAGGAATACGATCTGGCTGATCGATAAAATCAAAAACAGGAAATAAAAGGAAGCTGCGAAAAACTCTACCTTCATTTTTCGCAGCTTCCTTTTTTTCGTTCACAGGTATGCCTGAAAAGTGTGGTGGCCGACATACCTGTTCAGACATTTATTCTACATCCGATTGATTCTTCATGTTCTTTATCATCTCCTCAAATACGGGATGATAGATCAGCGCACAGAAATAACCCGGCAGGGAAAACCCTAAGAGCAATGCAAGCGGCCACAGCCGAATATCATGCGTAAGAACAAAGGGAATCACAGACATGATAAAGGCCATCGCGATCGTGCGAATCATTTTGGAAATGCACAGAATAAGTGCATTCCGGAAACAGGCACCGACGGAGTACACGAATTTGGCCGTGAGGGGAAACAGCCACACGCCCAGCATGGCAAGCATCAGCACGCCGGCATAGACAAATATAATGACGACCCTTCCCGCGCCTTCCATCCCTTTAAAAGCACTGTACTCAAAGTAAAGAAGCCCTGCAAAAGCCAGCATGGCAAGCCAGATCGGGGTCGCGCTCCGCAGATTTCCCCTGAACTCGTTCAGGTAGGAGCGCACTATGTAGCCTTCCTCATCATCGATCATCCTGTACAGACAAAAATGCATGGAAGCGATGGCAGCACCTGCCGTAACGATCGGGAGGCTGCAGATCAGAGTGATTATATTTAAAATAATTAGTGAGGTCAGGTCTCTCATGGCGCGCCATAAGAATCCGTCCGTACTGAATATATTTCCCATCTGACTCTCCAAAAGAAAAGGGAGGTCTTCCGTGCGAAGCCTCCCCGGATTGGTTAAGAATAAGCGTATCAGCCCTTTACAGCGCCTTCTACCATGCCGTGCATGATCTGCTTCTGAGCAATCAGGAAGATGATGATCATCGGCAGGATTGCAAGAAGTGCAGCCGTAAGGATAAGATCCCACTGCTTTACGTAAGATCCGACGAATGCCTGAACAGCAACCGGAAGTGTTTTGTACTTGCTGTTATTTCCGAGCATCAGAGACGGAAGAAGGTAATCGTTCCAGATCCACATACCGTTCAGGATCGTAACGGTCGTGATAACCGGTGTAAGAAGCGGAAGAATAATTTTGAAGAATGTACCTTCCGGTGAGCAACCGTCAATCGCTGCCGCTTCCTCAAGATCATAGGGAACGCCCTTAATGAAACCGGTCAGAATGAATACGGTCATAGCGCCGCCGAATCCGCAATATGCGAAGATCGCGCCCGGGATGGACTGCAGCATCGGAATGCCGATAAAGTTACCTACATCGCGGAATGTAGAGATAAGCGGAAGCATGACGACCTGGAACGGAATGATCATGGATGCGATAAAGATCATGTAGATCACGGTCGCCCAAGCTTTCTTGTTGTTACGGCTGATGACCCATGCGGCCATGGAACCGAACAGAGCAAGAAGAACAAGAGAGATAACTGTGATGGATACGGATGATCCGAGTGCGGTCCAGAAATTAAAGTTCGAATTGCCTACTACGGCCGAAATATTCGACAGGAACTGGGAAATAGATGCTCCCGCCAGCGCAATGGGGCTTGCTACGATATCTGTCTGTTTCTTAAAGGAGTTAAGGACAACCAGATAGAACGGGAACAGAATGTAGACCGCAATGATGATACCGACAATGGTAAGGATGATTGTTCTTGATCTCTTTGTTTGTGACATTACAGTTCAACCTCCTTACTGTTAGATACACGTACCTGAATGAGAGAAACAACAGCGAGAATAATGAAGAACAGAACGGCTTTCGCCTGACCGACTGCGTAACTGTTCTTTGCAATCGCCGTATTGTAGATGTTAAGAGCAAGCATCTGCGTACCGTTCGAGAGATAGCTTCCCATGAAATTCGGTACGGAGCCTGCGCCGTTGGTCAAAGCCATGTTGACATCGAACTGCTTGAAAGCGGATGTCAGGGTAAGGAATGTACAGATCGTGACCGTCGATGCGATCATCGGGATCTTGATCTGGAACAGCGTCTGGAGCGGTGTAGCGCCGTCGATATCAGCAGCCTCAAGGACATCGCCCGGGACCTGTGTAAGACCGGTGATGTAGATAAGCATGATGTATCCGCCGTACTGCCACAGATAAACAACTACAATGCAGAGCAGAGCTGATTTGGACTGTGAAAGCAGAGAGATATTATTTGTCATGCTGATCAGAACGTTATTGAATACGAACTGCCAGATATAACCGAGTACGATACCGCCGATCAGGTTCGGAAGGAAGTATGCGGCCCGGAAGAATCCTGACGCCTTAATGGAAGATGTACAAAGAAGAGCAAGAGCAAAACCGATCACATTGATAAGGACCATGTTAATGATAACGAATACGAATGTAATCAGGATTGAATAAATGAATGCCGGATCCTTGAACATTGTCATGTAGTTGGCGAGACCGACAAACTTGGTGATTTTTACGCCGGTCCAGTCTGTAAATGAGTAGCCGATACCGAGAATAAGCGGAATAATAACGGTTACTGCAAATGTAAAGAGAAGCGGGAACAGGAAAATAAAATAGACGATTTTTCTGTGATGCTTCAATGTAGGAATAAGATAAAGGCCTGCAAAGAAAGCGAAAATGCCGAAAATCAGCATCGCGCCGCGGCCTGCAAACCCGGTGCCCATGATATCCATCGCCAGAGCCGCAATAAGAAGTACAATTCCGGCTCCCAGGAGGATAAATGCAAGAGTACCGTTACCCTGTGCTTTTGTTTTCACGAAAGTTCCTCCTCATTAGTAAAAGAGAAGCAGGTGGCAGCTGGAAGCCGCCGCCTGCCGAAACGTCAGATCTCAGATTTTCAGATCATACTGTCTTCTTTATGAAGCATAATACTGCGCTGTTACCTGAGCTACTGTTGATGTAAATGTCTTTGCGTCCGGAATGTTGCCTGCCGCATAGTCCTGATATACAACGCCGAGTGCGTTCTGTGCAAGGCCCTCCTTGTTGTTGAGCCAGTGCCATCCGGATGTCTTGCCTGCCTGTGTATAGTCTGTGATCGTCTGTGCGAACGGATCGTCAGCTACATATGTGCAGGATGCGAACGGGGAGATGAAGCCGGCTTCCTCAACGAGGATCTTCTGGCCTGCATCTTCGGAGCACCACTGCAGGAATGCCTTGGCTGCGTCAGCGTTCGGGCCATCGAATACTGCCCACCAGGACGGGGAGTTCGTAAGGATCGTATCCTGACCTTCTTCGAATGCATACGGAAGCATGCCGACCTTGAAGTTTCCTGCTGCTTCATACTGCTCTGCATCGTCGGCTGTCATTGTAGCGCCGATCCAGGAGCCCTGTGTTACGAATGCATACTTGCCGGAAGCGAAGTTAAGGATCTGCTGATCATATGTACCGGAAACCAGGAGTGACGGATCCGAATACTGATTGAAGAGAGCGATCATCTCTGCATACTTCTCGAAACGGGCCTCGTCGATCTTGCCGCCGTCATCGAGCATATCGAAGTAGGTCGTGTCATCGCGTGCGAGACCTTCGTCTTCATAGATTGCGAACATATGGTTACCTGTTGACCAGTAAAGGTTTGTAGCCTCTGCGCAGTAGCCGATGACTGCTGTCAGTCCGAGCTCATCCTTCTTGGAATCAAGTGTCTCAAATGCTGCCTTCATGGACTCCGGTCCTGTGATGGATGCCGGATCAATGCCTGCCTTCTCGAGGAGGTCAGCATTGTAAGCGAGACCGATAGCTTCTGTTGTGTACGGGAAGCCGACAACTTTGCCTTCACCGTCAACGTACTCAGCTTCAGTGTCTTCTACCCACTTCTCACCGCTCATATCAGAAAGAAGGCCTTCCCAGTTAGCGAAGTCTGTAGCACCGCCGTTAACAAAGATATCCGGCATGTTGTTACCCTGATAGTACTGCTTGAGCTGGCCCTGAATGTCAACGCCGCCGCCCATGGACTCGATTTCTACATGAACGCCCGACTCTTCTTCATAAGCTGCTGCAAGTGCCTTGAGCTGTGCATCTACTTCGATCTTGCCGTTGACAAGACGAAGAGATGATCCGTCGGAGCTTCCGCTGCTGGCTGCTGCCTCTGTGCCGGCTGCGGAATCTGTCGCTGCGGTATCTGTCGCTGCGGTATCCGTTGAAGAACCTGATCCGCCGCATGCTGCAAGGCTGGCTGCCATTGCACCGACAAGTGCGATTGCTAAAAGTTTTCTTTTCATTTTTCCCTCCTTAAGTTGCCTGTGAACAATTACATCATTGTCGAAAGTTCACAATTTTATCTTGTGAAAAGTTTGTACTTTTGCACATAATTACATAATAAAGATACCATCTTTCACAAAAAATGCAATCCTTTTGAGCGGAAAAAACGATCTTTGATCATTTCATACAAAATACCAATTGCTATTTTGTCTATATTTTCATAGCATATTTGTCCATTTATCATATAGATGGGCTCATAAAACCATAAATATGAGACCTGAAAAACATGAAAAAGTATCAAAAAAGTCAAATTTCCACAATTTGATGACAAATTACAGTTAGACATAAGCTCCCTGTGTTCCTATAATAAAATCATAAAAACGGCATAATCCGGAAGAACTCCGGATATTTGGTCAATTTCAACCGCAAAATTATGAAATATTTTTTATTCTACACGCAAGGAGGTTCTATCAATGAATAACGAAACCCGGACATGGTGGAAAGAATCCGTCATCTATCAGATCTATCCCCGCTCCTTCATGGACAGCAACGGAGACGGTATCGGAGACCTGGGCGGCATCACGGAGCGTCTTGACTATCTGAAAAAACTGGGGATCGACGTCATCTGGCTGTCCCCGATTTATAAGTCCCCCAACGATGACAACGGCTACGACATCTCCGACTACCGCGACATCATGACAGAGTTCGGCACAATGGAGGATTTCGACCGCATGCTGGCCGCTGCGCATGAGCGCGGCATCAGGATCGTCATGGACCTCGTCGTCAACCACAGCTCAGATGAACACAAGTGGTTCATCGAAAGCCGTTCGTCCAAAGACAATCCGTATCGCGATTATTATATCTGGAAAGATCCCAAAGACGGGCATGAGCCCAACAACTGGGAATCCAACTTCAGCGGATCCGCCTGGAAATATGATGAGACCACAGGCCAGTATTATCTGCATCTTTTCTCCGAGAAGCAGCCGGACCTCAACTGGGAAAACCCCAAAGTCCGAGATGAAGTCTACGACATGATGACCTGGTGGTGCGATAAGGGAATCGACGGATTCCGTATGGACGTCATCTCCATGATCAGCAAGGATCCGGCCTATCCGGACGGCGAAGTCTTCGACGGTATCTACGGAAACGCCAATCCCTATGTCTGCAACGGTCCACGCGTCCACGAATTTCTTCAGGAAATGAACCGGCGCGTCCTCTCCCGCTACGACATCATGACGGTGGGTGAGGCTGCCGGCGTAACGGTCGACGAGGCGAAGAAATATGCCAATAACGAAGGCACGGAGCTCAACATGGTCTTCCATTTCGAGCACACGGACGGAAGCTCCAATTCGGATTCCGTTATAGGCAAATGGACCGTCAATCCTCCGAAGCTTCCCTACGTCCGCGGTATCCTCAACAAATGGCAGACCGAACTCGAAGGCAAAGCCTGGGGCAGCCTCTACTGGGATAATCACGATCAGCCGAGAGCCGTATCCCGCTTCGGAAACGACTCTGAGGAATGGCGTGTCATCTCCGCCAAGATGCTGGCAACGGTCCTCCACATGCAGAAGGGCACACCCTACATATATCAGGGCGAGGAATTCGGCATGACCAACACGCACTTTGCCTCCCTCGATGACTGCAGGGATATCGAAGAACTCAATGCCTATCAGCAGTATGTCGTGGAACACAAGCTGATCGACAGTGATACGATGCTCAGATGCTTTGACACGATAGCACGCGACAACGCAAGAACACCGGTACAGTGGAATGCGGGTCCGAACGCCGGCTTTACAACGGGGACTCCGTGGATAAAAGTAAATCCGAATTATACCAAGATCAATGCCGAGGAAGCGCTTGCGGATCCGGATTCAATCTTCTATTACTATCAGAAGCTGATTCATCTCCGCCACACGACTCCGATCATTGTCTACGGCGTATTCAGGCCTCTTCTTACCGACAGCGATACGATCTACGCCTACGAGCGCGAGCTCGACGGAAAGGTCCTGACCGTTGCAGCCAACTGGACAGATAAAGAACAGGAATGTACACTCTTTGACGGGCTTTCCGGAGAGGAACTGATTTCCAATTATGCAGACCATAAGCCCGGTATTCTTCAGCCTTATGAGGCCAGAGTCATACTTCACTGATGAGTGCAAATACACATTTGAACAAAACCGAGGCGACGGAAGAGGTCAGACAGCAGGGTTACTCATTCTTTCCCTGTTCCATGTATTTCGCCGACTCGGAAAAAGACAACTCCATAAAGTTCAATACCAAGCTGCACTGGCACAGTTCGACGGAGCTTCTGCATTTTGAGAGAGGGACATTTGCCCTCTCAATCAATATGGAAAATTATGAGATAACGGACGAGTGCTATGCATTTGTAGAGAGCGGGATGCTTCACTCGATATCCTCAGAAAACTTCTATCGGGAATCGGCCCTGCTGTTCAGTCCGTCCATGCTCTCTACCCGCAATATCGACTCCTCGGAGCAGAACCTGATCGAGCCTCTCATTCACGGCAATCTTACACTGCCGCGGATTATACGGCGGGACATGCCCGCTTTTGAGGAATTTGGCAAAGTGTACAGAGAGATTGCGGATATATTCCGAAGAGCCGATGACAGACACGACGATCAGTACAATCTCTCGAGATCCTTTGACCAACTGAAGTGCAAGGCACTTATGATGCTGCTCATCTCCTCGATAGCGGAGAACGGAATGCTGACCGCCGCGGCCTGTGACCGCGATCCCAAGGCAGAAGCGCTCAAATCGGTTCTATCGTATATTAATGAACATTACAGTGACAGAATCTATCTTAAGGATCTGGCAGCGCTCATGAATCTCAATGAGCAGTATTTCAGCCGATTCTTTAAAAAGGCGCTGGGCAGGACATGCGTTGACTATATCAACGATGTCCGCATACGCCAGGCCATGAAACTTCTGAGAACGACCGACATGCCCGTGCTCGAGATCGCCTATACCTGCGGATTCGGAAATATCGGACATTTCATTCAGACCTTCAAGCGGGCAACAGGCAAAAAGCCGCTGGAGTATCGAATGCTCTCTACAATATTAATACCATAATGAAAGTGAGACAGCTATGACAAAACAATGGTGGAACAAAAACGTCGCATACCAGATCTACCCGAAGAGCTTCTGTGACAGCAACGGAGACGGAATCGGCGATCTGAAAGGAATCATCAGTAAACTGGATTATCTTAAGGACCTGGGCGTTGATATTATCTGGCTCAGCCCGATCTATGTATCTCCCCTCGCGGACCAGGGATATGATATCGCGGACTACTACAATATCGATCCGAGATTCGGAACCATGGACGACATGGATGAGCTTCTGAGGGAAGCCCACAGCAGGGACATCCATATCCTGATGGATCTGGTCGTCAACCACTGCTCCGACGAGCACGAATGGTTCCGGAAAGCTGCAGAGGATCCTGACGGAAAATACGGCAAATATTTCTATCTCGAGCGCACTAACGATCCCAAAACGCTCTGCAACTGGAGATCCTATTTCGGCGGCTCCGTCTGGGACAAGCTCCCGGGCCACGATGATATCTACTATCTCCATCTTTTCCACAAAAAGCAGCCGGACCTCAACTGGGAAAGCCCGGAGCTCCGCGAAGACATTTACAGGATGGTCAACTGGTGGCTCGACAAAGGTCTTGACGGTTTCCGTCTCGACGCCATCATCAACATAAAGAAAGCCCTGCCTTTCAGGAGCTACCCCACAGACCGCGATGACAACATGGCCGCCTGCACCAGAATGCTCGAGGATGCCGTGGGAATCGGCGATTTCCTCGGCGAGCTTCGTGACCGCTGCTTTAAACCGCATAACGCGTTTACCGTAGGCGAGGTATTCAATCAGAAGGACGAGGAGCTTCCCGCTTTCATCGGCGATGACGGCTATTTCAGCTCCATGTATGACTTTTCCGAGACGATTTTCGGCCAGAGTCCGAAAGGATGGCAGGATAATCAGGATATCACGCCGGACGACTATAAGGCCTGCGTATTCGCGGCGCAGAAGAAATTCAGCGACGTCGGATTTGTATCGAATATCATCGAGAATCACGATGAGCCGCGCGGCGTAACCCGCTACATTCCGGAAGGCGATCAGTCTGTGACCTCCAAGAAAATGCTTGCCACCGTATATTTCCTTCTCAAGGGTCTTCCCTGGATCTATCAGGGCCAGGAGCTCGGCATGGAGAATCTCAAAATTTCCTCCATCGACGAGGTTGATGATATCTCCTCCATCGACTCCTACAAAGTTGCCCGCAAGGCAGGCGTATCGGACGCGGACGCGCTACATATGATTGAAAAATACGGCCGCGACAATGCGAGAACGCCCTTCCAGTGGAACACGGAAGCAAATGCCGGATTTACGACAGGTAAGCCATGGCTTCGTGTAAATCCGAATTATACTGAGATCAATCTGGAGGATGAAAAGAAAGATCCCGGCTCGGTCTATCAGTATTATCGCACACTTACCCGCCTTAGAAAGAGCAAGGATTACTCGGATACACTCGTCTACGGCGATCTCATCCCGTACCTTGAGGAGATGCACAATGTCATGGCCTACTTCAGAAAGAGCGGCGATCAGACTCTGCTGATCATGGCCAACTATCAGAACGATCCGCAGGTACTGCCGCTGCCGGGAGAGGTCAAAAAGCTGGTACTCACCAACGCCGGCGAGCCGCATTTTACGGACAGTGAGATTTCACTTGGCGGTTATCAGGCTGTTGTGCTGGAGATGAAATAAGGCAAAGCAACACATGGTATGAATTTACCGTAATATAAAAGCGGGTCTGTGAAAAAACCAACTTTCACAGGCCCGCTTTTTCCTGGTCTTTTTCATTCCATAAACTTTCTCAGGGCAGGATTGTCCGCCCAGTATTCCCGGTTCTCCTTGTAAGCCTCGCCCTCGGGCAGCGTCTCTCCCATGAGCTTCAGTATCTCGATGACCGTATCCTGAGCGACGCCCATATCATTTGCTACTTCATCGATCGTGGGCTTGGTTCCCAGAGTCTCCGTCAGCTCGTTTATGCTGCGGTTCAGGAGTCTGACCTGCGCAAACAACTGATCATCGCGCTTTCTGATAGCTCTCTGCTCCTCCTGCGCGATCAGGATCTGCTCTCTGATTGCTCTCTCAAGCGTTTTATCGAGGGGCATGCCCTCCAGAGTGTTCTCATACTCTGCGAGAATGTTGAGGCCCGCTACGAGACCCACGAAGGCCTCCTGCGTGAGATCTTCGAGCGGCATTTCACCGTTGTCCATCTCGGCGGCAATCTTCATGGCCAGGGGCATGAATTCTTCGGTCAGCTCCGCTTTGCGTCTTTCGTTCATATCTATTCCTCTCATATAAATGTTCTTTTTTGGAGAATGTATCTTATATTTAACTCAAACTTCCCACTTAAATACTCTATCAGTGGGAAGTTTTAAGTATTTAAAAAATATTAGCAGTGTATTCCCCTGAATGCAAGCGTAAAGCTCCAAAACATGGTATCATGGTAATACTCTGAAAAATCAAAGGAGAAAACGATGAAGAAAATCCTAATAGCCTCCGACATCCACGGATCTGCATACTACTGCGAAAAGCTCTTGCAGCGCATTGAGGATGAAAACCCCGAGCGGGTCATCCTCCTCGGAGACATACTCTATCACGGTCCCAGAAATGACCTTCCACGCGATTACGCTCCCAAAAAGGTGATCGACATGCTGAACCCCATGAGCGATCTCCTTCTGTGTGTCAGGGGAAACTGTGATACGGAGGTGGACCAGATGGTCCTCCGATTCCCGATCATGGCGGATTACGGGGTTTTCCTGCTCGGGAACGAGACAATCTATGCAACCCACGGGCATCACGCCTCAGAGGTCTCTCCCCCGCCTTTACGGCGCGGTGATATTCTTCTGTGCGGACACACCCACATTCCGGCCTGCACCCGGCACGATGATTTTCTGTATCTCAACCCCGGCTCTGTTTCCATTCCTAAAAACGGAAGCAGGCACAGTTATATGGTCTGGGAAGACGGTGAATTCAGCTGGAGAGATGCGGAAACCGGGGAAATTTATCACAGAGGGCATGACGGGGAGATAAAATAAAAAGCAAAGATAAATCTTCCGGCGGCCGTGCAATTTTAGCTTTTTCCTCAACATATTCGCACTAAATGCCGGCCATACCTCCGCATATGCGGAGATACTCTTTCGGAACCGGAAGAAAGCAATATTATT
>ODAI010732459.1_pt1 | contig 11199 bp, 10 predicted proteins | sample 1539321 | NCBI WGS metagenome assembly ODAI01 (sample SAMN02144231, study PRJEB22623) | gut metagenome | biome: sheep rumen | host: Ovis aries | place: New Zealand
CGTATGCTCGCTTTCCCTAGTGCCTCCGCAATTATGGGCAACGCCAACGCTGCGCTTTTTACATTTGTTGTGCCCTTCCTCATCAGTACTGCAGGCGGAACCATTATCGCGGCAGTTATCACACTGGCACTGCAGAGCCGCGGTGTGATCGGCCGTCTGCGTGAGGAAATCGAGTAAAGAGTGTGAACGATCGTCAGCACACCCCTGAAAAAAAACAGAATGAACGATCGTCTGCGCACTCCTGAAGAAAAACAGAGTGACCGGGTATCCTGCGAATTCCTGTGGATAAAACGGAGAAAAACGATCGCCTGCGCACCCCCAGGGATAAAACAGAGCGAACGATTACCTGCGCACCCCTGTGGATAAAACAATGGAAAGCGGGTAGTGTCGGGGAGTGTAAAGACGTAAGACATGAATTGGAGAACATCATGGGTTTGAAACTGGAAGACTGTGTTTTATACGCTGTCACGGATACGAGCTGGCTGCGCGGGCAGACACTTGCTCAGCAGGTGGAGGCGGCCCTGCGGGGCGGCGTCACGATGGTCCAGCTCAGGGAAAAGGAACTCGAGGGCGAGGCGCTTGAGCAGGAGGCGAGGGAGATCCTTGCTCTCTGCCGTCAGTATGGCGTACCGCTCCTTATTAACGACGATGTCATGCTGGCAAAGAAGATCGGCGCCGAAGGCGTGCATGTGGGCCAGAGCGACATGGCGGCGTCCCAGGCCAGGGAAATCCTCGGCCCGGATGCCATCATCGGCGTCACGGCAAGAACCGTCGAGCAGGCCCAGGCTGCGGAGAAGGCCGGCGCGGACTATCTCGGCAGCGGTGCTGTTTTCGGTACCTCGACGAAAAAAGACGCAAAGCCCATGGACCCCGCATATTTTCAGCAGATCTGCGAGAGTGTATCCATCCCTGTCGTTGCCATCGGCGGGATCACAGCGGATAACATCCGCCGGCTGCAGGGCCGGAAGATGACCGGTTTTGCCATCGTCAGCGGTATTTTTGCGGCTGATGACATTGAGGCTCAGACCAGGAAGCTCTGGAAGGACGCGCAGGAGTTGTGCCTGCCGGGCCAGCCCCAGAGGCTTCACGCTCTGGTGGAAAAAAGACGTCCGGTTGTCCAGTGCATCACCAATATTGTGACCGTAAACGACTGCGCCAATGCCCTCCTGGCCATCGGAGGATCCCCTACCATGGCACACCATCCGGAGGAAATGGCCGATTTTGCGGCGGCCAGCGATGCCCTTGTCTGCAACATGGGAGCTACGGAATCCCTGGACGCCATGATGGCGGCAGGCCTGGCATCAAGGAATAGAAAAACTGCAGAAAACGCAGAAAATTCTGAAAAAGCCGGGCAGACGGTAAATGGAGAAAAAAGAGGAGAGAGAACAGAACGCCCCATCGTCATCGATCCCGTGGGGTGTGCCTCTTCGACATTCCGCCGCGGCAAATGCCTGGAACTGATCAAGGCAGTGAAGCCATCCTGCATCCGCGGAAATCCCGCGGAAATCAGGGCGCTCGCAACCGGCCACGATACCGGCCGGGGCGTGGACGACCTGGAAGCAGAGACACCCGATGCGGCCCGCTCCGCCATGGACCTGGCCCGCAAGACCGGCGCCATCGTCGTCGCTTCGGGCGAGACCGACTATATTGCCGACGGACCCCGCCTCTATGAAGTAAAGGGCGGGACAGCCTGGATGTCCAGAGTGACCGGCACCGGCTGCATGCTCAGCTCCCTCCTCGGCGCATTCCTTGCCGTTGAGAATTCCGCGCTGAGCGTCGCTGCATGCTGCGCCATGATGAATGCCTGCGCTGAGAAGGCCCTTGAGGAGACAGTGCGCAGACAGGGAGGCACCGGCACCTTCCACATCTGCCTCATGGATGCCCTGTCCGGCAGCATTTATTAGTAAAGTATCGGCAATTTATTCGCAATGAGCCTTTGGGCGGTCATGTGTCAAAAGCAGGGCTGCTGCATTTGCTGTTTATTCTTCATCGTGCGTATCCCCGTGACTTCAGTCAGGGAATACGCTTGCGAGTCTTGAATCTTCAGCAGATGCAGCAACCCGTTTTGGTTTTGACCGGGATTCTGTTGTGGGTACAGAGGCTACTTGTAGCGGTCCTGCAGCTTTTCCGGAGCAGATTTCTGATCCTTCCCGGATTTTTTCCGGTTTGCTTCCTCGATCGCTTCGATTCCGTTCATGGCCCCGGCATACAGCGCGGAATGAATAGCCATGATGATCAGTACGATTACCAGACTTACAGCAATAAAAATGGCGTATTCCATGTTTTCTCCTTTTTATCTAATCGTATTTCACAAACATCCGGATGGAAAATCTTGTGTCGGGCAAAGTGATCTTAATAGGAATCACAGGATGGACATCTTCGATTTAACCTTCATTCTGTTTGTCTCCACGACGGCATCAGGGTCGATGGCCAGGAGAGCCTTTTCGACAGCCGTGATCAGCATATTCATTTCGGAATATCCGTATACTCCTCCATTTCTTGTTTTCCACCCGGTAAAGGCAAATCTGTAAAGAGCTTTTTCGTCCTTTGCTCCCAGATAAGCAAAAGCAGCAGTCCAGTATCCTTTAAATCCAAATGCCACTCCGATGTGACCGCTGCGAAGTCTGCCGGCAGCCGCCTTGACTCCGTTCACATTCACCTGGCTGATCTTTTCGATGGCTGTGTTCGCGGGAATGGCAGCGGTGAAGAATTCCTCGTTTTTATAAAACTCAGTCTCTCTTTTGATTGCTTTTCCCTCTTTGATAAGTTCATTGGTGTGGGCGCTATTCGCGGCAACTAAGACACCGAGAACCAAAAATGCAACTACAATGATAATCATTCCTTCTCCGGACATACTCTTTCTCCTCCTTTTCATCCTTTGTTGATCTTTCTGTTGTCTTTGTCAAAACCCGTGTCGGTATTTTATGTTTTGATCATACCATGCAGCGATTTATGGTTTGTAGCAATGACTTTAAAGGCAAAAATTTGATAATTAACAGTGAATTCTGACTAATTAAAAAACTATTTAATCATTAAATAGAGAAGACATGCGCTGTCGGATGGAATGAAGGAACTGAACTTTGCCTGTATTGCGGAGATGGGGGATTCCTCATTTGTCTTGCAGAACGGACAGGATTTTCTGTATGCGCCGGCGGTCAGCAGCAATGCCCGGCGACATAAAACGTCACATAAAAACACTTAAAAATGTCCTTTAAAGTTGTTATAGATGTATGGCTGTGGATTTGATAAAATAAAACCATCAATCATACATTCCTATCAGGCCCGCAAGACTCGCAGGAGAGTTTTGATTCAGAGAGCAGCAGAAGAGACATGAGGCACCGGAAAGGAGGGCGCGGATGAATAGAGTCATGATTACAATCGGCAGGCAGTTCGGCAGCGGAGGACATAAGATTGGCGAGTACCTTTCCAACCGTCTGGGGCTATCCTACTATGACAATGAATTGATACTCCTTGCTGCGCAGCGCGGCGACTTAAAGATCGAGCACATTCAGGAAATGGACGAGATGATCCAGAACCCCTTCCTGTATGAGAAACAGGAAACGGTCGTTGAAGACACGATGGAAGAAACGGTGTTTGAACTTCAGCAGGAGGTGATCCGGCAGCTGGCGGAGAAGGAGAGCGCTGTTTTTGTCGGGAGGTGCGCGGACGAGGCGCTCCGCAAGGCCGGACACAAAGTGCTCAGTATCTTTATCTCTGCGCCTCTCAAACAGCGGATCGCCAGAACCTGCCGTCTGCAGGGACTCAGTCAGGAGGAGTGCGAAGCTCTGACCGAGCGCAAGGACACTTCCCGCAAGGCCTATTATGAAAAACACACAGGCAGGACCTGGGGCGTTCCGGAGAATTATGATCTCTTCTACGACACCTCAAAAAACGATATTTCCTATATCATTGTGGACGTCATCAAGAAATATAAAGAGATGATCAGCGAGTAAACCGGGGCAGGCGTCCCGGAAAACAAAATCCAATCGAATTCCGATAGATAAGCCAGGCTGGCTGCACCGTGAAATTGACGATGCGGCCAGCCTGGCTTTCTTATTCTTCTTTATGTTTGGACGAATTAAACCTGCGGGGGAGGCCGGTCATGCGCAGACCTAGGAAACAAAATGATAGGCGCCCATAATGAGTGCGGCAAAGATCATGATGACAAGCATGATCGCGGCCAGGAGGGCGTCGAAGGCCAGGACAGCGAGGAAGCGAAGCCACGCATTCCGGATCCGGCTGATTCCCATGAAGGACCAGATGTCCAGATAGTTGCCGGTAAACAGCATCATAAGCAAGGTGAAAAAGAATAAAATGATTCTCTCGATCCAGGTCTCGATACCGGGGGCTATACTCTCGGCTGTAAAATCCTTGCAGACGTAGAATGCAAAGGCATAGATGAAAATTGCGATGAGCATGTTCACGGGCTTTTTGCTGCGGAAGCCCGGAATCATAAAGTTGTTTCTGTAGATATTGCTCTCATAATCGTCAGGGTGGCTGCGGCAGGAGGCAAGCGCGCTTAGAAGCTCTTTCACGGATCTGTAGCGGTCTTTGGGATCGATGCGCGTGCATTTTTTGACAATTTTCCCCAGCTTCCCGCGGGGCATTTTTTCCTTGGGGAGAGTACCGGTCACCAGTTCATTGAGGAGGACGCCGACAGCATAAATATCTGTCTGTACGCTGGAGGCGCCGAAGCCGTATTGCTCGGGGGCTGCGTATCCCACGGTGCCGATCAGTTGTGTGTCTTCCTTTTTCTGCGGATTTACCTGCCGGGCGGCATTCATGTCGAGCAGCCGGATGCTTCCGTCAGCTGTCCGGATGATGTTGGAAGGCTTGATGTCCCGGTGCAGAATCGGCGGATCTGCACTGTGCAGTTCCATCAGGATCCGGCACAGCTCCTCAACAATGGTGACGGCAGTATCCTCTGTAAAAATATTGCCGTTGTCGAGAATTGTGCGCAGGGTCTGCCCGCTGATATATTCCTCTATGACGGTCAGACGCCCGTTCTGCTCTGCGATCTCTACAATATCGGGCGTTCCTTTCACATGGTGCTGCTGTAGATAGCGGTAGACATCTGCATTATAGGTTTCCAGGATTTTTTTCACATAGACGATCCCGGTTGCAGTGTGCTGTACAAGTGTGATGCCATGCTGCGCATTGAGTACTGCAATCTCCTGGTAGCAGGACAATATACATGCATCAGTTGTTGTCATTAAAAACCCTCCAAACAAAAATCCGGATTGTGTCCGGAAAAGCTCCGGAGATTTGTAGATGTACCTGCGGATCGGACCGCGCGGCTGCGTATGTTCCAAAGTTGGTTTCATGCCCGCCGCAGAAATGTGTACCGGACCGCGCGGATGCGTGCAGATTACATGGCTTTAGTATAACATGAAAGATATGATTGTAGAAAATGTGTCGAGAAGAGCTCCTTCTATCTTTTTTGCAGGAAGACAGTGTATAATCACTTACAGACAACTGCTGTACAGCACGATCCATTCGCAACGCGGGAGATGAAGATGGAAAAAACAACCAACACCCTGACCAATATTTTGAAAAGAACGAAACCCGATTCTATTGGGGAATACGTCAAAGCAAATGCGGAGGACGTCTTCACACAGGAGAATCCTTTTTCGACCTATATGCGGGAATGTGTCAGAGAAAAAGGTCTTCGGTTTCAGGAAATCTTTCTGCGGGCTGATCTTTCAGAGGGTTACGGCTATAAGCTGATCTCCGGGGAAAAACATACCCGCCAGCGGGACACGATCCTCAAGCTCTGCCTGGGCGCCGGCTTCTCCCTGCAGGAGACCCAGCGCGCCCTGAAGATTTACGGAATGTCGCCCCTCTATGCGCGCTTTCCCAGGGATGCAGTTTTCATTTCCGCCATCAGCGCCAGAATATACGAGATTCCCGAGATCAACAGCCTCCTCGCCCGCAACGGGCAGCCCCTCCTGCGCGGTTCCGAAGAGATACAAAACGATTGATACGACAACCGGTTTCTGCTCCTGACAGGGAGCGGAATCAACAAATATAACAAACTGAACAAATATATGGTAGAGAAAAGCGGTCAGGCACATATACCTGGCCGTTTTTTAGTGATTATAGCAGTTCATCAATTGCTATGTTCCCACCATAGCGGTGGGAACGAAACAAAGAAGGAATTGTTATAATTAGTCACTGGCTGCTGTGGACGATACGATGCATGCCTATGCTGTATGAAAGAGGAAATGGAAACGGGAGGAGATGTATTTATGGAAATGGACAATAGAAACACTTTTGAAACCACTGTCCCTGGTCCTGTGAACAGCGGAGTGCCGGGCAATTCTCCGGAGAGAGGTCCCAAGTGGGTGGTTGCCAGAACAGTGCTGGGCATCCTTTCAATTATTCTTTTTGTTATGGTCGCGTTTCAGTCCTGTGCGGCAGGGCTCGGAAATGCACTCTCTGATAACGGGGAAGTCGGCGGCTCCGCAGGTTTTATGTGTGCGATCAACCTGCTGGTTGCCGGACTGATTGTTCTGGTAGCAAGAAAGACTGTGAAAAAAGCACCGATGATCGTCGCTGCAGTATTGATGTACCTGAACCTGCTTTACTCACAGGTGATGGCAGGATCCTATAAAGACCTGGTGATCTGGGGATTTCTTTCTTTTGCTTTTGGTGTGGTGTATCTGTTTTCAGTCCTGCACACGAAAAAGCAGTTCATTATCGCAGGCGTGATCACTGTGGTTTATTTGTTTTTGATGATTGCAGCCGGCTCAGGCTCAGGCAGTTCAAAACCTCAGAGTGAAAACAAAGGTGCCGCTGCGGAAGAGACTGCTGTGGAAGAGTCAGCGGACGCAGAGAACCAGGATGATCCGGCAGATGCAGAAAAGGAAGACAAAACCGAAGAACCCGACGCGCAGGAAGAGACAGTAGAAAAAGCAGCAGCAGAAGAAACAGAAGCAGAAAAAACAGAAGAATCAGATGAAACAGGGGATTCTGATGCAGCTGCAGAAAATAACAAAGAAACCACGAATGAGAATAGTGTTCAGGGGGCAGCCTGGGAAACAGGAGAGGGAAAGGTCCTTGTTTCAGAGGACAGCATCGGTTCAGTATGGGCGCAGATTGCTGTCCCGGTGGAGAATACAGGAAGCGTAAATCTGTACCTGGAATCCGGAACGATGGACCTTGAAGATGCAGATGGGCATCTTGTTGAGAGCCTGAGTATGGTCTCCGTATATCCGCAGGTTCTTAAACCCGGTGAGACAGGCTGGTATTTTGAGGAGAGTACACTTGATGAGAAGCCTTCTTCCGATTTAAAGGTGGTTCCCCATGTCGATGTGGAGGAAGCCACTGTAGACTGCATCCGCTACGAGACAAGTGATGTGACGATTTCAGACGAAGAATACGGCGGAATCAAAGTGACCGGCAGGGTAGAGAATACAACCGACGAAGACGGATCCATGGTGGAAGTCGTCGTTTTTCTCTACGATGAAAATGGGGACTTTATCGGCAACATCTACACCTATCTCGATGGAGACCTGGCGGCGGGAGACAAAATTGGCTTCTCCGCATCCTCTTTTGCCGATGTCGCAGACCTCACCGCCGCGGATGTCGCTGATTACAAGGTCTATGCCTATCCGACCCAGTTCCAGTTCTGATCGGGACAGTTTTCGGCGCTGAGTAGAAACTGTCAGTTCAGATTTCAACAATTCAGGTTCTGAGTTCAATTATTTTTGGATTCTGATAACGAAAAGAAAATACCGTCAGCTGATCATCAAATGATTGATTGGCTGGCGGTATTTTTATTCAGCAGCGTTTAGATTCCCAGCTCGAATTTCAGCTGCGGCTTCATAGGTGCATAGTCGCGCATCTCAAAATCATCGATGGTGATTTCTTCAAAGCTGCATCCTTTCTCCTTGTGGAGAAGGAGGACGGGCTGCCTGATTTCACCAGAATTGTCTTTGGGACTGTCAATGCTGCTGCCACTGTCCTGCACAGCCAGCTCCTCAGCACGCCGCAGCATCTCGTGCGCGTTATCGATGTGACGGTCATAAATCTGCTCATTGGCGACAAAGTGGGTAAAAACACCGGGCTCCAGGCCGGTCACGCAGGCGATCATCATTAAAAGAGCCGCATACTGGATCTCATTGATTCCGCCGGCACCCGAAGCTGTCAGCATATCACCGCTGCGCTGGATCATGCTCATATCAAGATACTTGCCGCGCACATTCCACATGGTAAGAAAAGCACAGGGCGCAAGGCCGGGTGTCTCATGCAGATCTGTCTCCTGCCAGAGAGAGACCACTTTTCGCCTGCCATAGGGGTCCTTTTTGATGTCTTCAATCAGATTGTGAATCAGATCATAGCGCTTGACTGTCGCTCCGTAGCGCTGCCCGATCGTCCCGTCGCCGATATCCCACGGATCCCACCAGGTCACACCGTACTCCTTCATCTCCGACAGCACATTGGTGGGATGCTGATAGATCGTAAATATCTCCCGGATACCCGTCTTCCAGGCCTGGTAGCGCAGCGTGCAGATCGGGAACTCCCCCTTTGACAGATCATATTTCCGCATCACATGATTCACACTGATCGTGTGGGCGGGAGTTCCATCCTCATATCGGGGCCTCGGATTCTCATCCATATAGCCGTTGTCCAGAATGTTCTTTATATCATCTACAAGATACTTGTCTGCTTTTGTCATCATAAATGGATCGGCCTCCTGATTCTGGATTACATACAACACTCTTTCTTGAGAAATATACATTGATTTTGATGTTTTTTCAACTTGCATTTTTTCTGCGGCGGATAGTCGGAGGATAGCAATAGATGTCTGCATATACGAGTGAACGAATGTATACATATATAACAAATATTTCAAGAACCAAAGTCAAGGAATGCATTTCAAGCTGCCGGTGTCAAATCACAGATATTTCACTTTTATCAGGCGGTTTCTAAGGTTCATTTGAGGTTGACCGGATAGACTGTAGCGGTAGAGAGGAACTCCTGTGCAGTAGTCGGAGGCGTTTCTTCAGCATTGAGTACGCGGCCTGCCTGCAGGGAATCCTGTTCAGTAGTTGAAGTGTTTGATAATTGAGGTAAGTTAGAAAAGAGGTGAGAAAGTCATGAAAAAGCATCCCTGGACGATTGCGTTTACCTCCTGCCTGCTGGCATTTACAGTTTTTATGGGCATGGACACATTTGTGCTTTCCAGTGCCTATCAGACAGATGCCACCGGGATGAACACCGAGATGTTTTCCCAGGCAGAGGTCAGTGTCAACAAAGCCGAAGAAGACGAGACGGATCAGAAGGACGAAGAAGATCAGGACAACCAAAAGGCTGAGGAAAGCCAAGAGAATGAAAAGGCCGCAGAAGACCGGAAGAATCAAAAGTCTGCAGACGGGGAAACGGACGAAGATTCCGTTTCCGGCGCTAGCCATCAGAGGGAAAAGCCCGGCGCTTCTTCTTCCGGAGGATCCGACGGCAGCAGTTCTGACGAGCAGAGAAGTTCGGGAAATAAGAAACAATCTTCAGACGACACTTCTTCTGTAACTGAAGAATCTGGTGAGTCTGGTGAATCTGATGGAGCTTCGGGAAGCAGTTCAGGAACCGGTTCGGGAAGCTCACGGAAACGTAAACCCGGCGGCCCCTCGAAGCACGGTTCAGACGGTTCATCAAAGCAGGGCTCCGGCAGCTCCTCGAAGAGCGGAAACTCTTTTGACGAGGAGGAAGCTGCGGCAGAAGCGGCATTGGTGACGACGGACAACGCAGGAAACTCTGAAACCTATGAGGATGACAATGTCAAAATCACCTATACCCAGTACACGACAAACGGGACGACAATTCACGTCGCGGATGTTCAGCTCAGCTCCGCGGAGTATCTGAAAACAGCGTTTGCAGAGGATACCTACGGCAAAAACGTGACAGAGGCAACCTCGGCGATCGCGGAGGCACATGACGCAATCCTGGCCATTAACGGAGATTATTACGGGGTCCAGGAGAAGGGATATGTCATTCGCAACGGAATTGTTTACCGGGACCAGGCCGGGGAGAGCGAAGTGCTGTGCGTCTATGCGGATGGAAGCATGAAGATTGTGGATCCGTCCACAGTGACCGCCCAGGAACTGGTGGACCAGGGCGTCTGGCAGGCCTTTTCCTTCGGCCCGGGACTGGTGGAGGACGGTGAGATCTCCGTTTCCCTGGACTCAGAGGTCGGCAGAGCCAAAGCGAGCAATCCCCGAACCGCGATCGGCATCATTGATGACCTGCACTATGTTTTCGTGGTTTCCGACGGGCGCACCGATGACAGCGAAGGCCTCTCCCTTTACGAGCTGGCCAGCTTCATGGACCAGCTCGGCGTGCAGACCGCCTACAACCTGGACGGCGGCGGCTCCTCGACAATGGTTTTTCAGAATCAGATTATCAATAACCCGACCGGCGGCTTCGGCGACCGTGAGAGGGAGGTGAGTGATATTGTATACATCGGATAAAAATGAGATAATACACTATGCTGACAACATGCTGCACGACGCGTTTCTTTACCTTATAGCCGGAATTGCCTGCGCGGCGTTCGGCCTGATCTACGAACTCTTCAGCCATGAGGTCTATTCTTTTTACATGATCTACGCCTTTTTGATTCTTCTCGTACCGGGAACTTTTCTGAACCTGCTGATCGTATGGCTTGCAGTCAAAAAGGAAAAACAACTGCGAATCAGAGAGGCCGCTGTGCGGAGTGCTGTAAATGCAGCATCTGCAGATGTGCGAAATACAGGTGATGCGGCAGCACAAAGAGTAGTAGATGCAGTATTTGAAGAAGATGCAGACTCCCGCGATGAACTAAGTAATGAAACAAAAACACCGGTCAGTACGGGAGTCTTTTTCCCGGAACCTGCTGATTCGCAGAACTGCGCAAGAAATGAAATTGCAGAATCAAATGCCGGCACAGGAGTCTTCTTCCCGGGGCGCTTTACCAGACATGCCTGGAATTCCGGGCTTGTCGCCCTTACGGCTGGCTCTCTCTTTAAGGGCGTCCTGGATATTTACGGGACAACCAACAAGCTGATCGTGGTTTACCCGATTGCGGCAGCTGTCCTGCTGTTCGCTGCAGTTGTTTCCTTTTCGATGTCCTATGCCGCAGTCAGAAGGATGCGCAGAAAAGCAGAGATGACGGCAGCATGAACATGTCGCTGCTGTATCGCAGAAGGTTCTGGAGAGGTCCTGAAG
>ODAI010912908.1_pt1 | contig 11199 bp, 10 predicted proteins | sample 1539321 | NCBI WGS metagenome assembly ODAI01 (sample SAMN02144231, study PRJEB22623) | gut metagenome | biome: sheep rumen | host: Ovis aries | place: New Zealand
CCGTGTGATAAACGGCTCTTCACGTCCGAGCGTCACTAAAGAAGATATAATGTCAGTCATCGCCGTAAAGACAGGTATCCCTATCGACAGGATAGGCATGAAGAACTTCAACGAAGTCGAACATCTCCGCAGTCAGCTCTCCGCCCGTGTTATAGGTCACACTGCCGCTGTCAACAAGATAACGGAAGCCGTGTGCCGTTCACGTTCGGGACTGCGGAGCAGTTCAAGACCGGCGGCTTCGTTCCTCTTTGCCGGGCCTACGGGAGTAGGAAAGACCGAACTTGCAAAGGCTCTCGCTGACACGCTCTTCACTTCCGGGAAAAGCCTCATAAGAGTCGATATGTCGGAATATATGGAAAAACACTCTGTCTCCCGGCTGATAGGAGCTCCTCCCGGATATGCAGGCTACGACGAGCGTACCAATACTCTCTGCGAAAAAGTCCGGAGAGAACCGTATTCGCTCATTCTCTTCGATGAGATAGAAAAAGCCGATCCCGATGTTCTCAATATCCTCCTGCAAATACTCGATGACGGCATTCTGACCGATTCCACGATGAGAAGAGTCAGCTTCCGCAGCACCATGATAATAATGACATCGAATATAGGTGCGGAAGAACTCTCACGCAGACCGGCTCTCGGCTTCTCTGACAGCCGTGATACTGAGGGCGAGGAACGTGTCCTTGAACGCATACGTGAGCATTTTTCGGCTGAATTCGTCAACCGTATAGATGAAGTCGTCATATTCCGTCCGCTCGGTCACCGTGAACTCGTCGAGATAAGCCGCATGACTCTCGATGACCTGAAAGAACGTGCCGCCCGTATAGGCATCGACCTCCGCTACACTCCCGAAGTCACCGAGACTGTCGCCTGCACCCGTGAAACGGAAAAATACGGTGCAAGACCTATCAAACGCCGTGTCACCGAGCTTATCGAGAACGGCCTCGCTCAGATGATAGTGAATTCCGAAGTGAGCGAGGGCGAATGCGTCAATGTCGATATCCTCAACGACAGAGTTTGTTTCTCAAAGCCTGCCGCCGACAGGATACACTCATAACTATTTCTCCGATATGAAATCCACCAGTCCGGAGTAGAGCGTGAATGCGACTTTTCCCTGATAATCCTCCGTTTTCAGAAGCTCCGCCTCCTCCGGATTTGACAGAAAGCCGCACTCCGCCATGACAGTCGGATTATTGCTGTAATAGCAGAGGAAAAGTTCCTTGCCGCACTGTTTTATCTCACGCTTGTTGTCGGGCTGTAGATATTCTACAAATTTGCCCTGCAATATCTGTGCAAACCGCTCACTCCGGCTGTCTGTGTCCGAAAAGAACATCTGAGCTCCGCTGTACTTCGGATCGGTAAACTGATTCTGATGTATCGAAAGACACACCGCATCAGGATATTCATTGAAAAGTGCCAGCCTGTTGTCCATGTCAGAGCTTTTCTGTGCGGCTATACCCTCTATGCCGCTGTCGTGGATAGACTTGTCACTGTCACGGGTAACGTGAACTTCATACCCCGATATCTCAAGCATATCACGAAGCCGCAGAAGTATTCCGAGATTTATCCCCTTTTCCGGTACTCCGTCAGCCGTCGTGCAGCCGCCGTCTATGCCGCCGTGTGGCGGTTCAACTAAAACTAAGTCAGGATTTTGGCTTAAAATAGCCGTTTTTAAGAATATTATATCACGCATTTTTTATTTGTCAAGAGAAAAATACAAAAAAGTCATAGAGCTTTTTTTCACTCTATGGCATTGCTTCAAAGTACCTTCCCTTCACGATAGCACTCCCTGATGTAATCTCTTGGCTGATAATAGAAGTCAGTGTTGTAATTTGAAATAGCGTCACTGATCCACGAATTATATACGGTCATGATAGCTTGAGTGTTTATCTCGTCTGATACGTCCTCGATGAGCCTTTCGTAAACTGCGCCTATAGTCCAGTAATCGGGAACATTGTACTTACAGTCTGCAACATTATCAAAGTCGCTTTCGGGAATATTTGCGATCTCAATGAACTTATCGGCAACGGAGTCTATGACTTCACAGTGAAGTATATCGGCGTTCCGGTATATCCTGCCAATTATAGTTTCGCCGAGGAGATTAACAAGCACACTTCTTTTTTGATGTTTAAGCCTGCTCATAAACTCTATGAGACTGCAAGTATAGAATAATGCTGGATCATTTTTATTCATATACTTCATATCCTTTCAAAAATTCAAGTGTAGTGAGCGCCCTTGCTGTATGGAAGCTTATCTGATGCGTTGGTTTCTTGAATCTGGCAAGTTCCCAGAAAGCTGCTCTGGTTATTTTTCCGTCTACAAAGTCCTGCACAAAGTTAAATATAGTATCATCAGCCATAGGCCCTACCACAATGTCATAGTTATGCGGTTTTCCAAGCCGACAGTCAGCTATGAAATCAAGCCATTCTTCTGTCATTTCAGGAAAATGAAGGACTTTCAGCGTGCTATCCGGAGTATATCTGTATTCATTCAATATACCTTTTCCTGTAAATCTTGTAGCCCAGCGCTTAGCCTGTTCTGGCATGAGAGTGCAGTAAAAACCAAAGTAAAAATCCTTATTATATTTTGCTGTTCGTATTTCCGGAAATTCAACTATCTGAAAACTTCCGTGATATAATATCTTAGTATCCATGTTATCACCTCGCAGGGCAGTTTAAGTTAATATTATTATAGCATTATTCCAGTCTGAATACAAGCCTTTGATCCGAAAAAGTACGCCCGATATGGGCGTACTTTTATAGGCAACGCCACACAAAGACCGCCTAACGGCTTTGCGGCGCATATGCTTGCATATTTTCCGTCGTCTTGCACACAAATTCCTTGCCGGGCGACAGCCCGCCTGCGTCATTTGTATACAATCTGACTGCGCATCTGCACCGCAATCTTTGTGCGGTGTTGCCTATAATTTCCAGTGAATATGTATCTCACGGCTGCCGTTCTCATCTTTCATTCCTATTTCTACATAGTCTATGAACTCATCAGCGACAGTGCGGTCGAGTTTGTCGAAGTGAGTGTACTTCTCAATGAGAGCTTTTTGACCCTCTGCATTTTCCTGTCGCTTTCGGCAGTCTGAGATATGCTTAGTGAGCTCTGCTATCTGCTCAGCAAGAGAGCTTTCCTCGTCGCTGAGACTTTGACGGAACAGAACATAGTCCTCGTCGGAAATGATCCCGTCGAGCTTGTCCTTATACATCTTCACAAGCCGTTCATTAGCAGTTTTGTGTCTGGTTTCAAGTGTGTCGAGCCTGCACTCAAGCTCTTTTAGCTGTTCCGAGTGGATATCTGTAAGCTGTATCTCATCGGTCTGACAGTATTGCTCAACGATAGCGTTAAGCTCGCTGAGTATATGCTTTTCGAGTACAAGTCCGCTTATGCTCGATTTGTTCGGACAGTTCATCGCACCTGTCTTGTAAGTAGCGCATTGCAGTCCATAATACTTTATAGTCTTAGCCTTGTTATAGTAGACATTGCGCTTCATCGGGCGTCCACAGCAGGCACATCTGACCTTACCAGACAGGGGAGAGAGCTCCTGTGAACGCTTTCCGACCCGCGTATGACTGTTCAGACGCTCCTGAGTTTTTGCCCAAGTTTCGGGATCTATAATAGCTTCGTGTGCATCTGGAATACGTATCCAGTTAGCCTGCTCCACCTTTTTGCGTTTCTTGTTTTTGTAGCTGATGTGATGAGACTTGCCTTGTACAAGAGTACCTGTGTACATCTCATTTGCAAGTATCACCGATATCGTAGACTGTGTCCATAGACCTTTAGATGTGCTTGAATCTGCATTGTTGTTCACATACTTTGAACCCTTCTGCCGCTTGTATTCGCTCGGACTTACAATGCCTTCATCATTGAGACACTGTACAATCCTGCGATAGCCCTCACCGCTGACGTACATATCGAATATCATTTTCACGACAGGAGCAGTTTCCTCGTCGATAATGAGGTGATGCTTGTCGGCAGGGTCTATCTGATAGCCATACGGTGCGAATGAGCCGATGAACTGGCCATGCTCACGTTTGTAGGCGAGGGTGCGGCGTATCTTTGCGGAGATGTCCTTGACGTACATTTCGTTGTAGGCGCTGGTGAACAGCCGCATTGTGGAGTAGCTTTCGCTGTCGGAATCCGCATTGTCAGCAACTCCGATAAAGCGCACTCCCCATTCCAGGAACTTGTCATTGATAAACTGCTCGATGACCACCGTATCACGGGAAAAGCGTGACTGGTCTTTGCATAATACTATGTTGATGTATCCTGCCTCGCAGTCCCGCAACAGTCGGTTGAATTCGGGACGGCTGCGGTCAATGCCGCTGTAGCCGTCGTCAACGTAGATGTCGTATATCTCCCAGTCGCGCTCGCGGCAGTAGTCGCGGAGCATATTCTTCTGGTTGATTATGCTCTGACTGGCATCGCTGCCGAGCTTGTCCTTGTCCTCAATTGATAAGCGGCAATATATTCCTACTTTCGGCACTGACCTCACCTCCCTGTTTTCAATGTATTGCTTTTATTGTCAGCCTGCCTTTTTGATCTGACGGTTTATGAGCTTTTCGACCTTCTCGGTAACTTCCTTTCTGAGCTGCTCAGTGCTTTGGGTCTTAAAGCTGTTTTGGGTATGTATCTTCTCTTTCATTGCGTCCGCTCCTTTCCTTGAATTGTATGCCTCCAAGTTTTTTCATATTCCTCTTGACGACGGAATGTAATTAGATTATAATGTAGATGTAAAAGCGCCCAAGAAGGGTGCAAGCAGTATTAACTTATTTTATACCATACTCCTTCTTGGACTTCTCATAGAGCGGCGTGTCGATGAACTTGATAGCCTTTGCGTGTATAACCACAGGCTCGTTCACCCCGTCCTCTTTGTTGAAGAGTTCAGCGCTTAGTATGATATCTCCGATACCCATTGAGCCGAACCCGGCTTCAGCAGGGTTCTTAAAACCAAGCTCGTTAGCTACCCTGTCAAGGGATTTTGAAGGCTTGAAGAAAATCTTTATTCCTGCCTCTTTAACCACATCGATAGCGTGACTGGTCGTTGAGATATAATGCTGCGTCATACCTATGAACTTCGTATGGAACTTCCTGCCTTGCGTTAAGATTGTATGTAGAGGGCTTCCCTCCGCAAAATTTTGATCCTTGACCTCATCTATTACTATGCTCAGCGGAGCTGTATCATGGTCTCGCTGCCACTCAAAAGCCGATGCTATCATTACATCGAGCAAAGAGTGAACGTTGTCTCCCGATTCATTCCTGAAGGATATAACCGGAATTTTCTTTGTATTCTTAAAGAAATCCGACCAGTCCTGCTCCTCGAACCCGATTTTGTCGATATCATCGAGAGTAGAACTGATGAGACTAAACACACGATTGCCGACCTTACCACATCTTTTTAGGGCGTTACGGAGCATTTCGGTAGTAACTGAAGTAACATTTGACTGTCGCTTCAGCATATCCGAAATTATGCCTGTAAGCGTTCGGGTTTCGTCTTTATCGAGTTTACCCGCAATACCCTTTATAAAGCCAACTATGCGGCGTTTCTTTGCCAGAAGTCCGGAGCAGTCGCCGATGAATAAAGGATTTACCGGCAGTTTTCTTTTGCCGACGGCAACTTCGATAAACTCGAATAGTGCCTCGACGACCTCTGTGGGTAGTGCTCTGAGGACTTCGTCACGGGTGAAGGAGTCGCTGACATCGCATACAAGCATCCTGCTCCCAAGCATTGCTAACAACGGCAGCAAATTCGTGGCACAAAAGGACTTGCCTTTTCCGCTCATACCTGTTATCAAGATATGGTCATTCGACTTGTTCTCGAAGGAGATATCCTTGCCGACGTATCTGCCGTCTGCGGTTATACCTAACGGAAGTAGCTCGTTTTTTGCCAGCTCGCTGTATTCGAGAAGATACTTCTGATAATCAGCGAGGTCGAGCTTCTTACGATTCTCAGCATTGATGAGTTTTTTGCTGATACCGTAGGTGTATAGCATATACGGTTCGCCGCTTGTATTCTGGACATGGAAGCGATAACATTTGCTGTTCTTGTCGTTGATTGTCAGGCATTCGTTAGCCTTTAACGCATCTGTCAGCGAGTTAACGCTGTGAAGTTTCAACTTGCTTCGAGCGAGTTCTTTTATGTTCTCTGTCTCGAAGTATATATAATCATCGTCAACGATAACCGAGTTGTTTCCTTGGTTGATAACAATGAACTTCGTCCGCTTTATGTAATTGAAGCGCCCACTGTTTATCTCCTCATTCAGGCAGTTGCCCAAGAGTGTGATTAGCAACTCATCATTACTTGAGCCAACTTCGTTATAGGTACCCAAGATATCTATTACAGCTAATTCAATTTCTTCATCGAAGAATACTCCGAAGAATTCGTCATATGTTCTGAGAGTTGAAATCAGAATGTAATACAGATTGCGCCTCTGCGGTGGGATGAAGTATGGAGTCTGACACGACAATTCACTCAAATGACGATTGAATACTTCTATAAAATTGCGGAAGTCTTTTTCGATTCGCGAAATCATAACTGCGTCGTGGTGTTCCAGCAGCTCACTTAAAACTGCCGGACTGATGTCATAATTCCTATACAACTGAGAAAACTCAACGTAAAGGTCAGGCCGTAACTGTGATGCAGCGTAACCCGAAATCAGAACCGGAATCTGATGAAACGAATCTCTACGATCGATGATGTGCCTTTGAAGCGAATCGATACCTTTTTCACGTTTACCATTTTCATCTGCCTTTGTGTCGTCAACAACCAGCATGACAGCATCATTTAATAATCCTCCGGCGTTTTCGATGTCCTTATCTTTGCTTATCGTTGTTATTTGTCTTCTCCCGTAGGATACATTGTCAAATATAGCGATGAGTAGTGAAATGACCGCTCTGTCGTTGGGTTTAGTGTTTATTATTTGATCCCAGTACACTCCAAACTTACTTGCAAACGTTAGCATATATCCACTTTCACGAATCAGAAATGGCACTTTCAAATCCGAGTAGGTATTAAAGATGTCGTGAAATTTCCAGCTTTGACCCTTGAGGTCAGGATATATCATCGTTTTGCATCTTGGGTTATCACGGCAGTATATACTTTCCGATATCGCTCCGTAAATTACGGGTGGATACCTTCCACGCGATTCCCAATAACCTAAGTTTTCGGTAATCAGTTTCCAGCCTTGCTTTGACCCTACATCGATAGGCTTTTCCGTATCAGCTTTCTCAAATATCAGAGTCTGTATCAGACGTTCGCAAAGGTCGGCATACTTTTTGTTACCTTGAGGGGGAAGATTAAAATACTCGCAACACTTCCGCTTTTCAATAACATTAATGGGCAGAAAATCCTCCGCCATTTTCGTCATTGTGTTTTTGAAATGCTTTACGACATATCCAATATTTACTCCTTCTTGTATTACCACTGTTGAAGACAGTACACTGAATTCTATCAGAGGAATCGTCTTTACAATTTTTCCTTCCTTTACCTTCATATATCCGTGCTGAGTCCCAAGCGAGTTGGAAAAGAATATCTCATACTCAACACTAAGCTCCCGAGCCGATCCCTTTATAAATTCATCAAAATTTGAGAAGCCCAGCTTTGTAAGCCCGAAGATTTTTGTGTTCTTGGGTGCATCAGCTTGTATATTGTTCGGTGGATGATCCTGCTGCTGTGGAAGCATTCTTTCGACAGGCATATTATTTGCCCCTTCCATATTTTTATTTCAGTAACCGCAGAAGTAGGTGATTTTTTTTAATGGTCACAAAAACCGGCTGATTTGGAGCCGATTTGGGGCTTATGTGACGTTCGGTAATTATTTCACCTGCTCGAAGCAGTGCCTGAGATTTTTTGGACTTGTACGTCCTACATTTATCATAGCATAATTCAAATCCATTTGGAATTCAACAAGAAGATACACATTCATACATCTGCAAGTGTATAGAAAGGTGGGAAAATGATATGGATTTTGGAGAATTTATATCAGCTTTTGGAACTGGATACAGAAAGCTTTTAGACCATAGGACAAACAAAGTACTGACTAAGCCGTACTTTTGCAGATATCTTCTTTGCAACACTACCAAAGATGAGATCGTAGTAATGTACATAGATGGTATAGAGGATAAAGCTCATGAACGTGGCGAATCTGCATTTCAAGCATTCTATCGAAACGAGGATCGCAGAACACTCCATCCTATAGCAGAAAGTATCATTAACAGTAACAGCCTTGATACAAGCAAGTTTATGATTTTTCTCGAAGACTATTGTAAAGGTTATAATAAAGAAGAACTTTTATCGAATTTCAAGAGATATCTTCCTTCTGCTTCATCTTCAACACTCTTTGAAGATATTACTGACGAACTTGTTAAAATTCTTGAAAGAGAAGCAGCTATACCGGATAAAAGGCGAAAAGAGCCTACATCGCTCGATAATGTCAATAGTGCCAATGAAAGCGATGATTCATTAGAAGCTAAAATTGATGCTGTGCTTACAGCGCTTATAGCAATCGGTCGTGAAATAGCTGATTTTAAACGTACTGGTGTTGGCGACGATGTTAGGTATTCACGATTGATGAGTAAGCTGAAGAATGATTTCGAGCAATTATTAGCACTTTCAGATCTATTACACTCAAACACGATTGAAGATGAACCATCAATTTATAGTGAAATTTGTACTTCTGTTCAAAGTTTAGAGGCAAAAAGCTTTATTCTAACAAAAGCTGAATTTATGATAGAATCGCTCAAGAATTACCACATACACAGGCTGATTGAACTTATAAAGAAAGCAAAAGAATAGTTTTATAGCTATATCCAAACCTGATAATTGTTGCCGATAAATGATTCAATAGACTATAGTCTATTGAACCAGCGAAAAACTGTGTCATATAAGTCGTTTTTGAGCTTTTGAAATATTGCAAATAAAAACGGCACCCTATTGCAAGAGTTGGAGCCGGCATTTGCCGGCTCTCTCCTGTTTATGTAAACTTTCTTTTGTACTCTTTAAGCCTGCGATAGAATGTGTTGGCTCGAAGTCCCATTTGTTTCTGAAAATCCACGGCTGTGATATTTCCGGACTCCCACTGCTCATACAGTTGTCCGAATTTTACCCAGTCGATATCGATAGGTTGTCGTCCTTTGTACTTGCCCTGAGACTTGGCGATAGCGATTCCTTCACGCTGACGCTGCAAGGTCTGTTCTCGTTCAAGCTCTGAGAGTGCTGCAAATATAGACAGGACGAATCGCCCCTGCGGTGTGTTGGTATCAATGTTCTCCTTACTGCTGACAAGCGTTACCCCTTTCTTCTGGAGAACATCAATGATGTTAAGCAGGTCACGGGTTGAACGTCCGAGCCTGCTGATGCTTTCAATATATAAGGTATCGCCATCACGAACATATTCAAGCATAGCATTAAGCTCTGGGCGGTTGGCATTCTTACCGGACATCTTCTCAGCAAACACACGCTCAACCTGATACTGCTGCATTATAGCTTCCTGACGGGCGGTCTCCTGATGCTCAGTCGAAACACGGATATAGCCTATTCTGCCCATTTTATCACCTCATTTTTCAAGTTTTGGGATATAAAAATAGCCGCCATCAATTGCTGGCGGCTCAAGTATTCAATAGATTTTTGACTGCTTCAAAGTAATCTTTCATCTCGGAGTTGTCAGGCTCGATTTGCAGAGCAAACGCTATACGTCCGAGAAGGGAGTGCAGGTATTTGTCGGGAGACATATTAAGTCCCCTGCGGTTGATACTCTCAGCAGCTCCGTACTTCTGACAGTAGTAAACTTCCTGACGCAGTGAACGTTTCTGACTGCGAGAAAGCGTTGGCTTTTCATTGACAACTACGCCAGTAACTCGCTGCTGCTGCGATGAGCTGATAAATACAGTTTTCTTATCATTGAGCGTAAGTCCCATACGATACAACATACGCCTGACTTTACCAACGACATTGGCACTGCGTATATCAGCCTTATTACCCGAGAACGTCATATCGTCACAGTATCGGGTATAGGTTATGTTACGCTCACTACACCAGCTGCCTAACCTTTCGTCAAACTGCATCATCACCAAATTGGCTATGTAAGACGAGGTCGGAGCCCCCTGCGGCAGTCTTGCTTTGTAGCTACAGAGGTGCGTCAGCAGTGTTGTTGCTGGGATTGACAATCCAGGACGCTTCATCACAAGATAGACCGCATCATCATCAATGCTGTCAAAGAAGTGAGATATGTCGAGCTTTAGCACGCATTCCTTTCCAACGTGTGGAGAGGCGTTATCGAGCAGAGACTTTCCCTTACAGTACGCAGTCGAATACTCTGAAATTTCAAGTTGATACAGATATTGTTCAAGTATCCTGCGCTGAACCATTTTAAGGAAGGCGTTAGGCACGCTGAGTTTTCGGTTCTTGTGGCCGCGTCCGTGATGAATGATAACCGTGTGATAGTTTTCATATTTACTGCCTCGACGCTTCTTGCGAGCAGTATAGTTATTGCTGAGCATATACAGCTTATTCGCAGGGACATCAAGAGTTTCGGATATTTTCATAACATCAGCATCTATCATACCTAAGCCTCCTATCCTTTAAGTTTAACAGCCGCCGGCACAAAAGCATTAAAACGTTCGGAGCCGAATTTTTATTAACGCAGTTAATTCGGATTCGGTGGAGAACTTTTTATTTCGATCTTAGTCCTAAAATCACCCGCAGCGACTCGCCGCAGTTTTGCTTGTGCAAATTCGCTGCCAACGGCTGTTGCTTATATTATATCACACCAGTTCGTTAATTGCAATAGTCAGACGATACCGTAGCAATCTTCGTAGATGTACTCGCCCGACAGGTACTTTATCTCGTTGACCGCCTCACGCAGAAGATTATTATCCATCAACATTTCTTCGACCTCCACAACCGTATATCCGTACTCCAAAAGCATTATTATCTCATCGGGGTCAGAGCCGTAAAGAGAAGCCATATCAATAAGCGTCTGCTCATATGCGGAGTAATAATCGTCATAGTCGTTATACCAGCCGCAGGACGTTGAGAACCTGCTAAACTGTGGAGCAGGCTTGAACTCCGAGCGAGTGATAACTCCATTCCTGTCAATGCGAACGATATCCCCTTCGTCGGTATTGATCCGTTCATTGGCGAACTTATACAAGCCTATCCTGCGGAGAGCATTCTTCATGATAATTTCAGTGGAAGCG
>ODAI010949395.1_pt1 | contig 11199 bp, 6 predicted proteins | sample 1539321 | NCBI WGS metagenome assembly ODAI01 (sample SAMN02144231, study PRJEB22623) | gut metagenome | biome: sheep rumen | host: Ovis aries | place: New Zealand
GGGGAATTCCTTCTTCGACCGTGTCGAGGTGAAGGACATGATGGCCTATTTCAAGTTGGCGGTAAACCCTTCGGACGACGAGTCCTTCAGAAGGGTCGTGAACAAACCGGCAAGGGGAATAGGCGATACCACCGTGGCGGCACTGTCCGCTGCAGCGAAAGCTCACGGTGTTCCCCTTATCAAGGCCATCTATCTTGACGACCTTGAGGCTTCCGGCCTGAGGAAAGCGGCCATCCTGAAACTCAAGACATTTTCCGACCTCATCCTCGAGGCAAATTCTATGACCCAGACCAAAAATGCCATGGAAGTCGCCAAGAAGCTCCAGCTCGGAAGTGGACTGTATCACTTCTTCAAAGACGACCTGTCCGTGGAAAGCCAGTCCAGGGCGGGAAACATCGAGGAACTCATAAACAGTGTGGGGCAATTCATCGAGGACAGGAACAACGATTACCTCGAAGAACTCGCCGCCGAAGAAGGCATCGACGACACTTCGGCTGTTGATCCAGGGGTGTTCCCTATGGTTTCATTGGGGGACTACCTCGAGAACATATCCCTCCTCTCATCCGTCGATGCGGCGGAAGGGGATGACCTGACGAACAGGGTGACCCTTATGACCGTACATTCGGCCAAGGGACTTGAGTACCCTTACGTGTATGTGACCGGATTGGAGGAAAACCTTTTCCCTTCGATGAGCATGGTCTCGACGGCCAATGACCTCGAGGAAGAAAGGAGGCTTTTTTATGTGGCCATAACAAGGGCCAAAGTCGCTGTCGACCTTTGCTTCGCGAATTCCAGGATGAGGAACGGCTCCCATGAAAGCAATTCCCCGAGCCGGTTCATCCGTGAAATCGACCCCAGATACATCGCGAACCCTCTCAGAAAGGGACCTTCATACGACGATGACGGCGATGATGCGGGCTATGCCTCCGGAGGTTCCGGACGCTGGGGACAATGGCGTGCGGGAGGCGGCACTTCCTCCCAGTCGAAATCATCCTGGGGCGAAAAGGCCAGAAGCGGAGGATGGCAATCCTCTTCCGCTCCACAGAGATCTTCTTCCCCCTCCAAGGTGGGCGTATCTTCAGTTCCGAAGATATCGCAGCCCCAGCGCGTCACGAAGACTCCTCCTCCGGCCGACCCGAATTTCATTCCCGTACCGATTTCGATGCTTCGGGAGGGACAGCGGATCGAGCACAACCGCTTCGGACTCGGGACCATCATTTCCATGGAAGGGAACGCCACCGACAGGAAGGCCAAAATCAACTTTGACCTTCACGGGGAGAAGACGCTTCTTCTCCAGTATGCCAAGATAAGATTCCCGAAAGAAAAATAGTCTCTCGGGTATCCTTTCCCTTGCCCCGTCATCCCGATTGCGGAAGATTTTCCGGCGAGTCGCAAATGGAATTTACCGATCCCTCGGACACCGTTCCGGGGGATTTCCGTATAGGGATCCGAACCTTCCGGAAGGCGCCAAGACCGTTCCGCCGATTCTTCACCGATAAAACGTTCCCGGAAAAACATAAATAGGCTTATCTACCCCTTTCCAGGGGACCCTATTCAAGGATTCTGCTGTCGCTCTCCCTCGTTCGGGGCATTGTCCGATGTCATTTTGGGATGTTCTTTTGGTCAAAACGGCCGTTCTAAAGGTAAAATTGTCGAAAAAGACCCCAAAAAAGCGTTGGGGTGTGTTGCAAGTTCAAAATTTTGTCTATATTTGCAACGAAGTTTTTCATAGTTTAAGTTTAGGTTAAGTGGCGGGTCGAATGCTGCGAAGCATGCGACCCGTTAATTTATGACTCTTTCACTAGCTCTCTCTTAAGGAGGGCTAGTTTTTTTATTGCCCGGGACTTCCGGCGCTGTGGCTTCCGGGAGGTGATCAACGAAAAAGCCGATGCTTTGGGCACCGGCTTTTTCAATGGGAATTCCGCCAGGGGCGGAGTCTTTCTAGTATCCGAAGATTTCCTCGAGGGAAACGACCTTGACGGGACCGAGGGTCGAGAGGAATACCATATCCATGTCGTTCGCGTCTCCTACGATTCCGTAGACATAGGTACGGTCCTTGATCCACTTCTTCTGGGTAGCGGAAAGGTCACTGAGTGTCATGGTCTGAGCCTTCTCGAAGATCTTCTTGTTCCTGGGCTCGGTCACACCCATCTCCTGGTCGGAGAGGTACCTGTTGATAACGGCGGCTCCGGTTACCCTGGAGGGCCTGATGCTTGAGATGAGGGCCGTCTTTGCGATTTCGAAAGCGGACTCGGACTCGGGCATGTCGTTGATGATCTCATCGAATGCGGTCACTGCCTTCTCGAGTTTGTCGTTCTGGGAGCCGATGGTTGCGGTGAACGAGTAGTTGCCGTCCTTGTATGAAGGATTGGCGAGGTTCGCTCCGGCACTGTAGGCGAGTGCCCTTGATTCCCTCATTTCCTGGAAGACGATGGTATTCATACCACCACCGAAATACTCATTGAAGAGAGCGACGTTGGCATCCTCGCCGAGGTCGAGCTTCTCACCCCTGTTGGAGTACTGGACGTAGTTGAACTGCTGGGAGTTGTACTGGGCTACGTAGACGGCGCTCTGAGGAGTCTGGAGCATCTGGGGATAAACCTTCTTGAGAGGCTCGAGAGTTGCGGGAACGTTGTGTCCGGCCTCGAGAACGGATTTGAATTCATCCTGGCTGAGGGGACCGTAGTAGGTCACCTTGTGCTCCTTGGAGAAGATGCTCTTCACCTTTGAAAGGAGTTCCTCCGAAGTGAGGGACATGAGCTGTTCGTTGGTGAGAGTAGTGCTCTTGATGTACTCGGGACCGTAGGTGATGTAGTTGCGCAGGGCGCTTACCACTGCCCTCTGGCTGAGCTTGGAGTCCTGACGGTTCTTCAGCATGTTCATCTTCAGGGAAGCGAGGATGTTCTCATCGGGAACGGCGTTCGCGATGAGGTCCTCGACTATCTCCATAGCCTTGGGAAGGTTCTCGCTCAGACCGCTGATCGACACCTGGGAAGAGTTGGTACCGGCGCTTGCACCGAATGAGCATGCGAGCTTGTACATCTCGGAAGAAATCTGCTCGGCTGAGCGGGTGGGGGTTCCGAGGTAGCTGAGGTAATCGATGGCGAAGCCGAGGGCGGGATCGTTGATCGTTCCCATGTCGAAACGGTATCCCAGGGTAGCGATGTCGTTGAGGGTGTTCTGCTTGTAGAGAACCTCAAGACCCTTGCTCGTGAAGATGCTCATCTCCTTGGAGTAGTCGACGAAGACGGGCTCGATGGGCTTGGGAACGCTGTTCTGGATATCGAGAAGGAATGCGCTCTGCTTGTCCCTGTTGGTCACGATAGGGGTGATCTTGGGAGCCTCGACCTTCTTGATGTTGGGATCGTCACCGATGTGCTTGTAAACGATGGCGTAGTTCTGGGGACCCATGTATTTGTTGGCCCATGCGACGACGTCGTCCTTGGTGATTGCCTCGAGCCTTGAAATCATCTCGACCTCATCTTTCCAACTGGTCTTGTTGATGAAGGAGTTGACGAACATCATTGCCCTTGAGCTGTTGCTCTGGAGAGAACGCATCTGACGGAGCTTGATGTTGTTGACGGTAGCCTGAACGAGGTCGGCGTCGAAGTCGCCCTTGCGGAGTTTGTCAGCCTCGGCGAGGAGAAGATCCCTCACTTCCTGGAGGCTCTGTCCTTCGAGGGGATAGCCGAAGAGAATCATCTCGCTGTAATCCACGAGGTCGTAGTTCATCGCCTGTGCCGCGAGCATCTTCTGCTGCTGGACGATGTCGAGGTCGATAAGACCGGCCATTCCGTTATAGAGGATCGAAGATGCGATCTGTCCGACTTCGCTTTCCTTGTTTGAAAGACCGGGAGTCCTCCATGCGATCATGGCGAAGGAAGCGTCATAACCGTTGACATTGATTTCGACGGGAGAGGTTATGGGCTGCTCGGGAGCGAAGGTGAATTCGGGAAGATTGGGGTTGGGCTGCCAATCACCGAAATATTTCTTGATGATGGAGAGCATCTCCTTGGGATCGAAGTCTCCGGAAACGCAGATTGCGCAGTTGTTGGGGACGTAGTATGTGGCCTTCTGCTTCTTGATTGCGGTGATGTCAGGGTTCTTCAGGTGCTCCTGAGTTCCGATGACGGTCTGGGTTCCGTAAGGGTGGTTCTTGAAAAGGACGGCGTCAACGGCGTCGAGAGCCTTCTCGGTGTCGGAGGTAAGACCCCTGTTGTACTCCTCGTATACTGCCTCAAGCTCAGTGTGGAAACCTCTGATGACCATATTTTTGAACCTGTCGGACTGGACTTTGGCCCAGTTCTCGATCTGGTTTGCGGGGATGTCCTCCTGGTAGCAGGTGACGTCGTCGGAAGTGAAGGCGTTGGATCCTTCGGAACCGATGATGGCCATCATTTTGTCATATTCGTTGGGGATTGCGATCTTGGACGCCTCGTAACTTATGGAGTCGATCTGGTGATAGATGGCTTCCCTTTCGGCGGGGTCGGTCTTTGTGCGGTAGACGTCGTACAGGGACTGGATCTGGTCGAGCATCGGCTTTTCGGCCTCATAGTCCTGTGTTCCGACTTTCTCTGTTCCCTTGAACATGATGTGCTCAAGGTAGTGGGCGAGTCCCGTGTTGTCGGCGGGGTCGTTCTTGCCTCCGGAACGGACGGCGATGTAGGTTTGGATACGGGGTGTCTCCTTGTTGACACTCATGTACACTTTGAGCCCGTTGTCGAGAGTGTAGATCCTGGTTCCCATGGGATCACCGGGTACAGACTCGTACTTCTTCGAGCATGCGGCGGCCGCGACAATTACTGCAACCACTGCGGCGAATTGAAAGATTCGTTTCATATTTATAAAAATAATTGTCCGGAGGAGCAGTCGGCCTTCCGGAACTGTTTCGCTGATTGTACTTAGCATTGGTGCGATTCTTTCGCACAAACTGCAAAATTAGATATTATTTGCTTCAGGAGCAATAATTAGTAAGCTTTTCGTCTCCGGTGAAAACAAAACGCCGCTCTGCGGTGGCGGAGCGACGAAGCATGATGTTTGAGCGGAATACGAGGTTCGAACTCGCGACCTTCGGCTTGGGAAGCCAACGCTCTACCAACTGAGCTAATTCCGCAAATGCATTGCAAATATAGGAATTTTCCGGGAAACCAACATTCTTACGTGTATTTTTCGTGTTGGAGCGAAATACGTCCGCCGGGTGAATGTTTTTGGCGGGAAAAATGTAATTTTGCGCCGTTAAGATTCTTGCGTATGGCGAAAATTGACGTAATTGATCTGATGCAGCACCATGGGGTGAAACCCACGGCCAACAGGATTCTGGTGGCGGAAGCTCTCAGCGACGCTTCTCGCCCTCTTTCCATGGCTGAAGTCGGTGATGTCCTGGATACGGTGGACAAATCGGTGATATCCAGAACGCTGGCTCTTTTCAAGGAGAATCATCTCGTCCATGTGATCGAAGACGGAAGCGATTCCGTCCGTTATGAACTTTGCCATAGCCACGAAGAGGGCGAGGATGACGATGTCCACGTCCATTTCTATTGCCTCAGTTGCAGGCGGACTTTCTGTCTTCACGATATCCATATTCCGGCGGTGTCTTTGCCGGAGGGCTACAGCATGGACTCCGTCAATTATATGGTGAAAGGAATCTGTCCGGACTGCTCTTCCTCCCGCTGATGCGTCTTTGCAACCATGTTGCATCTTCGCTTCCATACCTTTGTCCCGTAAAATGAAAAAAAACATTTCAGCATATGGGACACGTTCATAGTGAAAATCACTCACACGAAGAGGAAAAGGAACATCTTCATCACCATCATCATGACCATGAAGAGGAGTGCTGTTCCTGCCATCATCACCATCATGACGGAGATCATGACCATGATGAGGATGAACACGAAGAGGGGCACCATCATCACCACCATGACGAAGAAGGCGGTAAGGGGGAACTTCTCAAGATCATCATCGCCGCCGTTCTTCTTGTGGCGGCAATTGTCATAAAGAAGAGAACCGACTTTGCCGAGTGGCAGTATCTCCTGATTTTCCTTGTACCTTATCTCGTTGTGGGATTCGGGACACTGAAGGAGGCCTTTGAAAGCATCTGCGAAGGAGAAGCTCTGGATGAGGACTTCCTCATGTCGGTGGCGACGGTGGGAGCCCTTGCGATAGGCTTCCTTCCTGGCGCTGAATCACAGTATCCTGAAGCGGTACTCGTGATGCTTCTTTTCCGCGTCGGGGAATTGTTCGAGGGAATAGCCGAAGGCAACAGCCGCCGGTCCATTTCCCACCTTATGGAGATAAGGCCGGACTACGCCAATGTCGAAAGGGACGGGACCGTGCAGAAGGTCGATCCTTCCGAGGTGGAAGTGGGTGAAACCATTCTCATCCGTCCCGGAGAGAAAGTCCCTATGGATGGAGTCGTTCTCGAAGGAGACTCTTCTTTGGATACGGTGGCGCTTACAGGTGAAAGCGTTCCCCGCTCAATCCATAAGGGCGACGACATCTTCTCCGGGTGCGTGAATCTTTCCGGAGTCCTCTCCGTCAAAGTCACCCGTCTGTTCGGGGAGTCCACCGCCTCGAAGATTCTGGACCTTGTCGAGAACGCTTCCTCGAATAAGTCCAGGAGTGAAAGTTTCATAACCCGTTTCGCCAAGGTCTATACGCCGATCGTTGTCGGACTTGCCGTCGCTTTGGCGTTGCTGCCTCCGCTTCTTTCGGGAAATTTCTCCGACTCGTTCCCCACGTGGCTTTACAGGGCGCTTACCTTCCTGATCGTATCGTGCCCTTGCGCTCTTGTCATATCCGTCCCGCTTTCCTTCTTCGGAGGAATCGGCGGAGCCTCCCGCCACGGAATCCTCGTCAAGGGCTCCAATTATCTTGAGACCCTGTCCCGCCTGGGAACGGTGGTCTTCGACAAGACCGGAACCCTTACTGAGGGAGTTTTCAAGGTGAGTGCCGTGCATCCGGAAGAAATCTCACCCAAGGAACTTCTCCATCTCGCCGCCCATGTGGAAAGATTCTCTTCTCACCCGATAGCACTGTCCCTGAAGGAAGCATACCCTGATGAACATGACGACTGTGAAGTGGGGGATGTGGAGGAGATCGCCGGAAAGGGTGTCAAGGCCCGGGTCAACAGGAAGACGGTGTGCGTAGGCAACTCCGCCATGATGGAGAGCATAGGAGCGAGTTGGCATCCCTGCGAATTGACCGGAACCACTGTCCATGTCGCGATTGACGGCGTCTACGCGGGCCATATCGTGATATCCGACAAGATAAAGGACGACTCGAAAATGGCCATCGCCGCCCTTAAGGATCTCGGAGTCGGCAATGTCGTCATGCTTACCGGGGACAGTGAGGATGTCGCCCTCAGTGTAGCGGATTCCGTGGGAATCGATCTCCACTATTCTTCCCTTCTCCCTTCGGACAAGGTGAAGATCGTGGAAGACCTCATCGGGGCGGGGGACAAGGGCACTGTAGCCTTCATAGGTGACGGGATCAACGATGCCCCCGTACTTGCGAGGGCTGATGTGGGAATCGCCATGGGCGGTCTTGGCTCAGACGCGGCGATCGAGGCTGCTGATGTCGTTCTGATGGACGACAGCCCTTCGAAAGTGGCGAAGGCCATTTCGATAGCCCGGAGGACCATGCGCATCGCCCGCGAAAACATCTGGTTCGCCATAGGGATAAAGGTCCTTGTCCTCATTCTGGCCGCTTTGGGTGTGGCTACGATGTGGATGGCCGTATTCGCCGATGTGGGTGTCACCGTCCTCGCCGTACTTAACGCCATGAGAACGCTGAGGGCATAGTTTGACGTTCCGCTTTCCCAAAAGAAAATAAACTCACAATACAAGACGGCTTCCTGTTCCGGAGGCCGTCTTTTTCTGCGTCTCCGCACCTTGAAACCACAGATTGAAAACGTTATTGCCCTCTATCATGAGTAGGTTATCATATCTTTGACAATATCAATTTTAATACTTATCATAATTTTTACGATTAATAATATGCTTATTTATAGGAAGATAGAAAATATTTGTGAAAATATTTTCTGAAAACTGTTGCTTAAATAATTACTTTGCAATATCTTTGTATCCGTCGTTATGTGACACTAAATAATTACAATGAGCGAATCCGTCCCCATAGCCAAGAATCATGTCTCCGTGGACTGCGTAGTCTTCGGTTTCGATGGCGAGAACATGAAGTGCCTCCTGCTGCGAAGAACGGGGGAGGAGAACGGTGAAGTTTTCCACGACATGAAGCTTCCCGGCAGCCTCATCTATCGTGACGAGGATCTCGACCAGGCGGCGAAAAGGGTGCTCGGTGAACTGACAGGACTGAAGAACATCCAGCTGAACCAGTTCAGGGCATACGGCTCGAAGGACAGGACACGTGACCCCAAGGATGTCCATTGGCTCGAAAGGGCACAGAAGGAGAAAGTCGAGAGGATCGTCACAGTGGCATATATCGCCATGATCAAAATCGGTCGGGCCCTTGAAACCCCGGACGGAAACGACGTCTGCTGGGTTGACTGCGATTCGGTACCCACGCTGGCGTTCGACCATAATATAATAATAAGGGATGCCATCGGCTATATGCGGCTCCTTATGGAGATGGATCCTTCGCTGATGTTCAACCTTCTTCCGAGGAAATTCACCGCCGCACAGCTGCGTAGAGTGTATACGATAGTTACCGGGAAGGAGATGGACCCGAGGAACTTCCACAAGAAGCTCTCACTGATGCCCTATGTGGTCCCGATGGAGGAAAAGGAGAAGAACGTTGCCCACAGGGCGGCGAGATTCTACCGGTTCGACCGGACCATTTACAAAAAGACCAGAATCTGATTAAAAAGTAGTAACCGCATAAAAGTAACGATTATGTATTTACTTGGATACGATGTAGGAAGTTCTTCCGTGAAGGCGTCACTGGTTGACGCTTCCACCGGAAAGTGCGTTTCATCGGCCTTCTTCCCCAAACAGGAGGCCCCTATCACTTCAGTCCGTCCCGGTTGGGCGGAGCAGAACCCGCTTGACTGGTGGGCCTATCTGAAGGAGGCCACAGCCGAAGTGATGGCGAAGGCCGGACACCCCAAGGATATCGCCGCGATCGGCATTTCCTACCAGATGCACGGACTGGTCTGCGTGGATGAGAACTATGAGCCTCTCCGTCCCGCTATCATCTGGTGCGACTCAAGGGCCGTTCCTTTCGGCAACGCGGCATTCTCCGCTCTCGGAAGTGAAATGTGCCTTACCCATCTTCTCAATTCCCCGGGCAACTTCACGGCCGCGAAACTCGCCTGGGTGAAGCAGAACGAGCCGGAGATCTTCGGGAAGATCCACAAGATCATGCTGCCCGGAGACTTCATCGCCCTGAAACTTTCCGGAGAAGCCGTCACGACGGTGAGCGGTCTTTCCGAAGGCATGATGTGGGACTTCAAGGAGGGCAAGCCCGCCTCCTTCCTTTTCGACTGGTTCGGATTCCCCGAGAGCATCCTTCCGAGGATCGTTCCGACCTTCTCCGAGCAGGGAAGAGTCAGCCGCTCTGCGGCCGAGGAACTCGGAATTCCCGAAGGCGTCCCGATCTGCTACAGGGCGGGTGACCAGCCCAACAACGCCCTTTCGCTCAACGTGTTCGAGCCCGGTGAAATCGCTTCGACGGCAGGAACGTCGGGTGTTGTCTACGGAGTGAACGGAAAGGTGTCCTACGACAACCTCTCCAGGGTGAATTCCTTCGCACATGTCAATCATACGACAGAGGATCCTCGCCTCGGTATCCTCCTTTGCATCAACGGTACCGGTATCCTCAACTCCTGGATAAGGAGAAATGTAGTCCCCCAGGGAGTGTCCTATTCCGAGATGAACGACATCGCCGCCTCAATCCCCATCGGATCGGACGGAGTCACCATCCTTCCTTTCGGAAACGGAGCGGAAAGGATGCTTTGCAACCGCATCCTCGGTTGCAAGGTTTCGGGAGTGGAGTTCAACCGTCACAGCTGGAAGAACCTCGTCCGTGCCGCCCAGGAGGGTATAGTCTTCTCCTTCAAGTACGGTATCGAGATAATGGAGGAAATGGGAATGAAGGTGGACAAGATCCATGCGGGTCACGCCAATATGTTCTTGAGCCCGATCTTCCGTGATACGCTCGCCGGAGTTACCGGAGCCACGATCGAACTCTACGACACTGACGGAAGTGTCGGTGCGGCAAAGGGAGCCGGAATGGGCGCAGGGATCTATGCCGACCACAATGAGGCTTTCTCGACACTTGAGAAGATCGATACGATCGTACCTTCGGATACCGACAAGTACGAAGAGGCATACGCCAAGTGGAAGGCGGAGCTCGAAGGAGCCATCAAGGACCTTCAGTAATAGAATCAGTAATAGAAGTATATAGCAACAATCAATAATCAAATCATTTCAATTATGGCAAAAGAGTATTTTCCCGGGATAGGCAAGATCCCGTTCGAAGGGGTAGAAAGCAAGAACCCCATGGCTTTCCATTATTATGATCCCGAGAGGGTCGTCCTCGGAAAGAAGATGAAGGATTGGCTGAAGTTCGCCATGGCATGGTGGCACACTCTGGGACCAGCCAGCTCCGACCAGTTCGGCGGTCAGACCCGTTCTTACGAGTGGGACAAGGCTGAGTGCCCCGTCCAGAGAGCGAAGGACAAGATGGACGCAGGTTTCGAAATCATGTCCAAGCTCGGAATCGAGTACTTCTGCTTCCATGATGTTGACCTCGTAGAGGAAGGCGACACCATCGAGGAGTATGAGAAGAGGATGAAGGAGATCACCGACTACGCTCTCGAGAAGATGAAAGGCACCCCCATCAAACTCCTTTGGGGAACAGCCAACGTATTCGGTCACAAGCGCTATATGAACGGCGCCGCCACCAACCCCAATTTCGACGTTGTCGCAAGGGCTGCCGTCCAGATCAAGAACGCCATCGACGCCACCATCAAGCTCGGCGGATCGAACTATGTGTTCTGGGGTGGACGTGAGGGTTACATGTCACTTCTCAACACCGAGATGCAGAGGGAGAAGGATCATCTGGCCAAGATGCTTACAGCTGCCCGTGACTATGCACGTGCACAGGGATTCAAGGGAACATTCCTCGTCGAGCCCAAGCCCATGGAGCCTACGAAGCACCAGTACGATGTCGACACCGAGACCGTGATCGGCTTCCTCCGTGCAAACGGTCTTGACAAGGACTTCA
>ODAI013506817.1_pt1 | contig 11199 bp, 9 predicted proteins | sample 1539321 | NCBI WGS metagenome assembly ODAI01 (sample SAMN02144231, study PRJEB22623) | gut metagenome | biome: sheep rumen | host: Ovis aries | place: New Zealand
AGATATGCCGCCTTTGCCGGCAGGACGCTGCTGCCCAGAGTGCCGTCGCGGCTGCTTCGACGGGGAAATGGCGGGCTGGCCCACGTCGCTTCCCTGCAGGACGGCTGACAGTCCGGCCTGTTTCCTTTCTTGCGGAGAGCTTCGGCCTTTCGTCATGGCATGGCGAAAGGATGTGTCAGAACGTTGACTGCGTGACCTGCCGTATCGCCGGCGCCGAGAAAAGCAAAAAGCCCGCCAGAAGGGGCGGGCTTTTGGGGTTTTGGCGTGGATCTGCGCTGCTAGCTGTGCTTCTGATCCTTCCACCACCAGGAGGCGCGGCTGAGGAGCAGGTCGATGTCGCCTGCCGAAGCGAGGCTCAGGAACTTGCTGAACTGCCTGACAGCCTCCTGGCTGTAGGGGTTGGCCTCGTAGAAGCCGGCAAACATGGGGCCGTCCTCGGTGAGCATCTTTCTTGCGGAGTCCATGCGTCTGCGGAAGGAGGGCGTCAGATAGGGCATGAGCTCCTTCTGGCCGGCCAGCTGCGCAAAGTAGGCCAGGGAGGTGATGAAGTTCATGTTCTGTATGCGGGCCATGGCCATATCGTGGGTGTCCGCGTCCGTTTCGAAGGTGGAGAAGTCCATGGCCTCGAAGAGCTGGGCCACGAGCTGCACGGCCTCGTCCGGACAATTTTTGCCCCTGACCAGGGCAACGGGCAGATCCTGGGACCTGTCGAGCAGGGGACCGAAGAGCGGGTGGGTGCCCACGATGCCGCCCTGCCAGACCGACTCCATCTGCTTCATGGGATTGACCTTGACGGAGGTGATGTCGGCGAGGATGGCGTCTTTCCGCATGAGGGGACAGACGGCCTTGACGGTCTCGAGGAAGGATGCCGCCGGCACGCAGACGATGACGACGGCGGCCTTTTTCAGGTCCTCAGCCATGGCCTCCCAGTCGAAGGGCCGGCTGAAGCCTGCCATGCCGAGTCCGGCAAGCCGGCCTTCGTGCATGAGCATGGCGCCCATGCGGCCGCGGGCCGCGATCACGGCAACGCTGCCGGGCTGGGTAAGGATAGCGGGGGTGACAGGTAGACTAGTCATCGGCGAAGGCCTCCCATGCGTGCCAAAATTCGGGAAAGGATTTAGCCACGCAGGCAGGATTGTCAATGATGGACTTGATCCCGCCAGGTGCCATGTCGCAGGCGCGCAGGGCGAAGAGCGCCTGGCTCATGGCCATGCGGTGGTCGTTGCTGGCCTTGAGGGCAAGGCCCTGCAGGCGGATGCGGGCAGAGCTGCCGAGGCCCTGGATGCGCATGCCGTCCTCCCGCTCTTCGGCTTGGCAGCCGATGGCGCGAAGCGCTTCGCAGGGGGCCTTGATGCGGTCCGACTCCTTGATGCGCAGATGGGCCACGTTCGTGACGAGGGTTTCGCCGTCAGCAAAGGCGGCCATGGCGCACACGGTGGGCACGAGATCGGGGCAGCGCCCCATGTTGAGCCTTGCTCCGTGCAGGCGTGCGGGAAAGACGGCCACAGCGTCCTCCTCCGGCTTCCAGTCGCCGCCCATGCGCTCAAGTATGTCAAGGATGGCGCGGTCGCCCTGCAGGGAGCCGGCATTGACGCCTCCGATGCGGACAGGGCGCCTGCCGAGGGCGCCGGCGGCCGCAAAGTAGGAAGCCCCGGACCAGTCGCCTTCCACGCGGAACGTTCCTGGCCGGTAGGACGAGGGCGCGACCTTGACGCGGATGCGGCCGGGGACGGCGTCGGCGATCTGGCGCCATCCGGTCCTGCGCCACGGCGCCGTCCCGTCCGGCGCGTCCCGCTCCTCGACCTCGAAGCGGATGCCGAAGTCGTCAAGGCACTGGAGCGTCAGGCCGATGTAGGGCCAGGAGACGGCCTTGGTGCCGGCAAGTTCCAGGACGAGGGGGGCATCGGCCAGAGGCGCAGCCAGCAGAAGGCCGGAGAAGTACTGGCTCGACTCTTCCATGCTCACGCTGAGGCGCCGCCAGCCCCCGCCGGCACGGCTTTCCGTGCCTGCGCAGTCCAGAGGCAGCCCTCCGGCATGCAGACCGCAGGTTTCGATGCGCACAGGCGGGCAGCCGGCGGCTTCTTCGTATGCAAGGCGGACGCCGAGCAGGGAGAGGGCGCGCCCCAGTTCGCCGATGGGGCGCCGGTGCAGGCGCTCGGCGCCGTGGACGCGGAATCGTCCTTTGCCTGCGGCCAGCACGGCCGTCAATAGCCGGCAGGTGGTTCCCGATTCGTGGGCATTGCAGGAGAGCGGGGCGTCCGTCCCGCCGGCAAGCCGGCCATTGGCGCCGCGGATCCGGAAGCTTTCGGTTCCCTGTCTGGAGGGCAGGGGCTCGAAGCCGGCGCCTGCGAGGCTGAGGATCTGGCGCGTGCGCAGGGTGTCGTCGCTGGCGAGCACTCCCTCCAGCGTGGACGTTCCGCAGGCCAGGGCCGAGGCGATGAGCAGCCTGTGGGAGATGGACTTCGAAGCAGGCGCGTGGACGAGGATGGCGTCTGGCATGGCATGCTCCTCGCAGCTAGCAGGCTGCCGGCGCGGCCGGTGCCGTGCGGGTGTCGTCGGGGTTCCAGGACTGGTCCATCTGGGGGCCGGCATGGTAGGAGCCGAGAATGCGGAAGTTCATGCAGACTGCCGCAAGGCGCTCCAGCAGTTCCGCATGTTCCGGCTGGAGCAGGTCCTGCTCCACGTCGCAGAAGAAGACGTAGCGCCAGCAGTGCCCCTTGAGGGGGCGCGACTCGAGCTTGCGCATGTTGACCCTGTTCTGCGCGAGGAGGTCGAGCACCTCGGAGAGGGCGCCCGGCCTGTCCTGCAGGGTGAAGAGCATGGAGGTCTTGAAGGCGCTGGGAACGGTCCCCTTGACCGAGGGCAGGGCGCCGAGCTTCTTGGTGGATGCTTCGCTGGCGATGACGACGAAGCGGGTCCAGTTGCCGGGCTCGTCCTCGATGCGTCTGGCGAGGATATTCATGCGGAGCATTTCCGCCAGGTTGCCGTTGCCGATGGAGGCGGCTCCCGGCTCCTCCTGGGCCCTGCGGGCGGCAGCCGCCGTCGAGTCCAGCGGCACGAGGCCCGCTTCCGGCAAATGCGCCCGCAGCCACTGCGCGCACTGGGCAAGGGCCTGAGGGTGGGAGTAGACGGTTTTGATCTCGGCAAGGCTGTCGCCCGCGCTGAGCAGGCAGTGGGAGATGCGGGAGAAGAGCTCGGCCTGGATGACGACGCTGTGCTTGATGAAGAGGTCGAAACTGACGCCGACAGTGCCCTGCAGGGAGTTCTCTAGCGGCACCACGCCGAGGTCGCAGGTGCCGGCGTCCACTTCCTCGAAGACCTGGGGGAGGTTGCCGCAGGAGTGGAAGTTGGCGCTGTGGCCGAGGTACTCGGCGCCCGCAAAGTAGGAGAAGGTGCCGAGGGGGCCGAGGTAGGCAACGCGCAGGGGGCGCTGGAGCGAGCGGGAGGCGGAGAAGATTTCGCGCCAGATGGACTTGAGCGCCTTGTCGGGCAGAGGCCCCTGGTTCAGGGCGCTGAGGCGCTCCAGAATTTCCGTCTCGCGCTGGGGCTTGAAGATGTTGCTTTTCTCGCCGGCCTTGATGCGGCCCACCTGCAGGCTGAGGTTGGAGCGCTCGTTGAGCAGGGCCAGAAGCTTCTCGTCAATGGCGTCGATGCGGCGCCTCGCCTCGGCAAGCTGGATCTGGGCGTCCGGCGTGCTTGCTGTCATGCGGGATGGCATGGCTTATCCTTCCTTGATGTCTTCTTTGATGCGCATGCCGAAGTGGCGCCCGGCCTCGTCGATGCGGACAAGCACCTTGTCGCCGGCCTTGAGCTTGACCACGCTGACGGGGCGCCCGCCGGGGGCCGTCAGGCGAATGGTCTCGGCGTTCTGCAGGAAAATTGCGCCGGTCTTCTCGCCGTCTTCGGTCTTGACGGAGGCTTCCACGAGCAGCATGGGGCGCACCTCCACCTTGACGCGGCCGATGGTGGTGAGCATGGTGCGCCCATCGGCGTCCACCACGAGCACCTCGGAGCCGGCCTTGAGCTCCTCGAGGTAGCTGGTTTTGTCGCCTGGGCGGCGGATGTAGGCGTGCACGGCGCTGGCGTTGACGCGGAAGGGCCGGGAGGCAACGTAGTCGTTGTGCTCGGTCTCCGCGTGCACGAGAAAGGTGAAGGCTGCGGAGTTGCCCACCAGCATGCCCTGGCCGGTGTGGAGCATGGAGATGGTGTCGCAGCACACCCTGTGGCCGAGGCCTGCCGGCGCCACTTTGGTGACCGTGGCCTCGACGAGGGTCTCGCGCTCCAGGGAGAGCTTGCACTCGGCAACAATGGCCTTGATGTCCTTCGCGGCCCCGGGAAGGACAACGATGCCGGCAACGCCGCGCTCGAGGATGCCGGCTGCCAGCCTTGCCTCCTCAAGCGATCCCGCTTCGGCGAAGATGCTGTCCGACTGGGCCAGAAGATTTTCCACGGGGATAATCTCCCATCCTCTGGCGAGAACGCAGTGCTCGCCCGCCTTCACGCGGGCGAGGAAGGTCTCCTCGTCCTCCTTGCCCTCGAGCGGGACGGCGGGGCAGTCTTCGGCCGCGAGCACGGTGATCTTGGAAAGGCCGGCAGCCAGGGAGCAGTGCTCTCTGGGGACGACGACGCCGTCGACGCCGGACTCCATCGCCAGCGTGACGAGGGATTTGTCGAAGGGGACGGACTTGAAGTAGATGGCGGGCATGTGGCTATTCTCCTACGAGTTTGAGCGCCGTCTCGACGTCCGCATCGCCGTGCACGATGGCGCGCATGGCTTGGACGAGCTGGGTGCGGCGGGGATGTTCGAATACGTTGCGGCCGATGGAGCAGCCTGCGCCGCCGGCCTTGAGAGAGTCGTGGATCATGGTGAGCAGGGCGCGGGTGGAGTCCATGACAGGACCGCCGGCGATGACGACGGGCACGCAGCAGCCGGCCACCACGTCGGCGAAGGATGCCTGGTCGCCCGTGTAGGACACCTTGACGATGTCCGCGCCGAGCTCCACGCCGACCCGGGCGCAGTGGGCAACGACTTCGGGGGCGTAGGAATCCCTGATCCTGGGGCCGCGCCCGTACATCATGGCTACCAGGGGCATGCCCCAGTTGTCGCAGTGCTCGGCCACGCGTCCAAGGTCGGCGAGCATCTGCCCCTCGTTGGGGTCGCCCAGGTTCACGTGGCAGGACACGCAGTCGGCGCCGTGGCGTATGGCCTCATCGACCGTGGCCGCGAGGCGCTTGTAGTTGCTGCTGGGGGAGAGTTCCGTGGATGCCGAGAGGTGGACGATGAGGCCGATGTCGATGCCCGACCGCCGGAAGCTGCAGCGGATGAGCCCTTTGTGCATGAGCACGGCATCGGCGCCGCCGCGGGCCATGTCGTCCACGGTGCGCTTCATGTCGATGAGTCCGGGCAACGCGCCCAGCGAGATGCCATGATCCATGGGGACGATGATGGTGCGGTTATTGTTGCGGTTGATGATGCGTTCGAGGCGGATTTGCTTGCCAAGGTACATGGAGCGCTCCTTTGATTCCATGAAAGTGTGGATGGTTTTGCGCCGGAACGATCCGCACTTTGTGCAGGCAACAAAAAAGACCGCCGGCTTTAGGTTGGCCTGCGGTCTTCATTGACTCCGCTATGCAGTGAGATGTCAGCAGAGCTTCCGACCACAGGCTTCGGTAAAGTACGCAAAATAGAAGCCGGCAAAGGCAAATGCGTCGAAGGAAGTGGCGGAAGCGGTGAAAAGCATGAAAAAGACACCTCTGGTAAATTGACAGCTTAAGAGTAGGCGCGAGACGCTCGTGCTGTCAAGAAAAAATCCACCTGTGCACCCTGTGCCGATAACGGCGGTTTATTTGCATAGCCTCCCAAGGCGGGGTGCGGACTTGTTTCCGTGGCCGTGCAAAATAACCGACATTATGAGGGGCAGGGTGCACAGGTGGGAAAAAATGCGCAAGGGCGTGGAGCAGACGCTTGGGGCGGGCATTGCGCCGGTCGCAAAGGCAGGAGGCTTCGCGCCCTGCTCACCATGATCCACGACTGCAGCGTGTTCGGCGGCAAGGCGGACCAGGCAGGGAGGCCGCAAAGCGCCTCACTGCCGCAGAACAGGCAGTGCGGACAAGAGAACGACAGAAGGACGGTGAACGGCAGGATGTCCCGGCTGGCGTCCTTCATGCGTGCCTGCCACCCTTGCCAGCTCCTCAGGGGCTGTTCTGCGGAGCGGTCGCCATCCCGCCTCTTTCCTTTCCTGCTCCGCCAGGGCTGTGACGGCCGGAAGCTTCAGGGGACGCCTCAGTCTGCGCAAGAGTCTAGGGGGCAACGCGGCACGAGCCCTTGCCACCCTCCTTGACGAGGTACAGGGCCTGGTCGGCGGCCTTGTAGAGCTCCTGAAAGGACGAGCCATGCTTGGGACAGAGCGCGATGCCGATGGAGAGGGAGACGCGACCCTCGAGGTTCTGGCCGTCGAAGGCGTGGGCTGCCTGCTCGCCGATGGCCGTGGCGAGGCGCAGGGCCACAGAATCGTCGGCATCGCGCGCAAAGACCATGAATTCATCGCCGCCAACGCGACCCTTCACGTCCATCCCCTTGAAGTTGCTGTGGATAATGCTGCCGACGGTCTTGAGCACCTTGTCGCCCACCGCATGGCCGAAATTGTCGTTCACGCCCTTGAAGTTGTCCACGTCGATCATCATGAGGGCACCCGTGCCCGTGGAGCCGTCAAGGCTGCACTTCAGTACCGCCATGCCGACCATTTCTTCCGTGGCGGCCTTGTTGAGCAGGCCTGTCAGGGGATCGTGGGTGGAGCGTTCCTCCAGCTCCATCTTGAGCCGCTGCTTTTTCGTGACGTCGTTGATGAGCGCAACGATGCCGTTGACCCTGCCGTTCTTGTCGTGCGTCGGGCGCTTGATGAGTTCAAGGAATTCCTGCTGGCCCTCGTAGTTTTCCTCGATGACGTAGGTAGTGCCCTCGCCCGTTTTGAGGATGTGCCTGTCGGACTCCATGGCCTTCAGGGCATTGACTTTGTTCTTGCGGATTTCAATGTCCGTCTTGCCCCGGCATGTCATTTTGGAGTTGTGCCCTGGCTTGAGGTGGCGCCAGTAGTGGGTCATGAAGATGTACTTGCCCTCAGAGTCCTTGAGGAAGATGTTGGAGGGCAGCTCCTGCAGGATGGCCTCGATTTCAGCGAACGTGAAGGACTCCTTCGAGCGGACGGCGTTGTGGATGCGCTTGACGGCCAGTTCCGTGCTGAAGGGGGGCAGCAGGAAGTCGCTTATGCCCCTGTGCAGGCAGTCGTCGAGGCAGATGTCGTCTCCGCTGGCCGAGAAGGCGATGACAGGGATGGCCGCGCGCCAGTCCTTGCGCGACAGCTGGCTTGCCAGCTCGTAGCTGCTGGCTAGCGCCAGTCGAATTTCCTCCAGAACGGCGTAGACGGGGGCGTGCTCGATCGCGTCCATGGCCTGCGCCTCGGTTGCGAGGCAGGTCAGGGCAAACTCGCCGGCGAGCAGGCGTTGCATATGCTCGGCAGTTTGCGCATTGCTGGCAAGTATGAGCACCTTTTCCATCATGCACTCCGGAGGGTTGCGGAAGAAGCCGGCTGCGGCCTTCGGCTCTGCCTGAGGCTGTGCGGCAAGCCTGCAGGCAGGAACATGATAATCCAGTGCCAGCGCTATTTCAATGGTCGATGGCTCTTGGCGTGGTTCGGCGCACGCGCATTCTGCGCTTGACGCGACTGCAGCCCTAGGAGAAAAGCCAAGACAGCCTGAAGAGGAGGAAAGTCTATGAAGCTTCAAGACTTGCTTGACTACGGCGGCGACATCGCCATCCAGTGCCATGACAATCCGGACGCGGATGCCCTGGCCTCGGGCTGGGGCATTTTCAGCTATCTGGAGTCCAAGGGCAGGAAGCCCCTGCTCTTCTACGGCGGCAGGAACGGAATTACGAAGCCGAACCTCGTCAAGATGGTCGGCGTCTTCGGCATCCCCGTTCGGCACTGCCCCGGCATGGAACGCTTCGACGGCCTCCTTCTGGATGTGGACTGCCAGTACGGTGCCGGCAACGTCCAGCGCATCGAGGCCCCCCTTGCCTCCGTTGTGGACCACCACGTGCAGGAAAAGGCGCTGCCGGAACTCTGCGTCTTCCAGCCGGGCGTCGGCAGCTGCTCTGTCCTTGTCTGGCGCATGCTGGCCGATGCCGGCTTTCCGCTGTCAAGGGAACTGCAGACGGCGCTGCTCTACGGCCTGTACACGGACACCAACGCCTATTCCGAAAGCAGGCATCCGCTGGACAGGGACATGCGCGACGCCCTGACCGACATCGACATGGACGTTTTCAACAGCCTGAGGCTCTCCAACATGTCCGAAGACGGCATCCGGCTTGTGGGCAGGGCGCTGGAGACGCTTGCCATCGACAGGGCTTCCAGCTGCGCCACGCTGAACGTCGAAGGCTGCGATCCCAACGTGCTCGGCTACATCAGCGATCTCGTACTCGAGGTGGACGGGGTGGACAGCGTGGCGGTCTCGTCGTGGCAGGGCGACGGCGGGGGCAAGTTTTCCGTGCGCAGCGCCGTCCGCGAAGTTCCGGCGCCCCAGCTTGCGCAGTTCATTGCCAGGGGGCTCGGCTCAGCCGGGGGACACGAAGCCAAGGCGGGCGGCTGGATCTCAGGCGAGAAGTTCCGGGCGCTCGGCACCGGCGCCGGCATCCAGGACTTTATGGCACGGCGCATGCGCCTCTTCCGGGAGACGCATGCGGTCGTGGACTGCTCAAGGCCGGAGACTCTGCCGGATCTGGAGGGCTTTCAGGCTTACCGGAAGCTGAAGGTTGTCCGCGGCGCCGTCTTCGGCGAAAAACTGTGCGCGGTCCCCTCGAAGCTACGCGTGCGCACGCTCGAAGGAGACATGGAAATAGGATCGGCAGGCGCCGTCATCGTCTTCGGCGTTGCGGGCGAAGTCTACGCCATGGGCCGGGAGCGCTTCGAGAAGACCTACCAGCTGCTCGAGGGGCCGTATAGCCGGCCGGAAGCGCCTATCAAGGGCTATCAGTCCAACGTGCTGGACATGGACGCAGGCAGGCTCTTCAGCCTTGAAGAGCTCGTTTCCCTGGCGCATGCCTGCGTAAGCCGCGACGAGTCCGTGATCAGGGCAAGGCAGCTTGGCGAGAGCGAGCATGTCCTGGTCTTCACCAGATGGGATCCTCGCCGGCCTTTCGCCGGCGGGCCCGGCGACTGGCTTGCCTGCTACGGGGAAGGCGACTTCGCCGTCATAGGCAGAGACATATTTGAGCGAAGCTATCAGGATGCCTGAAAACGAATCGTGTCCACGATGTGAGATGCAAGCTAAAAGCAACAGCAAGCCTCCGATGTAAAGACATCGGTGGCTTTTTTTGTTAGTGGAAAGATGTAGTCTTATTTAAAAATAACTACAGTTTTGTAAAGTTGCAAGTTTTAAATAAGACAATATATATCGAATATATTCAAAAAATGTAACAAAAATCACATTATTTTACAATCAATAATAAATTAACAAATAGTGAAAATCGATAAATATTACAAATAATCAAAATACAATACATATATTGCTACATCATACAATATTTAATATTTTAGCATGATATTGAGGAATGACAAAAAATTATTCATGAGGGAATTTTTTTCTTAATTCATTAACAAATGGCTGAATATCGCGATATGAATTTTTAAAAATTAACATTTTCTGATCAACATAGCAAATCAAATAGAAAATCGCAACAATCTTCGGCATTAAGTCTTGTTTGTATGCAATTTTAATTTCAGTATATTCACTTTGATTAGTTAATTTCAATATTTTTTCATACTCATCTTTGCACTTATCGCGAGAAATGTTTGGGTTTGACAATGAAAAATTATAAAGATTTATAGCATTATTTATAACAGTATAACAACAATTAACATCAAAATTTGTCTTAAATTTAGATATGCCTTGTAGCACCTCGCTGAATTCTTTGTCAAAATCTTTTATTTCTGTGTCTACACCCAAAAAAGAACGTATATGTTCTATGTATTTATTTTTTTGATTTTTGTTAATCAAGCCATCATTTGTTAGAATGTGTTCATACAAATTATTGACATTTGCAATATAATTTTTATACTCATTCAGAAAGAGAGTAATGCTTTCAAGATATTTGTCAAAAGAAGAAAGAGGATTATGATCGGATTTTTTGATTTTTATATTAATAGCTTCAATTCTTTTCTCAATGTTGTTGCTACACACAGCATCAATAAGGCGAACGATTTCACTTCTTGTTTGTTGATTTTCTATGTTTGTGGATTGCAGAATGTTTTGATCTTGTGTGCTTGTCTTAATATCTTGTTTGTTATTGTAAATAAATCCAGCAAAACAACACAGTAATATAATGGATATAGCAAGTAAGATATTTTTTTTGTTCAGCTTAAACTTTATGGATTTTACTCCATCGTTTAGCAAAATATTTTCATTTGCTTTGCTATTGTTTGAACGTGTCAGATCAGGGTGTAAAGCATCAGCAAGTTTTTCATAGAATCTATCTACATTTTTGAGTTCACTTTTTTTAATTGACTGTGTGTCGCAAAGCATCAAGTTGAAAGGACCTTTTAATGATTCATTGTCAAGCATAATACATACAATATGTTTATTATGCTCTATAGCACATGTTATCTCTTTTGATATATATTGAGATTGCTGTGCTTTTTTTGATATAAAAAGCAAAATACATTCGCAATTTCTTATTCTTGATTCAAGACTTTCGTACCAGTTAACTCCTGGCTCGATGCCTTCATCATACCATATTCTGAAGCCTTCTTGATTGAGTCGCTTAATGTGCTTGAAGACTTCATTTTGATCATCATGAGCGTAGCTAATAAAGATATAGGGCTCATCTCCCTTGTAGGATGAAAATGGTCTATCCATTGTTATCTCTCATTTGTTCGGGAAGAGCAAGTGCGTGATGTAAGTCAAGAAAGCAGACTATTGCATATCTGCTTTCAGAAATAGTTTTTGAATTTAAATAAAAGCGTTTGTAATAAGCGTCTGCGACGCAAAAACAAACGATAAAAATGCCACAAAATATAATTATTTTTTATTTAATAGCAACATTAATTCTTTAATATATCGATATTTTTCTTCGTAATATATTTGAAATTCACAAATTATTTTATTCAAGAAATAACATGCATCAAAAAAGGACAAAATTGATTG
>ODAI010890522.1_pt1 | contig 11198 bp, 11 predicted proteins | sample 1539321 | NCBI WGS metagenome assembly ODAI01 (sample SAMN02144231, study PRJEB22623) | gut metagenome | biome: sheep rumen | host: Ovis aries | place: New Zealand
ACACTGTCGCTGTGCGGCAGGGCCACTTTTTCAGATTATAGATGATGGAGGGATTTCTCTTGAGCAGAAGTCAGGCAAGAGAGGCTGCGATGCAGCTGGTTTTTGAGCAGCTCTTTGGTGCTGGACCGGACGACGAAAAGGATACACTGGTCAATCTGATTGAATATCAGCCGGACGCCGCGGACCAGAAATACATAGATGAGGTCGTCGGCGGCGTGGCGGAACACGCGGCGGAACTGGATGCAGATATTGCGTCCTGCCTGCGCGGGTGGACGCTGGAACGGATTTCACGGGTCGACCGGGCGATTATGCGGCTTGCGGTCTATGAATTCCGGTATACCGGGCTTCCGGCTTCCATCGCCATCAATGAGGCGCTGGAACTGGTCAGGAAATACTCCTCCGAGGAATCGACCCGGTTTGTCAACGGCGTTCTTGGAACGATCAGCAGAAGGCAGGACAAGAAATGATCGCGGTTCTGGGTCTTGATACCAGCTGCTATACGACCTCAGCGGCACTGGTCAGCCTGGACGGCGAACTGCTGAGGGCGGACCGGCGTCTTTTGCGTGTACCGGCGGGAAAACGGGGCCTGATGCAGTCGGAAATGGTCTTTCAGCATGTGCAGGCACTTCCGGAACGGATCGCTGCAGTGACGGCTGAGCTGGATGTGCAGATCGCAGCGGTCAGCGCGTCGACGCGGCCCAGGCCGGCGGATGATTCGTATATGCCGGCCTTTCGTGCAGGTGAGAGCCAGGCACGCACGGCAGCACGGCTGCTGCGCGTGCCTTTTTATCCTTTTTCACACCAGGAGGGGCATGTCAGGGCGGCCGCCTATGAGACAGAGATTGACCTGTCCAAACCGCTGCTGGCGCTGCATCTGTCCGGCGGAACCACGGAGGTTCTCCGCTGTGAACAGGGGCAGATCACCTGCATCGGCGGGAGCATGGATCTGCACGCAGGTCAGCTGGTGGACAGGACGGGAGTCCGTCTTGGCCTGCCGTTTCCCTGCGGACCGGCCATGGAACAGCTGGCCGGGGGCATTGTCCCGCAGCATCTCCTTCACACGGCCTTCCGGAACGGACGATGCTCACTTTCCGGGGCGGAAACAGCCGTAAACCGGATGATTGACTCGGGATCTTTCTCAAAGGAACAGATCGCGGCGGAAATCTATGATTTCCTGATCCGGACCATTTTCCGCATGATTGAACAGGCGTGCACCGAAACCGGAATCCGGCAGGTGCTGGTAGCCGGCGGGGTGGCCGGCTCTGCCAACTTGCGAAAAGGCCTGGCAGAGCGGTGCGAACGGAAAATGCTGAATGCCTTTGTTCAGTTTGCCCGGCCGGACCTCTCCGGGGATAATGCGGTTGGCATTGCGCTGCTCGGTGCAGAACGTCTCCGGGCAGAAAGAAAGAACAGTTGACAGCGTTTGGTGTCGGATCAGTAATGGAGGAAAAAAATGAGCGCAATTAAAATTGACGGAAAAGCCGTTGCGGCAAAGATGAACGCCATGTCCCGTGAACGGGCACAGCGCCTTCGCGCACAGGGAATTGAACCGCATCTGGCGGTGATTCTGGTGGGAGATGATCCGGCAAGCCAGACGTATGTGGGGAGCAAGGAAAAAGCATGCATGAATGCGGACATTCGCTCCACGGTCATCCGCCTGCCGGGGGATACCACCCAGGAAACGCTGATAAATAAAGTTCAGGAACTGAATGCGGACAAAAGTGTCCACGGCATTCTGGTTCAGCTGCCGCTTCCGGTGCATCTGAGTGCGGATCAGGTCATTGAGGCCATCGATCCCATGAAGGATGTGGATGGGTTCCATCCGGTGAACATGGGGAAACTGGCCCTGGATCTCCCGGCATCCATTCCCTGTACGCCGGCCGGAATCATGGTGCTTCTCAGCGAGTATGACATTGATCTTGACGGCCGGCATGTGGTCATTGTCGGTCGGAGCCGGATTGTGGGCCGTCCCATGACCCTGCTGATGATCAGCGCCCATGCGACGGTCACGGTCTGCAATTCCAGAACGCCCAACCTGGGGAAGATTACCCGGCAGGCGGACATTCTGGTGGTGGCCACGGGTCACCGGGATACCGTGAAAGCCTCCATGGTCCGTGAGGGAGCCGTGGTGATTGATGTGGGCATTAACCGGTTTGAAGGGAAGCTCTATGGCGATGTTGCGGCCGACGTGGCGGAGAAGGCCGGCTGGCTGACACCGGTTCCCGGCGGCGTAGGCCCCATGACCGTTGCCATGCTGCTGAGCAATACCCTGGACCTTGCTGAGATGCAGCGAGGCTGATATGGTTTTTTCAGTTGCTCAGATTAATGAGTATGTTCGCAAATCCCTCCAGATGGACCCCATTCTCTCACAGGTGGAGGTTCGGGGGGAGATCAGCAATCTCAAGTTTCATCAGTCCGGACTTCTTTTTTTCACACTGAAAGATGAGCAGGCGGCCCTGTCCTGCATGATGTTCCAGGCGGATGTCGCCCGGCTTCGGTCACGTCCCTTTGAGGGCATGCGTGCCACGGTGACCGGCGCCATCTCGCTGTATGTGAAGAGCGGACAGTATCGGCTCAATGCCAGGTCAATACGGGCGGACGGGCTTGGGGTTCTCTATGAGCGTCTGCAGATCCTGACGGAAAAACTGTCAAGGGAGGGTCTGTTTGCGCAGGAACGGAAAAAGCCGCTTCCGGAGTATATCGATACGCTGGGGGTGGTGACCTCTCCCACCGGAGCGGTCATTCACGATATTATCAATGTATCCATGCGGCGAAATCCGCATACACAGATTCTGCTGTGCCCGGTCCGGGTTCAGGGCAACGGCGCGGCGGAGGAAATTGCAGGCGCCATCGATCTCCTTGACAGTCTTGATCGGGTCAGCGTCATCATTGTGGCCCGGGGCGGCGGATCCATTGAGGATCTGTGGGCATTTAATGAGGAAGTGGTGGCCCGGGCCTGTGCCAGATGTCAGACGCCCATTGTCTCTGCCATCGGGCATGAGACAGATAATACGCTGTGTGATCTGGCCAGCGACGTTCGTGCACCGACGCCTTCGGCGGCGGCGGAACTGGCGGTGCCCCGGCTGGATGTCCTTGAGGGCCGGGTGGAGCAGCTCAGGCAGCTGCTGGTCAGGGAAATGCAGGACCGCATCGCTGAGGAACGGCACCGGCTCATGGTTGCCACTGAGCGGCTTCGCCTGCTGAATCCCAGAGAGAAGATGCGTGAGCGGCATGCCGCGCTTGACAAAGAACGGCAGAATCTGGAACGGGCGATCCGGCTGCGAATTGAAAAAGAGAAGGGGATGCTGGAACTGCGCTTTACCACACTGCGCCAGCAGCACCCGGGAAAACGGATTGCCGAGGCAAGATGGCGTCTCGCGCAGCGGGCGGTCCAGATGCGGCGGGAAATGCACCGGCGCATCCGGCTTGAGCAGGACAGGGTCGTGCATCAGCAGCGGGAACTGAGCCTGCTGAGTCCATACGCGGTCCTGAAGCGCGGGTATGTCATTGTTGAAAACACGGAGGGCAGGCCGGTTGCCGCGACTGCAGAACTGGAAGCGGGCCAGGAGGTCCGCATGCTGTTCGCGGACGGCGAGGCCGGTGCATCCATTCTTTCGGTAACCAGGCGAGGAGAATAAAGATGGCAGCAACGAAAAAATGTAAGTCCTTCGAACAGGAAATGGGCGCGCTGGGTTCCATGACCGAGCGCCTGAGCAGCGGTGAACTGACGCTGGAGGAATCCATGCGGGTCTATGAGGAAGGGATGAAGCTGGCGGACAAGCTGGCAAAAGACCTGACGGCACTTGAGGCAAGGCTTGAACAGATCGATATCAAGACCTGCGCCATTGGCCCCATGGAGGAAAAAGAGACAGAAGGTGCAGATAATGTCTGAGCGATACACACAGGCGTACGATGGCTATAAACAGAAAATCGAGCAGGCAATGCGGAATATGATCCCGGAGAGACCGGAGACATTTCAAAACGGACATGTACCGGCGCTTCTGGCAGAGGCCATGCGCTACAGTCTCCTGGCCGGCGGGAAACGGATTCGCCCCGTGCTGCTCCTGGCTACGGTGGAGATGCTGGGCGGATCCGCAGAGGAAGCGCTTCGCATGGCAGCGGCACTGGAGATGATTCATACCTATTCGCTGATCCACGATGATCTGCCCGGAATGGATGATGATGATCTTCGGCGCGGCAGACCCACGAATCACAAGGTATATGGCGTCGGACAGGCAATTCTGGCCGGGGATGGGCTGCTGAATATGGCCTATGAATGGATGACGGACAATGCGCTTCGCTATCCGGATCATGCCGTTCGTCACCTGCGGGCGATTCATGAAATCGCCGTCCGTGCAGGCGTGACGGGGATGATTGCCGGACAGTGCATTGACCTGGTCAGTGAGAACATGGAACCGGATTTTGAGCGGCTGCGCTATATCGACTGGCACAAGACCGCGGATCTGCTGACGGCTCCCCTGTTAGCGGCGGGTTATCTGTGCGGGGCAGATGATGAGCAGATGAAAGCGCTTGAGACATTCGGACAGAACATCGGCATTGCGTTCCAGATCGACGATGATCTCCTTGACATCGAGGGGGATGCGGCGCTTCTGGGAAAGGCAACCGGGATGGATGCCAAAATGGGGAAGATGACCTGGCCGTCCATGGCCGGGGTAGAGGAAGCGCGGAAGGAATCAAAGGAACTGTGGGACAGGGCCAGAGAGGCACTGTCTCTGTTTGGGGAGGACGCCTGGTTCCTTCGTGAATTTGCCGATTCATTGTCCCAGCGTAAATACTGAAAACAAACGAAAAGTCGCAAAGGATTCAGGATCCGGCCAGTCCGGAATCCCGGACCAATCACAATAAGAATGCAGTGGGAGGATGAATGTAGTGAAAAATTTCCTCGGCATCTTTTTCAGTCGATATATTCTCTCTGCGATTGTCGCCTGGGGAGCAGCACAGCTGATTAAAGTTCTTCTGACACTTGTGATCAGCAAACAATTTGATAAGTCACGTCTTTTTGGTTCAGGCGGGATGCCGAGTTCGCATTCATCCATGTCGGTGGCACTGATGACGACCATCGGATTTCGGACCGGATTTGATTCGGCGGTATTTGCGGTTGCATTCTGTTTTGCCTGTATTGTCATGTATGATGCGGCCGGTGTACGGCAGTCCACGGGAAAAAATGCGGCGACCCTGAATCAGCTGCTGGATGTCCTCAGCGGCGAGGGCATGATTTCCGACGAGGAACGGCTGAAGGAACTGGTCGGACATACCCCGCTGCAGGTAGCGGCAGGTGCGATTCTGGGACTCATCATTGGGACACTGTTCGGAACCGTCAGTGTTCCTGCCTGACCTGCAGAACCCGTAAATGCCAAGGCCGCATCGGCAGATGATCCGAATAAAAGGAGGTGAACCTTGTGAGAATCCTTCCAACCATATCCGGACCTGAAGACGTTAAAAAACTGTCGCTGAAGGAATGCGAGCAGCTTTCAAGCGAGGTTCGTCAGTGCATTATCGATACCGTTTCCCAGCAGGGAGGGCATCTGGCCTCCAATCTGGGAATTGTGGATCTGACCATTGCACTCCACCGGTCCTTTGACAGCCCGAAAGACCAGATTGTCTTTGACGTCGGACACCAGGTGTATGCGCACAAGCTGCTGACCGGACGTCAGGAGATCTTTAAAACACTGCGCTCGTATCATGGAATGAGCGGTTTTCCCTCCCGAGCGGAAAGTGAACATGACCTGTTTGATACCGGTCATTCCTCCACGTCCATTTCCATGGCGCTGGGCCTGGCAAGGGCCCGGGACCTGAAAGGGGAAAACCATCATGTGGTGGCGGTTGTCGGGGACGGTGCCCTGACCGGCGGCGAATGTTACGAGGCAATGAATGATGCGGGGCAGGGACCGACCCGACTCATCGTCATTCTCAATGACAATGAGATGTCGATTTCCAAGAACGTTGGCGCTCTGTCCGAATATTTCAAGAAAATCCGCGCCAGTGCTTCCTGGTACGGAGGAAAGAAGCGGCTTAAAGCGAGAATTACCCGGATCCCGCTGATCGGAAAACTGCTTGCCCGAATCAGTGAGAACATCATGAACATGGTCAAGTCGGTGACTACCGGCGGCGAACTGTTTGAGGCCCTCGGCTTCCGGTATCTGGGACCCTTTGACGGGAAAAATATCGAGGAAATGAGCCGCGTCTTTGAGGAAGCGAAAGCAATACCGGATATGCCTGTCCTGATTCATATCGTCACGAAAAAAGGATATGGATATGATCTGGCTGAGCGGCAGCCGGAGCGGTTTCATGGAATCGCTCCGTTCCGTGTGGAAACGGGCCTCAAGCGCGGGCTGTCCAGCTCAAAAAGCGCGGCTGTTTGTGCAGGCGAGATTCTGGTCAGGCTTGCCACGGAAGATAACCGGGTTCTGGCGGTCACGGCCGCCATGCGCTCGGGAACCGGTCTCAGTGAGTTTGCCCAGTATTTCCCGAAGCGCTTCTTTGATGTGGGCATTGCGGAGCAGCATGCGGTTTCGCTCTGCGCCGGTCTGGCCCGCGGGGGATTCCGCCCGTTCTTTGCCGTGTATGCGACCTTTTTCCAGAGAGCCTATGATCAGATGATTCATGATGTCTGTCTGCAGAACCTTCCGGTCTGTATTCTGGCAGATCACGCGGGTCTGGTCGGGGATGACGGAAAAACGCATCATGGGGTATTCGTGATTCCCATGTGTCTCTCTATGCCGAATCTGCTGTTGCTGGCTCCCAGAGACAGTAAGGAAATGGAACTGGCCATGCGGGCCGTGCTTAAGGCAGACTCGCCGTCGGTTATAGCGTATCCCAAGGAACAGATTGAACCGTATGCGGCGGATATAGAGGGCAGGTCCTTTGAAATCGGACGGTGGCAGATTCTGGCAGAGGGCAGTGACACCGTGATCCTGGCCGTCGGCCGGATGACCAAGCATGCCGTAAAAGCCGCTGAAATCCTTGAAAAGAAAGGCATTCATGCGACGGTGGTGGACTGCTGTTCCATTAAGCCCATGGACACCGACCTCCTGTTTGACCTGGGGGCACGCGGTTTGCCTCTGGTGACCATAGAGGAAGGACAGCTGGAAGGGGGAATGGGCAGTGAAATTGCCCGTCTCCTGGATGAAAAAGGACTGCCAGCACCGAAACGGATGATGGGCATCGGGGATCACTTTGTGACGCATGGGGCCATGTCCTGCCTGCTTGAGGAATGCGGGCTGATGCCTCAGCAGATTGCCGATAAAGTGGCTGACCTTTTGCACGGGGAAGTCGGATAAAAAAGGCATACGGAAAGGATGAAAGCATGCCGGATAAGCAGAAAATGCGTGCGGATATGGCTCTGGTTGCCAGAGGACTGGCCGCAAGCCGTGAGAAGGCACAGGCCATGATTATGGCAGGGGATGTCTACCTGGGAGAGGTTCAGATTCGGAAAGCGTCTTTTCCGGTAGAGGAAACTGCGGATCTCACCGTTCGTCAGCCGAAGATTGCCTTTGTCAGCCGCGGGGCGCTGAAACTGCAGAAAGCCCTGCAGGTCTTTGGGGTGGATCCCCGGGGCTGTGTGGCCATGGACCTGGGCGCCTCCACCGGCGGCTTTACCGATGTGCTGCTTCAGGGCGGTGCAGCCCATGTATATTCCATTGATGTGGGGTACGGGCAGCTGGACTGGAAGATCCGGAATGATCCCCGGGTGACAGTGATGGAGCGGACCAATGCCCGCTATCTGAAACCGGAGGATCTCCCGCTTCATCCGACACTGGCGGTGATGGATGTTTCCTTTATCTCCATCACCAAGATTCTCCCGGCAGCCATGGCTATACTGGGCCCTGAGGGGCAGTTTATTACCCTGATCAAACCGCAGTTTGAAGCGGGACGGGACCGGGTAGGCAAGAAAGGCGTGGTACGGGATCCGGAGGTTCATGAGGCGGTGATTCAGGAAATCCTCTGCTTTATCGACCAGTCCACGGACTGGCACTGCCGGAACCTGACCTATTCGCCGATCCGGGGACCTGAGGGGAATATCGAATTTCTGGCCCATCTGCTGCCTGGAAAGGAAGGCGGGATTGCGGACCGGGAGGAATGCATTTCCCGGGTTGTCCGGGAGGCGCACCTGGATCTGGAAAAGGAATGAATCGAGAAAACGGCTGCTGACCGAAGTGGAGGCTTACCTTGAACGCACTGTTTGTTGTCAACTGGGAAAAAGAACATGTCGCAGAAACCGTTTCACTCTGGACCCGGGCGGCCGTTGATCTGGGTATTCAGCCGGTATTCCTCAAAAGTGATCAGGCGCAGGTGACATTTACACAGCCGGTCAGGGTTACCGATGTTCCGACAGCCGGTGAGATCGACCTGGTCCTGACCTTCGGCGGGGATGGAACCATGATCCGGGCACTGGACAGGTACGCAGGGCTTGGATGCCCCTTTCTGGGGATCAATCTGGGCCGGATGGGATTCCTACTTGAGGCGGATGCGGACAGTGCGGAGCCGGCGCTTGAGGCGATTGTGCACAATCACTATGAGATTGAAAAGCGGATGATGTTGCAGCTGTTGATAGGGGAAGAACAGAGAAAATCCGTTCTGGCCATGAATGAGGTCTCCATCAGCCGAGGCATGTCGCAGCGGATGATTGCCATGGATGTGCTGTGCGATCATCAGATTGTGGAGCACTATATTGCCGACGGCGTAATCCTGTCCACTCCGACAGGCTCCACGGCCTATTCACTGGCAGCCGGCGGCCCCATTATCATGCCGGATGTGGAATGCATCCTGATTAACCCGATCTGTCCGCATACCCTGACCTCCCGTCCGATTATTCTCTCCAAAGATAAGACGGTCGAGATCATTCTCAATATGCGGGAGGAACGGAAGGGGAGCATTCTCTCGGTGGACGGCGAAACGATCTGCTCTCTTGAAAACGGGGACAGAATAACAGTTCTTCGTGCGGAATCTTCGGCGCAGCTGGTTCGTTTCCGCAGGAATGGAAATTTCTTTTCGCTGATAAAAGACAAACTGTCCGTGAAAACACTCTGAACCGGCTTGGCACCCGGAGCATCTGGATACTTGTAAATGTTGACAGGCACGGCCTGTTCAGGAAGGCGGGAACGGCTAATTGCCGCAGCAGGATGAACAAAGAAGAGAGACAGGCATTAATCAAGCAGATTATTGAAACACAGACCATCGGGACGCAGGTTGAACTGACCCGGGCCGTCCAGAGGGAAGGGGTCAATGTCACCCAGGCCACCATCTGCAGGGATATCAAGGAAATGCAGCTGGTGAAAACCCTTTCCAAAAGCGGGAAATATCAGTATGCCATCATTCCGGAGGAGGAAGGGTTCAATACTCAGGGCCGCTTTATCCGGATGCTGAAGGACGGGATTATCGGCATTGCTCACGCCAATAACCAGGTGGTGATCCGGACATTGGCTGGCAGTGCGCATGTCGTGGCGGAGGTCCTGGATAATTTCGAATGGAAGGAAGTTCTGGGAACGATTGCCGGCGACAATACCATCCTGGTGATTGCGCGGTCGAATGAAGCGGTGAAGGTCTTCCTGAGACGCATTGAGGCGATGACCGGCATTACCGAGGAAATGGATGAGGCGGATCCGGAATAATCATGACGGAGAAAGGCAGCATACCGGTCTTTCTCCCGAAACTTTTTTTGCAGAGGTGCATAAAGAGGTAAAGTATGCTGATTCAACTGGGAATTCACAATTTGGCACTGATCGACGAGGTACTGATTGAATTTTCCGGAGGAATGAATGTTCTGACAGGTGAAACCGGAGCTGGAAAATCAATCGTGGTCGATGCGGTCAACCTGGTGCTGGGCGAGCGGGCAGACCGGGATCTGATCGCCAACGGGAAAAACAAGGCGGTGGTGGAGGCCGTGTTTGATATTGCCGAAAATCTGGCGGTACAGAAAGCACTGGCTGAAATTGAAATCGCCTATGAGGACGGGATGCTGTCCGTATCCCGGGAGCTGATGAGCACCGGACGGAACATCTGCCGGGTGAACGGCGTCATTGTTCCGCTCCAGACGCTGAGGCGGATTTCAGATCAGCTGCTGGATATTCACGGACAGCATCAGCACCAGCTCCTGATGGATGAGGCCAATCATCTGTCCTACCTGGACCATTTTGCGGCAGATGACATTGATCCGCTGCTCAGGGAAACAAAGGAAGCCTTTGACAGCTGGCACGGTGCGGCGCTTCGCCTGGCCAAGTACCGGCGGACCGTTTCCGAGAGGGAACAGCGCAAAGACATGCTGCGGTTTCAGCTGGATGAACTGGAACACGCCAAACTGGTTTCGGGCGAGGAGGAAGGGCTGGAACAGAAACGGATCTTTTTCCGGAATTCAGGCAAGATTCAGGCAGCTCTGGATGAGGCCTGTTATCTGCTCAGTGTGAACCCGGAGGGCGGGAACACGGCGCTGGACCTTCTCAAGGAAGCTCTCCGTTCTCTGACACCCGTGGTCGGGCTCAGTGAGGAATACGAGCGTGTCTATAACCGGCTGAATGAGCTATGCTATGAGCTGGAGGATGCGGCAGGGGAACTGGATCATTTCCGGGATGAATCGGTCTTTGATGCCGGGGAGGCAGAGGCGGTGGAGGCCCGAATTGACCAGATCCGCAAACTTTCCCGCAAATACGGGGCCACCACGGCGGAAATGCTTGCCTACCAGGAACAGATCAGCCAGGAGCTTTCCGAACTGGAAAGCACCAATGAGCAGATCGATTCGCTGGAAAAAGCATACAGGGCCTATGGAAAGCAGCTGATGGCCTGCTCCAAACGCCTCTCCGCCCGGCGGCACGAGGCCGCCCGGCTGTTTGAAACGCAGATGGAAGCGCAGCTGCATGATCTGGGCATGAAAAATGCCCGAATCACCTTCAGTTTCGCGGAACTGAAGGAAGGGGAGCGGATTGAGCAGCGGTTTACCGCCAGCGGGTATGATCAGGGGGAAATGATGTTCTGTGCCAATCTGGGGCAGCCCATGAAACCGCTGGCCAAGGTCGCCTCCGGCGGTGAACTCTCCCGAATCATGCTGGCACTCAAAAACCTGTCAGCCCAGAAGCCGGGCATTCCCCGGAGCATGGTCTTTGATGAAATCGATACGGGCATCAGCGGCCGCATGGCCCAGGTGGTGGCGGAGAAGATGTCAGAGATCGGGGATCATCATCAGG
>ODAI013382788.1_pt1 | contig 11198 bp, 6 predicted proteins | sample 1539321 | NCBI WGS metagenome assembly ODAI01 (sample SAMN02144231, study PRJEB22623) | gut metagenome | biome: sheep rumen | host: Ovis aries | place: New Zealand
AATATGATGTTCAAATACGGAAGATGAAACGTCAAATCATATCTATTTTAACAGCGATACTTTCTGTTCTTGTGCTCAATGCACAAGAACAGAATTTCGCGTATATGTTTGATTTCGGTGAAAGAATCAACAGATACAATTCCAACGGCCAAAAGGAAGGTATTTGGGTTGAATCCAGGAGCAGAATTTTCCGTTATTATAGAGATGGCGGAAACAGGTTACTTGTTTTTGATTGGGATCCCACCAGGAATTATATCGGAGGCTTTCTAGATGTCGAAGAAGATAATATTATCACATCAATATCTTTGTCCAATGGATTATCATTCTTCCGTCGCGATCTACCCGGAAAACTTGAAGTGATCTCCTTCGGTAGCATTAATGACGAGTTCTATTTTCATAAACATGACGGATCACTCCAGAGGCCTTATTATAAGTCGTATGAGAAATGGTTCTACCCTGATGGAAAAGTCTCATCTGAAGGCTATATTGTTCGGGATAAAGGTTGGGAACCAGAGATAGATTTTTTTCATAGTGGTATATGGAAATCATACGATAAGGAAGGAAATGTAAAAGTTTCTAATGTCCGTGTTACGATTGACGAAAGCGGCTCATTTGATGAAGAATGGGAGGATATAGAAGATAGTTCAATCGTTTCCGTAACCGACACTCTTGGACAAGATGCAGGAGGCATGTTTGACTTCGGGATGGAAATCAACCGGTACGATCACAAAGGGCTGAAGGACGGCTTATGGATAGACTACTCAACAGTTCCTGACCATATAGTTTACACGCCATATATTAACGGAAACAAAGATGGCCTTTCTTTCTCAGTCAGATTGTCCACAAATACTCTGGATTGGATTGACTATTCCATCAATGGAGACCCAAAGGTAATCATCTTTTTCAATACCGGAGTTCCCGACAGCACGTTAGGTACTCCAGGCACCATATTGATGATGTATTTCTGCAGCATCAACACAACCTACAAAGTAAAGAAGCCGGATGGATCTGTAATACTTCCATACTACAAAGCATATTACAAGGACTTCCATCCAAATGGCCTGATAAAGTCAGAGGGATTTACGGTTTGGGAAAAGAACGCTGATATGTTAACAGATTACTGGGATTGTGGAGAATGGAAGTATTATGATGAGGAGGGTAAGGTAACCATCCGAAATTATCCCGATGGACGTCACTGACACTGATAACAGGGTCTGCAAACAGAAAAGTGAGCATTTACGATGCCTCGCTATCCGGTATTTCCATATACAAAGATTTGTTCACTATGAGAAAGGTCATCGTTTTTGATGAATGACAGTGTCATTTATTGATTTTTTTAATTAAGTTTGCATATGAGCGGGTTTGTACCGATCCTTGAGGCAAACCGACGACGCTTTTGACGTGTATTCACAATTCAAACAATTCTTTTCATATGGACAAAACTGGTTACAACTGGAAATTCACTTCCGTCGGCGGAGCCGTACGTGTGAAGATTGACTCCGGTGCGGACATCGCCCACCTGGGCGAACTGGACCGCAAGATGTGGACCGTTCTCAGCTGCCCCGTCAAAGGGCTGGAGTTCGACCCCAAAACCCTTGCCCTCATTGACGGAAACGGCGATGGCACCATCCGTGTAGATGAGGTAATCTCTACGGCTCAGTGGCTTACCGGTATCCTCAAAAATCCGGACCTTCTTCTGAAAGGCGAGGATTCGATAGCTCTTTCAGAATTCAACACCGAAGACCCCAACGGAAGCAAACTTCTCGGTTCCGCCAAACAGATACTAGCCAATCTCGGTCTCGAGAAAGACTCCATTTCTCTGGAGGACACTTCGGACAACGTGAAGATCTTCGCGAACTCCATCTTCAACGGTGACGGGATCATAACTCCGGCATCAGCCGAAGCTGACGAGGCCCTCGCCGCACTCATCACCACCATCACTGAAAAGATCGGCAAATCGATGGACAGAAGCGGAGTGGACGGAGTTACCGCGGACAACATCGAGGCTTTTTATACCGCCTGCGCTGATTTCGACGCATGGAAGGAGGCGGCAGCCGCTGACAAGGACAATATTTTCCCTTATGGCGACAACACTGCAGCCGCTCTTGCAGCCTGCGATGCGCTGAAGGACAAAATCGCCGATTTCTTCATGAGGTGCAAACTCATCGCCTTCGATGACGCGGTCTCAGGAGCTGTCGATGTATCCGCCGACAAGATCGGTGAAATCAGCGGAGAGAACCTCTCCCTCAAAGCCGAAGAAATCGCCAAATATCCCCTGGCACGCCCCACAAAAGACGCAGTAATCCCCCTAAAGGGTGGAATCAACCCCGCTTGGCAGGGTGCGTTTGACGCTTTGAAGGCAGCTGTCCTCGATATCGACTTCCCCGATGCTGACGGAATCACCGAAGCACAGTGGAACGCGATACTCGGCAAGTTCGGCCCCTACACCGCATGGGTCGGTGCAAAGAAGGGCGCTGAAGTCGAGTCCCTCGGAGACGAAGAAATCAAGAAGATCCTCAAGGAAGACCGCAAGGCGGACCTCCTCGCTCTCGTCGACAAGGACAAGGCTCTCGAAGAAGAGGCTCTCTCGATCGAGGCTGTGGACAAATTCATGAGACTGTACAAGAACTTCTACCGTTTCCTGAACAACTACGTGGTTCTGTCCGATTTCTATGCCCCCGACCAGAAATCAATCTTCCAGGCAGGAAGGCTATACATTGACCAGAGGTCTACTGACCTTTGTATAAAAGTTGAGGATATGGGCAAACATGCCGGAATGGCGGACCTCAGCGGAATGTACATCCTTTACTGCGCCTGCTCATCCAAAGTAAAGAACGCCACAATGAACATTGCAGCCGTCCTCACCGACGGTGATGTGGACGGTCTCCGTCCCGGCAAGAACGCGGTCTTCTATGACCGTGAAGGAAATGACTGGAACGCAACCGTGACCAGCATCGTGGAGAACCCGATCAGCCTACGTCAGGCATTCTGGTCCCCCTACAAGAAAGCGGCAAGATTTATTTCAGACAAGATAGGCAAGTCCGCTTCTGAAAAAGCCGCCAAGGGTGAGGGAACGCTGTCAACCATTACGGATAGTGCGACCAGCAAACCTGCTGACGGAGTGAACACCGCGACCAAGGCCGCTCCGTTCGATGTCGGTAAAGTTGCCGGCATTACCATCGCCGTCGCCGCTGTTGGAGGTGTCCTGACTGCCATTCTCGCCGTCCTTAAATCCCTGACCTGGTGGCAATGGATTGTCCTCATCATCGGTCTGATGCTGGTAATCTCCCTGCCGTCCGTGTTCATCGCATGGAGGAAACTCCGTAAGCGCGACCTCGGTCCCATGCTCAATGCAAACGGCTGGGCCATCAATGCCGCTGCCCTTGTAGGCACGAAGTTCGGCGCTACCCTTACCAGCCTTGTCAAGTACCCGAAACTCACTTCAGTGGACCCTGCGGCAAGGAAAAAGGCAAACCTCAAGAGATTCATCTGGTGTCTTGTATGCTTGATCGTTCTCGGTTGCGGCTTCCTGTACTTCACTGACAGACTTTCCTGCATCGGTCTCCCCTTCCATAAGGAAAAGGTGGAAGCAGTCGAAGAGGCTCCCGCTGCCGCGGCTCCGGACGCAGAAATTCCAGCCTCTACGGAAAGCGCTCCTCAGACAGAAGTTGTTCCCGAGTAGACTCGACAAACAGGTATACAATTATCCGGGACTTCCGGAACGCTTTATGAAAAGAGGATGGTCTATTTCCCTGACCATCCTCTTGATTTTTCAGTCACCGTCATATTTCCCGGCCATCAGGAAAATGCCCGGGGAAGGCAAGTACAAGAAATAATAGAAAGTACTATCTGCCTTGAAAAGATCTTTGCTGATGAACCGGTACGTATACATTCCGTCATAGCCATCCAAGTTTCCATAACCATCCTCGGCCGTCCTGAAATACCCTACGTCAAGGAAAGAACCGATGTTCGTCTTTGCACCGTCGGAAAGGGTAATCCCGTCTGAAAAGATTTTCCCGACGCCGATATCCTCAAGGCTGGTTTTCATATCGATCGCCTTCGAAGCTGTCTGGAATTTGGGAATCCAATATTCGATCTCGGATATGTTATGTCCTCCGAACAAAATAGGATACCAGTCTTCACCCCCTTCACTCAAAGCAACGTCCATAAATTCCTGGAAATTCTTGAAAAGAGGATCAACGCCTGCATCCGCTTTCGCTGGATAATATACTGAAAAATTGTACGTTCCCTTCCCCAATTGACCGAACTCGTCTCTTACGACAAGGACCGACGCATCAGGGTAGGGCATTACATAAGAGCGTTTCATCATGTCCACCTCAACGAGAGTCCTGTCTTGTTTCAAGAACTTTTGTTTCGTTGTTTCTTTAGGGTCGAACCGGTATCTCCATTTTCCTTCGTATGAAAAGCCGCTTGAGAATACAACTCCTCCGTCCGAAATGAGGTCTGTCCTTCTCACAGGCGAAGACAATTTCTCCGAAATCTTCTCCTTTGACCATTCATTGATCGAAGAAAGAAGCGCATCAGAACCCACACCGGCAAATGAATGATCAGACAGGTTATAAGACTCTGTTAGTGTTTTAAGCCTACTTGAATCCAAGGATTGTGAATTTGGCATAGAAAGGTAGCTGCCCATTTTGAGAGTGCTGCCCACCCCATATTGCGACAGTCCGTCTATCATTACGGAAAAATACCCGTTGATTTCTTCCGTCGTCCAATCTGATAGGCCAAGGACTTCCTTTATCTCCTTTGATGCCTCCTCATCTGCGAAATTGTTGATAAGAGCCAGAGATGAAGCAACCCCGAAAGGTGAAAACATCCAGCTTCCTTCCGGATTATTCGAATCGACCGCCCGCATAATCTCCAACGTGAATCTTGTCAGATCCTCAGTAATCTCATATTGATGAGTTTCAAGTTCGATCTTGTTGATATAGGGACTTTCTGCGGAATTGTCACACGAGGGGAATGCCATTGACAGAAGAACAACTGTTGATATGGCCGGAAGAAGATTCAGTTTCATAATTCTATAGGGTTTAATGGGGTCGATGGAATAATATTGTATACTATAGTTGCCCCGTTGGAAGCATGTTCACTATCAACCGACCATGCTCCAGAAGAGCCAATTGTTACCAAAGATGAATTATTGGAACCTCCACACCAATTAATTCTGAAATAACGTTGACGTACTATTTCATTTTCATATACCAATTCTCCGTTATAATGTTCTTCGCCTGACGACCCCGTATCAATTTCATCCTCATATTCCCACAAGTTGAGATCCGGGTTTTCTTGTTGAATCCACATGTATTCGACAGAATACGTATATGTTACATCCTTATAGCCATCAACGACCCATGCGCTATTGTTTCTTTTCATATACACGGGCTTTTGGGAAATAATGTTATTGGAAACCGTTGACATGACGTATTCGCCTGAAGTTCCTTGCAAGTCAAATTGGTTGAATGCAGGAAGGGGAGAAGAGTCTGTTGAAGAAAATTCTTGAGGAGTAATATAGTACTTCATATTCATTTTGGAACCTATTCGCATAATAAGTTCACTGACATATTGGCGTCCCTGAACATTAGACATTGCTTCCTGAGAGTTCTTAGGCATCTGATCCCACTTATTCGAATTATCTTCTTTCAAACCATATACTGCGGCTGTGGCCCAAGTCGCAACACTGTCTGTTTCGTATGAATAAGAAAAACTATTTGAAAAGAAAAATGAAGGAACACCGCTTTTGTAATGATTATAATAAATAATTTGGGCAACTGCGACAGGCATCTCTCCTTGAGATAAATGTTGTGAAGTGATAGTGGGATGTGTAGGAGCGCTTGCGTCCCATGGATAAAACGGACTCCAGTTTGTTTGAATCAAATGGGGAATATTATGATGTTCAACTGTATTTAATAGGGCTCTTTGGCCGGTAGCATATTTCACCCACACATAATGCATCCCTGGCTCTTGAGATTTTGTTTCAATTCCAAGGGCTTCGTATTGTTCCTTTGTCAAATATATAACTCTCTTCTTCAAAAAGCTTCGCCAAAATTCAGAGTACTCATTATCATATTCCGGCATAGTCTGAAGAAGTTCATATTCCTCAATCAGCATAGCTGTCCATTCCGAGAACTGCTCGGAATGGAGGTCCTTTTCTTGGAAAGAAGAATCATCAACAATAGCCAAAACAGGCTGCATCCTTCTATCTGAAGCTACAACCAAACTTTGTTCCGGATAATTGGCAATGTAACAATACAGGGACCCTCCCTCAGAATAAATGGGCACTAATGACTGAAGATCTTCTTGATAAGCCGCAGAAAGAAATGATTCCACTTCCTCATATGATAATTGGTAAAACCAATCGGAAGATTTTGTCACATACGATAATTCTGACGCAAAAGGGTCTTGGGTGATTTTTTCACCAATAGAAACTTTATTGCACGATAGAACGCACATGGCTAAAACGCATAGAAGTAAAATGTTTCTCATAACCTCAAAATTCAAATGATACAATTTTCAACACTATTTAGGTTTTTTCACGAGGCAAGCATTAGTTGAGCAAAAGTAGTAAAAAAAAAGATTAAACAACCCCAAATGCAAAAAAAGCGTCAATTAATCCACAACAGGCCTTATTTTCCGTCCTTAAAGTCAAATAAATTAAACAGGGCAATCTTTACATTTACATAGTACCCCGGACAAACGGATGTCTCACTAAACTTCAAACGGCCTCCGGAGAATAGCCTTATTGTATAGGACAGTCTGATAAAGAGCCCTTATGAAAAGGTGGACGAAATACGCGCCCAAAAGAAGGTTCAGCCTGAAAGCGGGATCAGCATCCGGACCGCCGAAAATGGCGTCCATGATGAACCACGAAGCGAAGAAGCCCACCATGCACCAAATTGTGGAATCCCTCATTTCCTTCGAAGCGGTCGCTCCCACATATATCCCGTCCCAAGTGAAGGCAGCGCATCCGATAAGAGGCATCGGAAGCAGCCAAACGAAGAACTGACGGCATGATTCAACAACATCGGCATCGGAAGTGAGCACCTTTACGATAGGTGTTCCGCAAAGAAGATAGATCAAGATGAACGACATGCCGATGGACATGCTCCATATGAAGACCTTCCCCACCGTCCTTCTGGTACTGTGAATGTCTTTCATCCCGATATATTTGCCCACAAGGGCTTCTCCGGCGAAAGCGAAACCGTCAGTAAAGTATGAGAAAAGGAGCAGAAGTTTCATCATTATCGCTCCAGTCGAAAGGAGCAAATCCCCGAACTTGGCGGATATCGATGTGAAACCGACATACACCGCCACGAGGCAGATGCTTCTTATGAAAAGATCCGTGTTGACAACGAAGAAACGTCCGATCTGCCCTCCTGAAAAAGAGGAAACAATCTTGGCGGGTGTATAACCGGGGAAGATATCTCTCCCGTACTTGAAGGCAATGACAACGAAAGCAAACAGGAGTCCGCTGTATTGCGCTATCACGGTCCCCAGTGAAATTCCCGGAAAACCCAGCCCCTCAAAAGAGCCTACACCAAGGGCCAGAATGATGCTTCCGGCTATATTCACGCCATTGACGACAAGGTCGGTGAACATCGAACTCACAGTATCCTGCATTCCTATGAACCAACCCTTTATCGCCATCAGGGAAAGGGTTGCCGGAGCCGCCCAGACTCTTATGTGGAAATATTCCAAGGCAAGAGACCTCACCTCCTCGGAGCTGTCGACCATCAGCATCGCCAACTTCACGAAAGGGACCTGAAGAATAAGTATGACGGTGGCGATCACCATGGAAAGGCCCACTCCCCTGCAAAGTGTCGAGGCCATCTCCTCCTTGTCTCCCCTTCCATATGCCTGGGCTGTAAGTCCGCCGGTTCCGACCCTGAGGAATCCGAAGTTCCAATACAGCAGGTCGAAAAGCATGGTTCCTATGGAAATCCCTCCGATAAGGGTAGCCGCTTCGCCCAATGGCATATGACCGGCTACGGCGATATCCACCATCCCGACAATGGGCACGGTGATATTCGCCAGGATACTGGGCCCGGCAAGGGACAGGATGTCCCTGTTGAGTCCATCTTTGGCCATAGGAAGACTATCTGAACTTGGTGTCTTCTTCCAGCATACCAAGGTATGAAGAATATCTTTCGGGGCTTATTCTCCCCTCCTCGACAGCCTGTTTGACAGCGCAACCAGGTTCATGGGTATGAGTGCAAGGAGTGAACCTGCATTCCCTTGATGCTTCAAGCATCTCGGGGAAATACAGAGCAATCTCTTCCTTCTTGAGGTCAACCAATCCGAATCCCCTGAGTCCGGGAGTGTCCACCACGAAACCACCTGAAGCGAGACGGTACATCTCATACAAAGACGTAGTATGCTTTCCCTGAAGATGCACGTCGGAGATTTCACCGACCTTGGGATCAAGCGAGGGGTCCAAAGCCTTTATGAGGGAGGATTTGCCCACACCGGACTCCCCCGAGAAAAGGCACACCCTGTCTTTGCAATCCTCACGAAGGGCATCTATTCCCTCTCCGGTTTTGACGGAGGTTTCGAAAACCCGGTAGCCCGCCCCTTCGTAAATCCTATGGAAAGCTTCGACGTACTCCGGATCCTCTTCCCTGTAAAGGTCCACCTTGTTCATGACGATCGTGACGGGAACACCGTACACTTCACACGTCACAAGTATCCTGTCAAGGAATGGAAGTTTGATTTCCGGGAAATACAGAGACACTATTATATATGCCATGTCGATGTTGGCCGCAATGACATGGGACTGACGGGACAGATTGGTGGACTTGCGCTTGACGTGGTTGGTACGTGGAAGGATCTCCGAAATCGTCGCCGGATTCTCAAGAGTAATTGAGAGGATATCGTCTCCCTCCTGTACAATGGCGCTGTACCTGACATGATCACCGACAGCCACGGGATTTGTGGAATCACCGCCCTTCAGTCTGACCTTGCCCTTGAGAACTGCAGGGAAAGGAGACCACACGGGTAGCGGAGACAGCATGAAATGGCTGCCCGCATTTTTCACCACCGTAGCTTCTCCGGAAATTGTCATCCTGTGAATTTTTATGATTGGAAATACCGTGCAAAGATAGTATATTTGTGGAAACCGAAAACCCGAATACAAAGACATGATCAGCGAAAACAAGATAGATGCTGCAATAAGCCAGCTATTTTCGACTCTCAAGTTCTCAGAAACGCCCGCGAACCTCTATGACCCCCTGAGGTACATGATATCCATAGGGGGTAAAAGAATCCGGCCGAAGCTCTGTCTGACGACCTACTCCCTGTACAAGGACACCTTTGACGAAACCGTTCTCCAGCCCGCGGCCGGATTGGAGATTTTCCACAGTTTCACCCTCATCCACGACGACATAATGGACCGTTCACCTCTCCGCAGGGGTGTTCCTACCGTATGGACGAAATGGGGAGAAGACGGAGCCATTCTTTCAGGCGATGTGATGTGCATCGACTCATACAAGAGAATGGCTAAAGCTCCCGCCGGAGTTCTCGAGAAAGTTCTTGACCTTTTCTCAACCACCGCATCCGAAGTGTGCGACGGCCAGCAGCTCGACATGGATTTCGAGAAAGTGAAAGAGGTCAGCATGGCTGATTACATGAAGATGATCGGTCTCAAGACCGGAGTCCTCATCGCATGCTCCGCAAAGATGGGAGCACTTATAGCCGGCGCATCGGAAGATATCTGTGACGCTCTTTACAACTACGGTTATTCTCTCGGCCTCGCTTTCCAGGTGGCGGACGACTATCTCGACGCCTTCGGTGATGAGAAAGTCTTCGGCAAGCCCATCGGAGGCGACATCATCAACCAGAAGAAGTGCTGGCTCACGACAAGGGCTCTCGAAAAGGCGGACGACCAGAGCAAGGCGTCCCTTCTTTCAGCCCTTGAGATGAAAGCTGAAACGGAAGAAGAGAAGGGGGAGAAAATCTCCATCGTCAGAAATTTCTACACTTCCCTCCGTGTGGATGAGGATGCGAAATACGAGATTCTCCGCCTCAACGAGGAAGCCATGGAGCACGCCGCAAAGGTATGCCGCGGAGTACGCCTTGAGACACTGCGCCGTTTTGCCGACAAGCTCGTAGGAAGAACGAAATAGAGCCTCACATCAGATAAGCAAGAAGCCGTATCACAGGATTTGAGCGGCTTCTTGATGTTTTTTTCCGGACACTTGCTCCGCATCTGGCGTCACAAACAATAAGATGGAAAAGAAAGATCTTGAAATCATGGCCCCCGCGGGGAATTTCGAATGCCTCCAGGCAGCTTTGCAGGGTGGTGCGAATTCCGTATACTTCGGGATAGGCAATCTCAACATGAGATCCCACTCCGCCAACAATTTCTCTCCGGAAGATCTCCCCGAGATTGTCCGCCTGTGCAGGGAAAAGGGCGTAAAGACGTACATGACCCTGAACATCGTCCTATACGGCGAAGACATTGAAGCGGCACACCGGGCTCTCGATGCGGCAAAAGCGGCCGGCGTCGACGCCATCATAGCTTCGGACATGGCGGCCATAATGTACTGCAGGCAGATCGGCCTCGAAGTGCACATCTCCACACAACTCAGCATCTCGAACTACGAGGCCCTGAAATTCTACTCGCAGTTCGCGGATGTGATCGTTCTCGCCAGGGAGCTGAATCTCTCCCAAGTCAAACAGATCCATTCAAAAATCCTCGAAGAAGATTTGAGGGGACCTTCCGGCAAACAGGTCCGAATAGAGATGTTCGCCCACGGGGCATTCTGCATGGCCATTTCCGGCAAATGCTACCTCAGTCTCCATACGTACAATTCTTCAGCAAACAGAGGGGCCTGCTACCAGCTTTGCAGAAGAGGGTACAGGGTCACCGACCTTGAAACCGGCACCGAGCTTGAAATCGACAACAAGTACATAATGTCGCCCAAGGACCTCTGCACGATAGAGTTCATGGACAAAATCATCGATGCCGGAGTCAGGGTGTTCAAGATAGAAGGACGGGCAAGAAGCGCCGAGTACGTGAAGCACACCGTCGAATGCTACCGTGAAGCCGCAGACGCGGTTTGCGAAGGGAACTACACTCCCGAACTCGCCGCCTCACTCAAGGGAAGGCTTGCGGAAGTTTTCAACCGGGGATTCTGGGACGGATACTACCAGGGTGCAAGGCTCGGGGAATGGAGCAAAGT